>ENA-ORDI01001165-ORDI01001165.1-marine-metagenome-genome-assembly--contig:-NODE-1165-length-14934-cov-6.092684_pt1 | contig 14934 bp, 13 predicted proteins | sample MGYA00248628_ERZ508525 | MGnify/ENA primary metagenome ERZ508525 (study PRJEB26195, sample SAMN05422138) | marine metagenome | isolation source: East of Porto Seguro, South Atlantic Ocean | place... | reverse complement strand
CCATTATCAGAATAGGGTTCGATCCCATAATCAATGGCAATGGAATCTCCAGCTTTCACAAAAGGAGTGAGTTCAAATTCGTATTCGTCTACTTTGGTTCCGGGGCACCAGCCGGCTCGGTCAAAGGGCCATGTTCCACCTTGTGGATGAATGGGATTATTCCCGCAATCCTTCCATACATTCCACCGGAAGAGTCTATATCCATTCATATAATAGGTATGTGTTTTACTGTCCCATTCGCAGCAATTCCGCGGTCCGAAGTGACCATGCCCGGAGATCACTGCTTTCATTTTGAAGCCTTTGGCTTCCGGTAAAAGGCGAAGTTTTGTTTCTTTTAAAATTTCGTTGTCTGATAATGTGCTATACTTATGATGCCCATAGGGATAGATATTTTCAACTTTCAGAATATCCCGCGCCGGTGTTCCTTTAATGAAAAGAAATTTCAGATCCAGCAATTCCTGGTTATTCCCCACAGTGACGAATCGTTCCCCTTTCAATATTGGAGCATAATCTGTCATGTCGTAAGTCCACTCCCATCCATTTTCTCTACCCATAATAAGCCGTTTTCCGTAGGGTGTTACAAAACTGCCAATTGAAAAAATTTCTGTTGAATCGCCCTTGGGAACATCCACAAATGTATTCCAGATGTAGTCCCATTCTCCGCAGGGGTATTTATCGCCATTGGTGGCAGAATCACATTTCAATGTTTGCACCATAATGATTTTCGCCCAGGATTCATCCGTATCAGGAAACCGGATTGTCTGTTTATATTGGGCGCCCCAGCCTTCCGGACTTGGTGTTTCCCAGGTGATGGGATGGATCACCAGCGTATCACCATCCTGCAAGGATTGGGAAAATCCGATAGAAAGGAAAAGGATGAAAAAAGTCGTTTTTAGAAATTTCATAATATTATAATGGTAAAATCAAATTAGGTTCGCCCATCATTTTACAAGAAGAAATAAATAAATGCTAATCGATACTCATTGTCATCTTTTTTACAATGATCTGAAAAATGATCTACCCGGTGTTCTGGATCGTGCCCGTGAATTGGGTGTGAACCGATTCATTTGTGTGGCCACCAATATGGAAGATGCCAGGGAATGCCTTTTGCTGGGCGAAACTCACGATAACATTTTTGCCTCTGCAGGGGTTCATCCCCACGATGCGAAAGATGCACCGGAAGACTTTGTGGATCAAATCTATGATCTTATGACTTTTGATTCCATGGTTGCCGTGGGAGAAATGGGTTTGGATTACTTCAGGAATATTTCCGATCCTGAGATCCAAAAAGATGTATTTCAAACCCAAATGGGAATCGCACAGTATTTGAAAAAACCGGTCATATTTCATAACCGGGATGCGGATGAAGACATGATAAAAATATTAAAGGAATTCCCGGATGTTCAGGGTGTTGCACATTGTTTTTCCAGTAATCTGGAAACAGCAAATGCTTTTTTAGATTTGGGATATTACATTTCTTTTTCCGGGAATCTCACCTTCAAGAATAGTCACTTGCCGGAGGTAGCAAAGGAATTGCCATTGGACAGAATTTTAGTAGAAACCGATTCGCCGTATTTGAGTCCGGTACCCCACCGTGGAAAACCCAACGAACCGGGTCGGACGCGATTCGTGGCTGAAAAACTTGCAGAAATTCACAATGTTTCGTTGGAACTGATTGCAGAAAAAACATCAACCAATGCAACGGAGCTTTTTAGGCTTCCTAATTCGAGCCCTGAGCCTGTCGAAGGGTGAAGATATAAAAAAGATAAACGAAAAAAGCGAAAGGTAGAATTATGGAATTGAATAGTTATATGATTAATGGACTAGTAGAAATTGTGCTCCTGGTTATCGGAATATTAATTGCACTTCAAATCAATAGTTGGAATGAAGGCCGAAAAGAAAAACAATTAGAAAATCAATTATTTGAGGCAATTATTAACGATTTAGATCTGAAAAGAAAAGAGCTTGTTGCTGACCTTAACTTTGGAATGAAGATAGTTCAAGATTCTGATAAGATTATGCACACCTGGGATAATGAACGTCGAATTGATTCAACAAATATTAAAAATATTTTGGAAGTTATAGGAGATGATTCATGGTTTCATAATATAAACTCTCCCGCATATATCGGACTCTCAAATTCAGATTTATGGAAACTGTTACCTGTTAGCATCATAAATCAGATTGATGATATATATAGGGCAAATCTTCCTCGGATAAAAGTATTGTTCCAAAAGTCAGGTGAATATGCCACTTATTGTAAACTGAATTTTCTTGCGCCGAATAATTTATTAGACTTGGACAAAAGCTCTGAAGAAATTGTGGAATTGTTAAAAGGAAAGGAACAGGATTTTATTTCGTATTTAAGTTTATTCAGGAATGGGGTTTTTCGTCTGAATGAACGATTTGAACAGTCCACAACATCCATTGAAAAAGTAATAAATAATCTAGAATCATATAAGGATACAGTGCCTGAAATTATGTACGGGTAATGTGGTGCATCTTTCATTATTGAATACCGGGAAAGGAAAATCTCTCAGCGATACTTCGTGTCATTAACTGCAAAATAAAATGAAAAAAACAAACCATCCCTTCCGGAAAAAGTGGGGACAAAACTTCCTTGCTGATGGAAATCTCCTGGATCGAATTGTCCGGACTATTGATCCAAAAAAATCGGATTCCATTCTTGAAATTGGTCCCGGAGAAGGCGCGCTCACCGAACGAATCTTTCCCTATGTAAAAGAGATGACAGCCATTGAGATAGATCCTATACTCATTGAGCATTTACAAAATCAGAAATCATTGAAAAGGTTGAAAGTTGTCCAAGGAGATGTATTACTCCAGGAAATTGAAGATCTACTAATAGGAAACCCGGTTCGAGTGATTGGCAATATTCCTTACAATATAACATCACCCATTATTTTTTGGCTCATTGAGCAATTGGATTTTTGGGAGGATGCATTTATTATGATGCAAAGAGAAGTAGCAGAACGATTATCCGCAAAAGTTGGAACTAAATCTTATGGGAGATTTACCGTCGTGGTGGGGGCCTACTTAAATATGGAGTATTGTTTCACAATTCCACCGGATGTTTTTATCCCAAAACCCAAAGTGGATTCTGCTATCATCCGGTTCACAAAAAAAGAAACACCCATTATTCCCGATGAAAAATATGTCCGGTTCAATAAACTTGTAGCTGATGCTTTTTCTCAAAGAAGGAAAATGTTACGTAATACTCTCAAAGGTTGGGACATTCCTGCAGCCATCCAGGAGAAAATAGATTTCACCCGTCGTCCCGAAACTCTCACCATTGAAGAATTTGCGTCTATGGTTTAAGTCTTGGATGTGTGAGCACAAACCGGTAAAATCGCCGGCTTTTTTGAAGCAAAAATAATTTAATTGAAAAACCACAAACTACACTCTGGAGGTGATTTACGTGGTTGAAGTCCAGGTAAGAGAAAAGGAATCATTTGAACGCGCCCTTCGTCGTTTTAAGAAGATGTGGGAGCGGGCCGGCATCCTTAGGGAAGTTCGGACAAGATCCTTTTATGAAAAGCCAAGCGACGCAAAACGGGAAGCAAAAAAGAAAACCGTTCGGCGTATAAAAAGGCTCGCCAGGATAGAGGCATTGCGGAACGATCCGCGCGCCAGCCGTCAACGTCGTCGCAGACGCCGTAGATAGGCTCCCTATCGGGAAAATCAAAGAAGCCTCGGTTTTTCGCCGGGGCTTTTCTTTTTGGAACAAATTCATTCACTCCCGAATTTCTAATACTTATTTCCTAATCCTTATTCCAAATTCATAATCCATTCAATGTTAATCAGAAGTATATCCGGTGTCCGCGGACTCACCGAAACCCATCTCACGGCAGAATCATCTGTGGTTTACGCCCGAGCACTCCATCAACTTTTACCCGAAGGAGTCATCATGGCTGGGCGGGACAGCCGTCCATCAGGTGAAGATATTATTCAAGCCATGATGGGTGAACTCACCCAATTAGGTCGAACTGTGATCCAATGCGGAATCGTACCCACACCAACCGTTCAATTTATGGTGCATAACACAGAAGCAGTGGGTGGATTCATTGTTACAGCGAGCCATAATCCCATTGAATGGAATGGCCTCAAATTCGTAAGAGAAGACAGCACCTTTTTTCACCCGAATGAGTGCGAGCGATTGTTTGAATTGGTCGATGCGAATACAGAACTTCCCGATTCTGGAGATCCGGGAATCATCTGGCCGGAGCAGAATGCGATCCAAAAACATGTAATTGCATGTGCCAGCCTGAAATGTATTGACCTGAACCGGATCCAGCGCCGTCATTTCAAGATTGTCATTGATGCAGTAAATGGTGCTGGTGCTCATGCGCTCCCGGTCATGTTGGAATCATTGGGATGTGAAGTGATTGAGCTCAACTGTGAGCCGGATGGTGAATTCACCCGTGGAACAGAGCCCCTTCCTGAGAACTTAAAAGATCTTTGTCAGGCTGTAACCAGCCATAGTGCTGATGCTGGATTTGCAGTGGATCCGGATGCGGACAGGTTAGCCGTTGTAAATGAAAAAGGTGAAGCACTGGGAGAAGAATACACCTTGGTCCTGGCGGCGGATGGGTATTTAAATGACACCGGAAAAAGTGAAAAATTTGTCGTGAATCTCTCTACGTCACTTGCACTGGAAAAATTAGCCGAAGCCAAAAACAGTTCTGTTACTCGGTCCGCTGTGGGTGAGATCAATGTAGTGAATAAAATGAATGAGATCGGTTCTGATCTCGGCGGAGAAGGAAATGGCGGTGTCATTCTGCGAGAATGCCATTTGGGTCGGGATTCACTTGTGGCAGTTACCATGGTATTAAATCGTATGTCCCAATCGGATGAATCATTAAGTGCAATTCATAAATTATTACCCCAATTCGTAATTGTAAAAGATAAAGTAGGTTTGGAAGGGTTAGATCCGGAAAAATTGATCGAAGATGTAAGCAACCTTTTTGACGATGCAGAAAAGAATACGCTAGATGGTGTAAAGTTTACTTGGGATAATAAATGGGTTCATTTACGAAAATCAAATACGGAACCCATTATGCGGATCTATGCAGAAGCACATACGACCAAGGATGCTCAAGAACTGGTTAAACAGGTCAGATCTTGTTTATAAGAAGAACATCCAATATAGAAAAATTTGATATAAATTAGATGCAACAGAAGAAATCTTATGTTTCTAGATAAACTATTATATGCCAAACCGATTGATCAAATAGGTGCACAAGAGCGAGTGACTCGTCTTTTTTCAAGGAGCATTAAAAAAGATTCCAAAGTTCAAGCCTTGCATCTGGCATTAAGTATGATTGACCTGACAACGCTTGAAGGAAAAGATTCTCCCGGAAAGGTAAAACAACTTTGTTATAAGGCATCACATTTGCACGATTCTTTCCCCGGTTTACCCAATGTTGCGGCTATTTGTGTTTATCCAACTATGGTGGCAATTGCAAAAAAAGCATTGGCAGGTACTGGAATCAAGGTGGCATCAGTGGCAACCGCATTTCCCAGTGGAATGGCAGATATGCATGCCAAACTGGATGAGGTGAAATCCGTCATAGATGCAGGTGCGGATGAAGTGGATATGGTCATTTCCCGCGGGAAATTTCTACGGGGTGATTATCAATATGTATCAGATGAAATTGCCCAGGTTAAAGATGCCTGTGGGGAGACTCATTTAAAAGTGATTTTGGAAACGGGTGAATTGGTCACGTTAGATAATGTGCGGCTTGCCAGTGATATTGCCATGGAATCCGGCGCTGATTTTATAAAAACATCCACTGGAAAAGTTTCTCCAGCAGCCACACCGCCTGTTGTGTTAACTATGCTTGAAGCCATTCGTGATTTTCAAACAAAGACCGGAAAAAAAATTGGCATGAAGCCAGCCGGTGGTATTGGTCAAGCCAAGCAGGCAATCCAATATTTAGTTATGATTAAAGAAACACTCGGACATGATTGGCTTTCACCAGACTTATTCCGGTTTGGGGCAAGTTCATTGGCGAATGATGTGTTGATGCAAATTGTGAAACAAACCACAGGTCAATATCAGTCTAAAGATTATTTTTCTATCGATTAGGAAAAAATATAAATATGAATAAAGCACAAACTTGGGAGTACAGTCCGGCACCGGAAAGCACTGACCATATTCAATTAAAAGACCGCTATGATCTATTTATTAATGGCGAATTTGTCCCCGGTGTTGAAGGGAGATATTTCGATACTATCAATCCATCCAACGAGGAAAAAATAGCTGAGGTGGCAGAAGCTGGAAAAGCAGATATTGATAAAGCAGTATCTTCTGCCAGAAAAGCATACGATAAAATATGGTCCAAAATGCTGCCAAAAGAACGGGGGAAATATATATTTCGTATTGCCCGTTTGCTTCAGGAAAGTGCTCGGGAATTTTCTGTTATTGAATCAATGGACGGTGGAAAACCGATTCGTGAATCTCGAGACATAGATGTTCCATTATCATCTGCACATTTTTTCTATTATGCAGGCTGGGCGGATAAATTAGAATATGCTTTCCCGGGAAGAACGGCAAATCCTTTGGGTGTGGCGGGACAAATTATTCCCTGGAATTTTCCATTATTGATGGCAGCCTGGAAATTGGCTCCGGCACTAGCAACGGGAAATACACTTGTTTTAAAACCGGCGGAAACAACTCCGCTTACAGCGATGAAATTGGCAGAGGTTATTCAGGAAGCAGATTTACCACCCGGTGTGGTTAATATTGTTAATGGCGCCGGTGAAACGGGAAAGTTTTTGGTGAATCATGGAGATATAGATAAAATTGCATTCACGGGCAGTACGGAAGTTGGGAAATACATTATGAAATCCGTGGCCGGTTCCGGTAAAAAATACACGCTGGAACTGGGCGGAAAAGCTGCCAATATTATTTTTGAAGATGCAGCGATTGATCAAGCAGTTGAGGGTATCGTTAATGCTATCTTTTTTAACCAGGGACATGTTTGCTGTGCAGGATCACGATTATACGTACAGGAAGGCGTAGCAGAGGAAGTAATATCAAAACTCCAAAAACGGATGGAGTCCTTAATCGTCGGGGATCCTTTAGATAAAAATACAGACATCGGCGCAATCAATTCCAAAATGCAACTCAATAAGATTAAAAAGTATGTAAAACTTGGAAAAGACGAAGGGGGCACAATTTATCAGTCATCCTGCCCGCTCCCGGAAAAGGGGTATTGGTTTGCACCCACAATATTTACAGATGTGAGCCAATCCAATCGTATTGTTCAGGAAGAAATATTTGGTCCCGTATTGGCGATTCAAACTTTCCGAACGGTGGACGAGGTAATTTTAAAAGCAAATAATTCACCCTATGGTTTATCCGGCGGCTTGTGGACAGATAAGGGTTCTAAAATTTTCAAAGTAACACAAGACATTCGTGCCGGTGTAATTTGGGCAAATACCTTTAATAAATTTGATCCTGCATCTCCTTTTGGTGGTTACAAAGAAAGTGGCGTAGGGAGTGAAGGAGGCATTGAAGGCTTATCCGGTTACGTGAATTTGGTTTAATTGGTTTGCCGCGAAGAACGCCAAGAACCACCAAGGTAAAAAAATAGGATTGCTTAAAAATAGAGAAATGAAATGAGTAAAAGAATAGATATCCAAAAAACATATAAACTTTTCATTGGCGGGAAATTCCCTAGAACGGAATCGGGGCGATATATAAAATGGACTGATGTCAAAGAGACAACAGTTGTAAACATTTGCCGTGGATCACGGAAGGATTTTCGCAATGCCATGGTTTCGGCGAGGGGCGCTGTTTCTGGGTGGTCTTCCCGCACGGCTTATAATCGCGCTCAGATTTTGTACAGGATTGGCGAAATGCTTGAAGGTCGAAAAGACCAGTTTATGGCGGAACTCACCCTACAAGGTTTGAGCAAAAAACAGGCTGAAAATGAAATTAGTCAATCCATTGATCGACTCATTTATTATGCCGGTTGGGCGGACAAATTTCAGCAAGTCTTTAGTCGAGTGAATCCTGTTTCACTTCCTTATTTTAATTTTACGGTACCGGAAGCCACAGGTGTCGTGGCTGCCATTGCCCCAGATGATTCTTCACTCCTGGGTTTGGTTTCCATTATTGCGCCCGTTATCGCCGGTGGGAATTCCATTGTTATTTTGGCTTCGGAATCATTCCCGCTTTGTTCAATCACATTTGCAGAAGTACTTCATTCGTCCGATGTTCCTGACGGTGTTGTGAATATTTTGACCGGATACCGCAATGAACTTATAGAGCATTTCTCATCTCACATGGATGTGAATGCCATCATTTATTGTGGCGATAATTCGGATGATAAAAAATTGGTTGAAACAAATGCTGCATTAAATGTGAAACATGTGATCCATTTCCCAAATCAGGATTGGGCGAAAAATTTACACCAAAGTCCTTACCATATTTTAAAATGCCAAGAGACCAAAACAACCTGGCATCCCATTGGGGTTTGATTGATGGCACATAATAAAGCTGTAGAAATAATCCGTTCTAAATCAGAAGGGAGACACCCCAAAATAGGCATTATTTTAGGATCGGGATTAGGTCCTTTTGCTGAAAGTATAAATAATAAAATCACTTTTTCATATAAAGATCTTCCCGGATTCCCAGATGCCGGTGTAAAAGGTCATGCAGGGCAGCTTATCCTGGGCAAAATAAATGGGACTGAAGTTGTAGTTCTGCAAGGTCGTGCCCATTATTACGAATCGGGCAAACCGGATGTAATGAGAACGCCAGTTGAAACATTAAAAGAGTTGGGCTGTAAAACGCTATTACTTACCAACGCGGCAGGGAGCCTTCTACCGGAAGCACAACCGGGAAGTGTCATGATGTTGACCGATCATATAAATTTTACCGGCGTGAATCCATTATTTGACGAAACGGAGACATCCCGTTTTGTAGATATGGGTGATGCATATGATCTATCCTTATGTGAACAATTTAGAAATGCGGCAAAAACAAAAAATATCACATTACACGAGGGTGTTTATATTTGGTTTTGCGGACCCAGTTTTGAAACACCTGCCGAAATTCGAGCTGCGAAAATATTGGGTGCCGATGCGGTGGGAATGTCCACTGTACCCGAAGTGATTCTCGCTCGATTTTATGGATTAAAAGTTGCTGCGCTGTCTATTATTACGAATATGGCTGCAGGCATGAGTGATGAAGATTTGAGTCATGCCCAAACAATGGAAAATGCAGCCATGGGTGCAAATGATCTACAAGGCCTTTTGGGTGAATTTCTTTTAAACTATGAAACAACATAATTATTCAAACGGCATTTTGACAAGCTCAATAACCGTTTGTTGAGCCTGTCGAAACAAACATAATTACTCCATTATAGAATAACCATGCTTCCCCAGGAAATCATAAGAAAAAAACGAGATGGGCACCCATTAAGCGATTCTGAAATTCAATATTATATTGAAGGCATTGCCAATGGTTCTGTTTCTGAAAGCCATATAGCCGCTTTTTGTATGGCGGTTATTTTTAAAGGCATGTCGGTTGAAGAAACATTTTCTCTCACAGACCAAATGGTGAAATCGGGAGATAAGCTAAACTGGAAAGATTTGGATGGTCCCGTGGTTGATAAGCATTCCACCGGCGGTGTGGGAGATAAGGTTAGTCTCATGTTGGCGCCTATTGTGGCATCCTGTGGAATTTATAATCCCATGATCTCCGGCCGCGGGCTCGGTCACACCGGCGGAACGCTGGACAAATTAGAATCCATCCCTGAATACAATACCACGCCGGATAATTCGCTTTTTCATCATGTTGTAAAAAATGTTGGCTGCGCCATTATTGGTCAAACAGCAAATTTGGCTCCTGCGGATAAAGTGATCTATGGCGTGCGTGATGTAACGGCCACCGTAGAATCTGTCCCTTTAATTACAGCATCGATACTTTCGAAAAAAGTTGCGGCAGGATTAGATGGATTGGTCATGGATATTAAAACGGGGAATGGTGCCTTTGCAGAAAACTTGGATTTTGCAAGAAATGTGGGAAACAGCATCATTCAAGTGGCGAAACAATTTGGAATGAAAACGTCTGCAATGATTACGGATATGAATCAACCCCTTGGCGATACCATCGGGAATGCGTTAGAAATAAAAGAAGTCATTGATTACTTAACCGGTGTGCGACAGGAATCCAGATTGCACGAAGTGGTTTTGGCCTTGGCAGCCGAAATGTTGGTGGTTGCTGGATTGGTAGATTCAACCGATGAGGGCATTCAAAAAGCAAAAGATGTTTTGGATAATGGTCATGCAGCGGAAACATTTGAAAAAATGGTTTCTGAATTAGGCGGACTTAACGACATTTTAAAAAACTCCGATTCTCATTTTAAATCTGCATCTGTGGTAAAACCCATCCCGGCAAGCCAATCCGGATATGTTTCTGAAATTGACACTCGGGCTGTAGGGCTGGCAGTGGTGGAACTGGGCGGTGGACGTAAAAAAGCCAGTGACTCCATTGACCATAGTGTAGGATTCACTCACGTTTTAGGATTGGGAGAAAAAGTTGAAGCGGGGCAAGCTTTGGGTTACGTTCACGCACAAAATGAAGATCAGGCAAATTTGTCAATTCAAATGGTGAATGATGCCTACTCTATTTCGGATTCTTCATTTTTACAAACACCCACAATTATTGAATATTTAAAATAATTTTTCCTTCCCAAAAATAATATGAATGAACCAAATAAAATAAAACGTGGCGTTGATCTTGAACTCCAAATTGAATCTTTAGCCTACGGCGGCATGGGATTGGCCCGCAAAGATGATTTTGTCATTTTTGTTAAAGGTGGGATTCCAGGCCAAAAAGTGAATGCTCGGATCTATAAAAAGAAAAAGGGATATGCCGAAGCAAGAGTGCAGCATGTGATTACAGAATCACCTAATGCGGTGGAAGCGCCTTGCGACCATTTTGGAACCTGTGGAGGGTGCAAGACCCAAAATCTATCTTATGATGAACAATTGAACCAAAAATCTAATCAGGTGGAAGATGCATTTCATCGTTTGGGTGGATTTCAAGATTTTAAACTGGATCACATCGTTGGAGCAGATCCTGTTTTTAATTATCGTAATAAGATGGAATTCACATTCTCTCCTCATCGCTGGGTATTAGATACGGAGCCGGAAGGCGTGGATAGATCTTTTGCCGTGGGTCTCCATATACCGGGACGGTACGATAAAATTTTAGATATTAATGAGTGTCATATTCAGCCCACCATCGGGAATAAAATTATGAAAGTGGCCAGAGAAGTTTGTTTGACTCATCCGGATTTAAAACCTTACGACCCAAAAACACATATTGGATTTCTTCGATTTTTAATGCTCCGCTTTGGCGTGAATACGAATCAAATCATGGTGAATCTTGTTACGGCTTATGACGATTTAAATAAATTATCACCCCTGATCGATGCGCTCTTAGAACAAGTACCGGAGATCACATCCATGGTGAATAATGTAAACACCCGGAAAGCGGATGTGGCTTTTGGTGAATTTGAAACGTTGGTATATGGCGAACCTTTTATTCAAGAAAATTTGGGTGATTTAACTTTTGAAATATCCGCTAATTCATTTTTCCAAACCAATACCACTCAAGGAAAACATCTCTATGATGAAGTTGTAAAAGCGGCGGGACTCACAGGGAAAGAAGTGGTATTTGATCTGTATTGTGGGACCGGAACCATTGGACTTTATTTAGCTAAACAAGCGAAGGAAGTCTATGGTTTTGAAGTGATTCGATCTGCTTTGGAAGACGCGGAGAAGAATGCTGTACAGAATGAAATTACCAATGCCATTTTCTTAAAAGCCAATTTGGATACGTTCTTTAAATCGGGACAATTACCTCGAAGAATCCCAAAACCGGATGTGGTGATTGTGGATCCGCCACGGGCAGGAATGCACCCGGACATGACCAACTATTTACACAAATTCAAAGCAAAGAAAATTGTGTATGTCTCTTGTAATCCAACCACCCAAGCCAGAGATGCGAAAGTGTTGGCAGAGAAAGGATTCGAAATAAAGTCGGCAGTCATGGTAGATATGTTCCCACATACACCGCATATTGAGACTGTGGTGTTATTTCAAAAGTAGTTTTAAACACGGAGTGCACAAAGTATTCCATGTAAAAGTTCTTTGTGGTCTCTGTGCCCTTTGTGTTTGAATTATTTTCGGAGTAAAGCTTTTGAAAAACGAGAATTGGGTATATCTACATCAAAGGCAATTTCGTCAATGATCCATTCTGTTCCTTTGCTGTTTCGTTTGAGTTCATCCTTAAAAATAAACCGGGAAGGAAACCATCGTCCCTGCACCTTTTTGATGCCATCCATGGTGGATGTTTTTAACAACTTTCCACTTTTGGCATAGAGTTCTTCCTTCATGGGTAATAGGTATTCCTTATCGATCCATGCCCGGCGCTTGGGATAAGACAACCCTTTTACTTTTGCTTCAAGAAGCATAATCCAATGATCTCGCCCATCAATTTCCACAGACCTTTCCAATGTTGCTTCGTAGAGTTCAGTCAGGGGGCGATCTTCCATCATATCGTTATAAGACATATCCGAACCCATAACAGACTGACGAAGCATGTGTCCAGAGATCTGGATGACTCGATCCGTCTGGGGAGAATAGGTCCAGAGTTTATCATCCAGTTTCAGCATTTTTGTACCCGCTTCTCGGGGTGGCGATAAATATTCTGTAAAGGCTAGATCGGTTCCAACCACCCAATTCCGAGATTCAATAGTTCGGGAAGAACGGCGTCCATGAACAACCATTTTACTCGTAATTACGCGGTTTTTTGCATTCAGATTGTTATCCATTGCTTGGATGATTTCTCCAACAGTCATACCACCCTGCCCAAATATAAAGGATAGAGTTAACCCTGAAATAATGATTCGTTCTAACATCTCCTTTTTTCTCATTCCTAATCCTTAATCCGAACTCTTAATCTAAATTAGGTTTCAAGTTCCTTGAAGAGTTGTGCCATTTCCCGTTTGTAAATAGCGCGCCCGGCTATCATAGTACCCAAAACCGTGGCCAAGACACCGGGGATAAAACCGATATAGTAAAGTTCCGGTGTTACTTGGGCGTAGAAAACGTTGGACATAATAATATCCGTTGATGCCAGCCCTTCCATTGCCTCCGAATAATCCAAACCCACTTCCTGCATATAGTAGGTAATGCCGAGCCCCATGGCCGTGCCGATGACGGTTCCAATGAAGCCGATGATGACTGACTCCACGATCATAGAACGATAGACTTGACCTTTCGATTCACCCATGGCAAGGCGCATACCAATCTCTCCGTAGCGACGCAGACCATTCATAAGCCCCATGTTCCATAATACTATCATGACAATAACCAGGAAAATGACCAGCATAATGGCCATAGCAGCATTACTGAAATCTACCATGGTTCCCATCTGGTTGGCGTCTCGGAGGGCCATCATGATCGGGCTGAAAATATCGGTACTATCACTGTTGCTTTCATTATACTGCTGACGCAGGGCAACCGTCGTTTCGTCTTCATAAATAAGTGATTCAGTAAAACCCAGGATTTCCGAAGCAGCATTTTCCATATCCAACGCCATACGAGCGCCTTCGATATCAACCAGCATCATCTGTTTATCCACCGGGCCCAAATTCAATTTAAAAGTACCGACAACGATAAAGTTGTAGGTGGTAAAGGCATTGTACATGGTAGATCCGATTAAGGTAACAGTTTCACCTAAAGAGAGTCCCAGGCGATCAGCCAATTTGGTGCTGAGCAACACTTCATTCGGAATTTCCGGCAGCCTTCCATCCACCAAGCGGCGTTTAAGTTTCCAGATTTCAATTTGCCGTGATTCCATTGAAAGTAAATCGATTCCCAAGGCGATGACTGGACCCTGTGATCGGGTTTCACCCTTTTCGTCGGGTACATCCAAAAGTCCACCAAAGGTGATTCGTGGTGTCCAGAAATAATCTGAGTAATCTTTGTTCAGTCCCTGTATAAGCTGGTCTGTTTCCAACAGGGCCAAGTCATTGGGGAGAAGTTGGTTTTCTTCTTTATAGGCCCTAGTCATGACCTTCACGTGGCCTGTGGATACCACGGCGGAATCAAGAAACATGCTATTCATAATTCCGGTGAGAAATCCCTGAAAGAAAATAATCATAGCTACAGTCAATGTGACCACAAGAACCGGAAAGACACTCCTGGTTCGATCCCGAAGTATTCCTTTGGTTAAAAATCTGATCATAAAGTCACTTTTCCTCGCAAGGCGTCGGTGGGTCTCATCTTGGCGATGCTACGGGACGGAAGGTAACTCACAATGAGTACGATAATAGATACGATAATAGTTGTTGTCAAAACCAGTCCGATGGAATAAACCGGGATTAGGCGTTTTGCCATAATTAAGCCCATCTGTCCTTCTGAATAATCAATACCCATATTAATACCGTAAGCTCCAAAATACCAAAGCACCGGGCCGAAAAGCACCACTGTCATGATGACAGCTAAGAAGGCATTGAGTCCACCTTCCAGGGTAAAAAGTCCCACCACCCGGGAGCGGGTCATTCCCAGAGCCATGAGAGTGCCGATCTCTTTTCCGCGCCGAAAAATGGATAAAACCTGGGCATTAAAAATGCCCATAGCCGCCAGTGCCAGAAGTATAATGTACATTATCGCCGCATTGGGCTCATCTGCTTCAATGAGAGCCTCCATATCCCGGATCAGGTATTTCACATCACGGGGAACCCAGTCACCCTTATTTTCTACGATTGACAATCCTTCAGCATAGGTCACATAGGTAGCTTCCCCTTCCATAGCTAGCATGGCCTGGGCCTTTTCCAGCGGTACCCAGATATGACCCATGTCCAACTTGAAATTTTCCGTGTCCATAAT
>ENA-ORDI01001164-ORDI01001164.1-marine-metagenome-genome-assembly--contig:-NODE-1164-length-14937-cov-2.823082_pt1 | contig 14937 bp, 20 predicted proteins | sample MGYA00248628_ERZ508525 | MGnify/ENA primary metagenome ERZ508525 (study PRJEB26195, sample SAMN05422138) | marine metagenome | isolation source: East of Porto Seguro, South Atlantic Ocean | place... | reverse complement strand
ACTATGAATCCCTTGTTGATAACTGGAAAGAACATCTAAAAACAGACAGTGACGCAAAATTTGAAAAACAATTTACTTTGAATATTAATGACATTGCACCTCAAGTCAGTTGGGGTACAAATCCCGGAATGACTTGTGATGTAACTGAATCAATACCCTCTCCTGATGAATTTTCCAAAGGTGATCCTAATCAAAAGAAAAGTGCAGAAAAAGCCCTCGAGTACATGGATCTTGAACCCGGAACTCCAATCACTGACATTAAAATCGATAGAGTGTTTATCGGATCATGTACAAATGCAAGATTAGAAGATCTCATTGAAGCATCCAAAGTAATCAAAGAACAAAAAATTTCAACAAATGTTAAAGCTATGGTTGTTCCAGGTTCTCAGATGGTAAAAAAACAAGCTGAAGAACTAGGTATTGACAAAATTTTCATTAATGCTAATTTTGAATGGAGAGAAGCTGGATGTAGTATGTGCCTTGGAATGAATCCAGATATTTTATCTCCTGGTGAAAGATGTGCCAGTACATCAAACAGAAATTTTGAAGGTAGACAGGGAACTGGTGGAAGAACTCATTTAGTAAGTCCTGTGATGGCAGCAGCAGCTGCAATTAAAGGACACTTTGTAGATGTCAGAGAATTGGATCTGAGTTAGAATGGAACCTTTCAAAAAAGTAAAGAGTATCATAACTCCACTTGATCAAGTAAATGTTGATACTGATCAAATTGTTCCAAAACAATTCCTGAAATTGGTTCACAAGTCTGGATTTGGCAAATTTTTGTTCTATAATTGGCGATATGATGGCAATGAGAACATTAAATCTGATTTTGTCTTAAATGATTCCAAATATGATAATTCAAAAATTCTAGTCACGGGAGACAATTTTGGGTGTGGTTCTAGCCGAGAACATGCAATTTGGGCACTTTTAGACTATGGTTTTTCTGTAGTCATTGCACCTTCTTTTGCAGATATTTTCTTTAGTAACTGCTTCAAAAATGGAGTTTTACCAATTTCATTAGATCAAAAAATAGTTGAGAAACTACAACAAGAAGTAGATATAATTGAAGTAGATCTGGAAACACAAATCATCAAAACTTCTTCTGAAGAGATATCCTTTAAGATAGATCCTTACAAGAAAAAAATTCTCTTAGAAGGTTTAGATGATATTGCACAAACTTTACAATTTGAAAACAAAATATCTGAATTTGAAAGAAAGTCTAAAGTCCCATCTGTTTTATAATTTTCATTACCATTTTTTCATTTCTTTCTAGAACCATAGGCGATTCTACATCAATCCATTCTTTGTTCCCAATGTCATAAGCACTAATTTTCCCTTCTTTTGACAGCTGTTGTAAAATATCATATGATAGATTGATCTTATTTTGTTTTTGTTTTGCCTTGATTCGTTTAATGACGTCTTTTCCAAGTATGTAGATGCCTAAACATTCAGATAACTGCAATTTCATAACAGGTTTTTCTTTGAATTCTTTTATGATTCCATCTTCTACAATTGCAAATCCTGTTTCTTCTCTTCTTTTTGTTCTAGTTGCAATACATGCAGAACTATTTTTTTCTCTGAAAAATTCTTTCATCTTTTTTAGATCTATTGCACATAAGTTATCTACAAACCATAACAAAAATTCTGATTCACCTTTGAGTTTTTTCTCAATATGCAGTAGATCTCCCCCTGTACCACTTTGTGAATCTTGAACAAAAGTGATGTTTTTTTGATTTCCATAATAGTTTTTTATTTGTTCTCCCAATCCATTAAAATCTGAAATTATTATAATCTCCTTTACAAAACTGAATGATTTTAGATATTTTACAACATAATCAATCAATGGCTTACCATTGATGGGGGTCATTGCTTTTGGAAAATATTCAGTGTAAGGTTTGCCTCTAGTTCCCTTGCCGCCTGCTAAAATTATTGCCTTCACAGTCTAACGGTATGATTTTTGTTTTCTTCTTCTTGCACCGGGTCCGCCAAATTTCTTTGGTTCTTTTCGTCTGGCATCTCCGCTTATTAGATATTTATCAAATTCTGTGATTCGTTTTCTGAGATCCTCTCTAGTAGATTTTGGGAATGGATGTTCCTTTGGTTCTTTTTTGGATTTTGTCCATCCTGTAAGTGCCCTTGAGATTCCAGTTGCAATAGCGCTGGCTTGTCCCATAAAACCTCCTCCTCTCACTCTAACAGAAATATCTATTTTCTCTCTCAAATCACCTGTGATTTCTAATGGTGCCAAAATTACTTCACGAGCAGTTTCTTGTGGAATCATTTCAACTGGAACATTGTTAATTCTAACTTTACCTTGTCCTTTTGTAATATAGACATGTGCCCTAGATGTTTTTCTAGTTGCAAAATAAATTTCAGTTTTTGGAGTTGTCATTCAGTCCATCCTATTACTCTGCATAATTCTGCCATAGTAGTATAATTTGATGCAGATTTTTTAATTTTTGCTTTTTCAAATTGAATTTTTTTAAATGATTTTAATTCTTTTGGAGAACCAATGTAAGTTCTAAGTCTTTGATGTGATTCTTTACCTGATGGTTTTCTATCATATGGTAACATTCCACGAATCATTTTTGCCATAATTGTATCAGGTCTTCTGTAATGAACAGGTCCGTGTTTTGGATTAATAATACTGTTAATTTCCAAAAATTCTCTATATTCTTTGATTTGATTACTTTTTGTTCCACTCATCATAATTTTGTCACAATTTACAACTGAAACTCTGTTTCCTTTGATTAGTAACTTTGCTACATTTGATGATAATCTTCCAGCAATGTGATTTGTTGCATCAACTACAATTGGCCTATCTGTTCTAACAACTATTTCTTGGCTAGCCAAGTAGCATTACTCCTTTCCCAGTAGGATTCTGCTCAATAAGATCTGAAAAACTAATAATCTTTCCACCGCTACCAATGATTTTATTTGCAGCAAAATTTGAAATTGAAAATGAACACAATGTAATTTTGTGAGGAACGTTACCTGTTCCAAGAACTTTTCCTGGACAGACTACTGTATCGTTTTCTTTTGTTAGCTGACCAATCCTCTTCAAGTTGATATCTCTTCTTGCGATGGATGGCTTTAATGCATATTTTGCCAATTTTGCCCAAATTGGAGCATCATTTTTGATTGATGCCTTCTTTAGATCTTTGGCCATACGTATAACCACTTGATTAGTCATGTGAATAATGCGGTTTAAAACCCAAATATAATGTATCTTTTTGGTTTATTCTTTGATTTGATTAATCATTTCTTTGAATTCGCCTAATCTATTACTCACTTCGTCTACACCTGCAAGAATAATTTGCTCTGGATCGAGAGCACCAGTTGATTCTACAGTGAGTATGCTTTCATCTTTTTTGTCTGTCTCTATAAGAGTTGAAATATTTGCTGAGTTCCATTTCGCATGATCTGTTCCGCGTCCCAGTCTTGCGTAACATTCAACTTTAACTCGTTGACCTGGGGCTAGTTGAATAATTGAAATTTTATCTGAAGTTGGTTTTATTGAATCATCTTCAGAAGACAACTCATTTGAAAAGACAGTTCTTGTCACATCTGTTTCTCCAGTGTCTAAAACTAACATGACTTTACAATTTGAACAACCAGATTCACTGTTACAATCACATTTGGATGGTTCATTGAATCTAGACAAGTCAGTTGTTATTGGAATTAGCCCTAATCTATGTGCCAAACCTTCATCTGGCAGTACCGAAGAATTTTCTATAATGTCTACTGTGTCAATTGCAAAGATTGGAACACCGTTTAGACAGATTCGTCTAAGTGCATTTGCGTACTGAATAGGAACTCCTTTTAGTTTTACAGATATTTTTTGACTATCTTTCTTAACCACTTCTAGAGATGACAAATCTTGAACAAAATCTTCAAAGTCCACATAAATATCTAGCTAGTTTTACGTATAGATAAATACCAAATTATCATACATGTTTTAGAAATGGTTGATGTTACAGTAGTTCGATATTCCTTTGAGGGTGAAAAATTTGAGATTTTGGTTAAGCCTGACCCAGCATTGGATTACAAGCTAGGCAAGAAAAAGGATGTTTCTGCAGTTTTGGTTTCAGATGAAATTTACACTGATTCAGGAAAAGGCACAAAGCCTGGAAATGAAAAATTACTCAAGGCTTTCAAAACTGAAGATCAGGCTGAAATTGCTCAGATAATTCTTCAGAAAGGTGTTCTGAATCTCACAACTGACCAAAGACGAAAAATGATTGAAGAAAAGAGAAAACAGATTGTTCAATTTATTGTAAAGACTTACGTGGATCCTAAAAGTCACTTACCTCATCCGCCAATAAGAGTTGAGCAAGCCATGAAAGATGCCCGAGTTTCAGTTGACCCTCAAAAAAGCGTAGACGAACAAATGCAAGACATTGTTGAAAAATTGCGTTCAATCATTGCTCTAAAATCTGAGAATCTCCAATTGGAGATTATTATTCCTGCACAATATGCATCTCAATCATATGCTGTTCTCAAATCTGTAGGTTCTCTAAAAAATGAAGAATGGCAAAATAATGGATCTTTAAAAGCAATACTAGAAATACCTGCTGCAGCAAGGCCAAACGTGATTGATAAATTGGGTTCTATAACCAAAGGTTCTGCTTCAGTTGAGGTAATTAAGTAATGGAAAATAAAAGAAAATATGTTATTCCAGGTGATCTGGTAACTACAGGACCTTTTAGACCTGAACAAAATGTTATACTTGAAGGAAAAAAAATAATTTCCACATCAATAGGAATTTCTGAAATTTATGATGACTCTGTTAGAGTAATTCCCTTAACTGGAAAATATATTCCAAAAATTGATGACTTAGTCATTGGCAAAGTCCTTTCTCATACGTCACTGTCATGGGAATTAGATATCAATTCTTGTTATGTTGGATTCTTACCAGCACAGGATGTCTTTGGACGAGACTTTTCTGCTCATGCTGATGAACTTTCTTCAAAACTAAAAACAGGAGATCTTGTTGCTGCCAGAATTGCTAATTTTGATAGAACACGAGATCCACTGATAACAATTTCTGATAGAGATTTAGGTAAAATAGACTCTGGATCATTGGTAAAAATCTCTCCAAGTAAGGTTCCACGCCTAATTGGAAAGAGAGGTAGCATGATTCAGATGATAGAACAGGCAACTAATGCTGCAGTAACAATTGGACAAAACGGTTGGGTAGTGATTTCATGTGAATCTCCTGAGGGATTATTAAAGGCTAAAAAAGCCATTCAAATGGTGAATGAGAAAGCACACGTCGCAAATTTGACTGATCAAGTGAAAGAAATGTTAGAATCAAAAGGTGAATCATAATGGGTGGAAGAGAAGCAACAATGGTCCTGTTGGACGAAAATGGAATTCGTTGTGACGGAAGAAAAATAGACGAAACAAGAAAAATTACGATTAAAGTTGGTGTATTAAAAAATGCAGATGGCTCAGCTTACATTGAATTTGGTGATAACAAAATACTAGTTGGTATATTTGGTCCAAGAGATGTTCATCCAAAACACATGTCTGATACTGATACAGGAATTTTACGAGTTAGATATCACATGGAGCCATTCTCTGTTACTGAAAGAAAAAGACCAGCACCTTCAAGAAGAGAAATTGAAATTTCCAAAGTAATCAAAGAGGCACTAGAGCCTGCAGTTATGTTAGAAAAATTTCCAAGAACAGCAGTTGATGTATTTATCGAAGTCTTGCAAGCAGATGGCGGTACTAGATGTGCTGCCCTTGCTGCAGCTTCTGTAGCATTAGCAGATGCTGGAATCCCAATGAGGGACATGGTTGCAGCATGTGCTTCAGGTAAAGTAGCAGACACTATAGTTCTTGATGTTAACAATGAAGAAGACCAAGCAGGTCAAGCCGACATGCCAGTTGGTTACATGCCCAATCTTGAAAAAATTACGTTATTACAATTAGATGGAGTTCTAACTCCTGAGGAATACAAAAAATGTGTAGACGTTGGAGTCAACGGCTGTAAACTTGTTTATGAAATACAAAAGAAAGCACTCACTGACAAATACTTTGGAAATGGAAAAGATTAGAAATGGCATCAAAATCTGTTATTGACGAATTAAAAAAAACACAAATCCTTGAATTACTGGAACAGGGAAAAAGAGTGGATGGACGAGCACTAGATGAACCACGAGAATTATCCATTGAAATTAATGCAATTCCTAAAGCAAACGGTTCGGCAAAAGTGCGACTTGGTGATACCGAAGTTTTATGTGGAGTAAAAATCCAACCAGACAAACCTTTCCCAGATATGGGTGACAAAGGTATTTTCATGTGTACTGCTGAACTATTGCCATTTTCACATCCTACTGTTGAAACTGGACCACCACGAGATGATGTAATTGAATTAGCAAGAGTTGTTGATAGAGGAATTAGAGAAAGTAATATGGTTGATGTATCACAATTAGTTATTGAAAAAGACAAGTCAGTAGTTGGCGTATTTGCCGATATTGTGGTAATTGATTATGATGCAAATCTCTTTGATGCATGTTCGTATGCTGCTACTGCTGCGTTACTTACATCTACAACCCCAACATGGACTATGGTCGATGATAAAATAACACTTGTTGATGGCGAAGAATCTCCATTACCAACCACAACAATTCCTGTATCTATAACTATGGGTAAAATTGGAAATTACATTATTGTTGATCCAAATGGAGATGAATGGGATAGCATGGATGCTAGAATTACAATTACTACTAATTCTGATGGAAACATTTGTGCTTTGCAAAAAGGTGGAAGTGACGGATTCACACAAGAAGAAATTGTACAGTGTGGAGAAATTTCTGTCAGAGTAGGTGCAAAAATCAGAGAAAAATTAAAAGAAGCTCAACAGGCAAGTCAATAAAATGGTCAAACACACAAAAGCAAAAAAATCTCTTAAAGGATTAGGTGCAAGATATGGAATTAAGCTTAGGAAGCAGTATACAAAAATCCATTTTCAATTAAAAGAAAAGAGAGCCTGTCCTGAATGTGGCTCAAAGACGTTTAGTAGAGACGCTGTGGGAATTTGGTCTTGTAAGAAATGTATCTATAAAGTAGCTGGAACAGCATATGACATTAAACTTTAGTGCCATAATTACAGTTGATGCAAAAGACAAAACAAAGGCAATTTATGATTCTGTAAATACTGACAACGAATTTTATCCAGAAAATCCTGTAAAGACTGAGATTAAATTCAATGAAAAGATAAGTATTTCAGTTGAATCTGAACATTTACCTCACTTGAGAGCAAATCTTAACTCTACACTTAGACTAATCCAAGTCAGTTATGATTCAATTGAATCGGTAAAGATATAATGAAATAAAATTTTTGATTAATTATGTCATCACCACAAATGCCTCCTTGGCTTCAAGAACAACTAATGAAATTACAACAATCTCAACAAAATCTCCAATCTATCATGACTCAGAAACAACATCTTGAAATGGAAAAAGCAGAAACAGAAAAAGCTCTTGAGGAATTAAAGAAAGTAGCAGATGGCGATGCAGTATTCAAACATGCTGGTACTGTCTTGATCAAATCAACAAAAAAAGAACTCATTAGCGAATTAGAAGAAAAACAAGAGATGGCAAAAACGCGTGTGACAGTTCTTGAAAAGCAAGAAACTCGTGTCAAAGAATCTCTCAAAGAACAAGAATCAAAAATTAATGAAATGATGAAAGCTAGTTCTACAAAATCTCCACCAGCAGAAAATAATCCTAGAAAATAATCTCTAACACCGATTTCAAATAAGATATTAACAAATCCTTGCAAACAGTATGCGTGAAATTACAAAACCTTCGAATAATTGTAGACGAAAGAGAGCGTAAAAGTGGAATTCCAGAACTTCTAAAGTCCGTTGGCTTGAATGTTGAGATGAAGACACTTCCAATAGGTGATTATATTGTTGCGCCAGAAACCGTTGTAGAGAGAAAGAGCATTCGTGATCTAGTGTCATCTGTTTTTGATGGAAGACTCTTTGATCAGTGTTCCAGACTCAAAGAACATTTTCAACATCCTATTGTATTGATAGAGGGAAATGTTGATGAAATTGAAGAAATCACTGAGAATCCACTGATATTTTATGGTGCTATCTCTACTGTTGTTCTTGATTTTAAAATTCCAGTGATTCCTACTCCTAATGCAATTCATACAGCTAAATTACTTGTGTCGTTGTGTTCAAGAAAAGATGCTCCAAAGGGTCCTTATCTAAAGAAAATCAAAAAATCTTCTGATTTACAAAAGCAACAACTTTCAGTTCTTTGCAGTTTGCCAGGAATAGGAGAGAAATTTGCAGTTAGAATGCTTGAGAAATTTGGAACTCCCTTCAAAGTTTTTACTGCAACTGCCACTGATCTGGCAAAAGTTGAAGGATTAGGTGAAGCGCGAGCAAAGAAAATCAGAAAAATGTTAGAATCTAAAAGTAAATTCCTCAAAAAGTCTAACCAAAAAACTTTACATGATACATAACAGTTCATTTGTTGAATGGTACGGAAAGTGATTAGCCCTTGAGTAATTTTCTTTTTAATGGAGTTCCACATATTGGACACTCTATTTTATTAGTATGATTAGTTCTACATGCTGGACAATAGTGAACCCATTTTCCCACATCTTTTATTCCTTGAGTCATAATTGGAGATATTTTCAAACCTAGATTCTTTGCTACATTTGATATTGCAAAATCATCACTAATTATTTCACCATTCATTTCAATGCATAGTGCAATGATTGAAATGTCTTGTTTTGATAACTGTGGAAAATCTCCAGTATCTTTTGCTGCCTTTATTGCAGCCGCTGTTGATTCTTTGTCTGGCTCTCTAATTTTCAGTTTTTTAGTTTCAAGCAAAGTTCCAAGAGCATCATGATTTTTCTTTATGTGTTTGATTTCATCATAAGCAAGAGATGTGGTGTAATAATCATTAGATGATCTAAATGGAACTCCTGCATAAAATGCACTGGCATCTAAAATTCTAAAATCCAAGTTTACTCATTTGTCTCAGTCCTCGTTTTTTTAATCTTACAAAGACCGCTGCTTTTTTGTATTTCTTGATAATTATTGGCTCCCCATACCCTGCAGCTTTGACCACTTGTGCATCCATCACAATGTTGCAGTCATGAGAACATGTAATCTCAATCTTTTCATCTGGTACTACAATTGATGCTAATCTGTATACTGGTGCAACAGGAGTGATAATTAAAACACCCAAACTTTCATGCAAAATTGGTCCTCCTAATGAAAACGAGTGACCCGTAGATCCACTGGGAGTTGCAATAATTACTCCATCCATTTTTTGTTTTACGATATCATTTTGAAATTTTATTTTAATTTCTGCAGTTTTAGTCAAGTTTGTTCTACCAATGTAGATCTCATTTAATGCTGGTGGAAATTCTTTTCCACCACAAGACGCAACTACTCTTATTCTTTTGTCTAAGAAGAATTTATTTTTTAAAATTTGATTTATTGTTTCATCAAATTCTTCAATTGTTATCTCTGATAAAATTCCTCTATTTCCGCCTACGTTGATTGTTAGAATTGGTGTTTCATTTACCAGGTTTCTAAAAACTCGAAGAGTTGTTCCATCTCCACCAAGAGTGATAACAAGGTCTAGTTTTACCTTTTTTAATTCCTCTAACGTATCAATTTTTTTTGCTCCCTTTACTTCAATTGGTGAAATTGTATAGACTGTAGATTTTTTTGCCAAAAGTTTTTTTACAACATTTTTTCCAGCTTGTTCTGATTCTTTCGAACCCACTTTACTAATCACTGCAACTTTTTGAAGTTTCAAGCAGTTCTTCTGAATTCTGTTAACATAAAAATGATATTTTTTACGTATTGTAAAAACAATTAAGTATGAAAACATATCCGTACAAATTATGAGTTACGCACATCCAGAAGTTTTAGTAGATACTGAATGGGTATCAAAAAATCCACCTAATGATAATATGAAATTAGTGGAAGTTGATTATGATCCAGTAAATGGATATCAAAAAGGTCACATTAGTGGTGCTAGTCTAATCTGGTGGAAACGTGACATTAACGATCCAGTTACAAGAGATATCATTAACAAAAAACAATTTGAAGCATTAATGTCAAAAAATGGAATTACTCCAGACACTGAAGTAATTCTTTATGGTGACTTTAACAATTGGTTTGCGGCATTTGTTTTCTGGGTTTTCAAATACTATGGACATGAAAATCTAAAGATTATGAATGGTGGAAGAAAAAAATGGGAATTAGAAAACAAAGATTACACAACTGATGAACCACAAATGACACAAACAACATACAATGCACAACCTCCAGATGAAGGATTACGTGCTTATCTATTCGATGTTAGTAGAATATTGGGAAGAGAAGACTCTGTTATGGTTGATGTAAGATCACCTGCTGAATTTTCTGGCGAAATTACTGCTCCTCCAGAATATCCAATGGAACATGCACAAAGAGGTGGACATATTCCTGGCGCAAATAATATTCCATGGGCAACTGCAGTTAATGATGCTGATGGAACATTCAAAGCAGTTGAAGAATTAAAACAAAATTATGAATCAAAAGGTGTGACTCCAGACAAAGATGTAATATGTTATTGTAGAATTGGAGAAAGATCATCACATAGTTGGTTTGTTCTGAAATATCTGCTAGGATATCCAATGGTTCGGAACTATGATGGTTCTTGGACTGAATGGGGCAACATGATAGGAAATCCTGTGGAAAAATAAATTGCTTCTAGACCTTCCTGTTCTAAAGAAAGGGTCTTTTTATTTTATCAAAGACGGTAACACCGATTTTATCATGGAAGATAAAACCAAAAGAGGTCTTACTGTAAAAGAGACATCTATAGATGAAAAACTAAACGTCAAAGCTGATAAGGGAATGATTCATGATATGGATGGCATTGGACATTGGGTTCCTATAAGATGGTATTTTCCCAAGAATTCTTATGATTTATCACAGGTAATGATGCACGCCGAAGCAATGGAAAAAAAATACACCGAACTTCGAGAACTTACATGCCCAGATGATAATGACTGACAAACATTTTTAACTAAATTAGAGGTATAAAAATCGGATGTCATTACTATTAAAAGATCGAGTATGGTCAATGGAAGCCGCAACTACAAAACGTGGTGTTTATCCACTACATGGATACAAAATTGGACTTTACAGACTACCAGTTAAACTCGACGATCTAGCAGAAATAAAATCAATTCATGATGGACTCAAGAAGGCATTTGAAATGGATATGTATGCTGATAGAATTTATGCAACATATCGCTGGCAAGAACAAAACAAGAAAGATCCTGATGCAAAAGGATACGAGGAAGTTGAGTTATCTATTACAGTTGAAATTGTTACTGGCGAAGTAGTTGATATTATTTATCAAATTTTTCCAATTGAAAAATTTGGTGACCCTAATTGGGTTCAAGATTACAGAAAGAAAGCTGATCATTTTGCAAAAATGGTAATTGATACTATTTTACGTAACACTATCTTGGCTGACAAGATGATTTCTTACTATGTAAAAACTGAAAAGATCTCTGAGATTGCTGCCATTCAAAAACTTGAAGAACTTACTCCTTTGGCAAAAATTGTCCTTGGTGCAAAAGCCAAAGCCGTTGAAGTAGTAGAAGAAGGTGAAGAAGATGAAGGAGAAATTGAAATTCCAGATGGTGCTAAACCTGGCCCAATTGATGTGGAATATAAATCAAAAATGAAATTGTCTGCAGGATATGACGCAGCTGGATATACTATCAAAACTTGGGGACGAAGAGGCACAAGCAATGGAATTATGGGTGTTTGGGGAGAATTTGTTTCAGTAGATTATGACATCTGTATTGCAGATGGTGGATGTATTGAAGCGTGTCCCGTAGATGTTTATGAGTGGTTTGATACTCCGGGAAACCCTGCATCAGACAAAAAACCATTGATGTCAAAAGAACCAGATTGTATTTTTTGTCTTGCATGTGAAGGTGTTTGCCCACCACAAGCAATCAAGATCTATGAGATAAAATAGTTTCAATTCCTTGCAAGTATAAATAGCGAATAACAATTCTGAGAAATTAGGGATATGGCAATCAATCCTTTCACCCAAATTATTTTTGATCTGTTTATTATATCAGCTATCATAATTATTGCATATACTTGCAATTTTTACTATCTGGCATTTCTTTCTCGAAAAAGAAAAGATGTTTTACCCACTATTGATTTAGGAACCCCCTCAATTACAATTCAACTTCCAATATACAACGAAAAATATGTTGCAAAGAGACTTGTAGATGCAGTATGTAACATGGATTATCCAAAAGAGAAAATGAGTATTATGGTGTTAGATGATTCTGATGATGATACTGTTGAATTGGTTAGAAATGTGGTTGATGATTACAAAAAACAGGGATTCCTAATTGAACATGTAAGACGCGGAACAAGAGATGGGTACAAAGCAGGCGCTCTAAAACACGCTATGCAGACAACAGATTCCGAATTTGTTGCCATATTTGATGCTGACTTTATTCCTCCAACATGGTTTCTCAAACGAGCAATTCCTCACTTTTCAAAATCAAATATTGGCCTTATTCAATGCCGTTGGGGGCATGTAAATGAAAATTACTCTACAATTACTCAAGCACAAGCACTTGCTCTCGACTTTCATTTTCTTATCGAACAAAAAGCAAAAAGCAATTCTCATCTATTCATGAATTTTAATGGCACTGCTGGAATTTGGAAACGTGAATGTATTGAAGATGCTGGGGGTTGGCATACTGCTACACTAGTTGAAGACCTTGATCTTAGTTACAGAGCACAAATGAAAGGATGGAAATGTGTATTCTTACCTGATATTGTAGTTAATGCAGAACTTCCTGCTCAAATGAATGCAGCTAAAAGACAACAATTCCGTTGGGCAAAAGGCTCTATTCAATGTGCAATAAAACTACTTTTTGATATTACCATTAAACGAAAAGTTGCAGTTGAAGCAAAGATTCAAGCATTCATCCAACTGACTCGCCATATTGTTTTTCCGTTAATGCTGATACAGTTTTTGGCATTGCCAATTTTGTTAGCAGGGCAAGTTAATCTTTATGTGATTAGTTTTCTTCCTGTCATAACAATTGCAGTATATCTTGTAATGGGGCCAGGTGCATACCTCGTGATTATGCAGGGTATGTATCACAAGTCATGGAAGTCAAAAGCAAAGATACTGCCAGCATTGTTAGTCTACAATGCTGGACTATCCGTAAACAACACTGTTGCAGTCTTTGATGCAGTACTTGGGAAGAAAAATGAATTTCTTAGAACTCCAAAATATGGAATCATAACAAAAGATGATGATTGGCGAGACAAGGCATACAATTTACCTTTTTCACAAACTACTCTTTTAGAAATATTTTTTGGTGTCTATGGAATTATGGCAATCTTTATTTCGATCTTTTCAAACAATCCTATATTTGTACCAATTATTGGATTGCAAACTGTTGGATTTTTTTATATTGCCTACATGAGCCTATCTCATACGCGATTTCAAAGAAATAAATCAAGTATTAATCATGTAATGACCAAGAACGAGAAAATGGCAAAAATTGTTTACAAACTTTCTATGATTGGAATAATTGGAATTATTGTTTTTGGAGGATTTATGGCAATCACTGGCTACAACACCGACATCTACCCTCTTGATAGGATGAGGGGACATCTTGATGGAATTATTGGTTCGTCTGATCCTGTGGCAATTCGTGCCCATTTGGTGGCAATTCAAGCAGATTTGAATATTGTTATGGAAAATCCAAATCTGCTTGAAACAACAAATACAAATGGTGACGTTATTGCCAAAAATCCAGTTTGGATATTTCCTACAGACTCTACAAACTTCATTAGAATACAAAATGATGTGAACTTTATGCTTACAGGTGTTGAGAAAATCTCAGCTGTTCCAAAGGATAGCTCTGCATATCATACAGGAATGATGGATGTTAGTGATAGGGCCTTACAGTTGAGGATCAACATTATGGATGCAACTCCATACATGTATGTTAGTGCTCCAAACGTACTGTATAGTGTAATTTGGGTTGTTGCAATCTTGGCTATCTTTACTGCATTAAAAAGAAAGAAAGAACAACTCAAAGAAGCTGATGAACTAGGAGTTTAAGAAATATTCAGATCATTTCTAATTTCATCTACTGCTCTAATTCCATAAATATCTCTTACTTGCTGAATTCTTACTGCCTCTTTAAACATGTCTCTTCCAATTGCATTTGTTAAAATTGAATACACATCACTAAATCGAATCTCCCACTTGTCTGCACAATCAAAAATTTTACTTATTGCCCATTGTCTTACTTCATAAGGTAGTGGAATCTTTTCACCTAATTCTATTGAAATTCTATCAAACAGATTAACAATATTTGCAGTCTGAGACGCCATCTTTTCAAGATCTTTTGCATCTCCATACTTTGATTCTGCATTCATTCTGATACCTGATTGATATTCTGAAAGCTTTAACAATACCATCATCTCTTGTGATGAATCACTTGATGCCTTGCTTGTAACATTTTTGACTGCTTGTATCTCTTCAAATAATTTTTCAGATTTTTTATGAAATTCTGCAGTTGATGCATCCTGTCTTTTTACAATATCTGAAACCGAAGCCATTTTTTGTTCAATACTATTAATTTTACCTTCAAGTTCTTTGATAGATTCTAAGCTTAAACCCTCTACAGAATTTGTCTTTAACACTATAGTGTCAAACTGTTGTTTGAGCCCATCAATTACGCCTCCCAATGAATCAATTTTTGAGGCTTTAGAGGATATTGCATCAATTGTGATCTTAATTGCCTCTAATTCAGCATTAAGATTTGAAGTAAATGATGTTCCTTCAACAATTTTTCCAAGTTCTTGTTTAAGACTTTCAATAATTTGAGTT
>ENA-ORDI01001161-ORDI01001161.1-marine-metagenome-genome-assembly--contig:-NODE-1161-length-14956-cov-7.133880_pt1 | contig 14956 bp, 11 predicted proteins | sample MGYA00248628_ERZ508525 | MGnify/ENA primary metagenome ERZ508525 (study PRJEB26195, sample SAMN05422138) | marine metagenome | isolation source: East of Porto Seguro, South Atlantic Ocean | place... | reverse complement strand
ATATACCAGCCGATGCGGACGTCGGTTTCGGGCCGGGAGTCGGGATCGAACTTTACGTCTTTGGATTTCTGAGCCGCCAGTTCCCACTTAACCCTAGCCTCCACTGTGGCTTCGATGTCGGGTGTAGGCTCACTGGTACAACCCGCAGTCGTAACTACCAGTAGAGCAGCTAGTAAAGCAGTCACACTTTTGAATTGGGCAGCCATTGCGGGTTATTATACCCAAGCCGTATCCATCTACGATATCAGAGAAGGCAATCCGGGGTGCAATTCAGCCTCGGGTTCACCTCAAATCCAACACACCCGCATGGACCCTGCTAGGTGCCAAAGCTGGGTTGCCATTTCCTGTTGATGAAGCGACACTTTGATGTCAAGGGATAATTACCTTTATTTTATCCCACTGCGTCTCTGCGGTTATGATGGATGTTTCTAGCCAACTGAAAGAGAGCCTCGCCGAAAGCCAGCGGGGCCATTGGAAATATTAGAAAGTCCCAATCGGTTTTAAAACGTGATGCCGGCCTCCTTGGATTCTTTGGTCTGTTTCAGCCAACGCCATCGCTGCAGAGGGTCACTGACGGCCCGCAGCCACACGCCCACCAGGTTGAAGGATAAGGCGGTCAGGAATATGGCCAGCCCCGGCAAAACTACTATCCACCACGCCGAGGTGATGTACTGACGCCCCGAGGCCAGCATCAGTCCCCATGAGGATTCCGGCGGCTGGATTCCGAACCCCAGAAAGCTCAGCGCCGACTCGGTCAGAATGTTCCGGGGGACGTCAAGGGCCGCGAGGGTTAGTATGGGCGTGATCAGGTTCGGGATGATGTGCCGGCTGATAACCCGCTGGTCGCTGCAACCGATAGCCCGGGCGGCCTCGATGAAGGTTTGCTCTCGCAAGGACATGACCACGCCCCGGGTAACCCGGCAGAAAAGCATCCACCGGGCTATAGCGAACACGATGATGATATTGGTAAAGCTGGGCCCTAAAATAAACAACACCATCAGAGCCAGCAGCAGCAGCGGCACCGACATGAAAACGTCCACTGCCCGCATGATAACGTCGTCTACGACCCCCCGGTAATAACCGGCCAACAGCCCGAGGAAGATCCCGATGGTGCCGGAAACCAAAACTCCAAGAACTCCGACCGTAATGGAGATGCGGCCACCGTAAATCAAACGGCTGACCATGTCCCGGCCCAAGTGGTCGGTGCCCAGCAAGTAGTACCGCTCTTCCGTGACATCCCTGGCGGTGGTGTCCTTTACGATCGCTTCGCCGGAAGAGAAAGGCGCCAAATGCCTCAGCTTGAGCTGCTGCTCCTGGTATCCATGGGGGGCAACCAAGGGAGCGAATATTACCCCAATTAGGACCACGCCCAGGAAGACGCCCGACATTAACGTGACCGGGTCGTTAATGAAGGCTTGTACCAGCGGCTTTTGCCAAAAAGCCACGAGCGGATTTGCCCGTTGCTGTATCGTTGTCGTCGAGTCCTGCATGGCCGTACTAAGACCTTATTTCCTTCTAAAGATCAATAACCGGTTCCCTTTTACCATTCCCATAAACTATTCGTAGGCGATCCGCGGATCAAGCCAAGTGTAAACCAGGTCCACGATCAAGTTGATAAGCATAACCATCAGAGCTACCACGAAGACCGTAGCGGTGACCACCGGCAAATCTCGGGCATTGATGGCATCGATGAGCAGCTTACCCAATCCGGGCCAGGCAAAGATGGTTTCCGTTATGGTGGCCCCGTTCATAAAGCCAGCCAACTCGTCTCCCATCAGGGTAACGATGGAGATGGCGGCGTTCTTCAGAACGTGGGTATAGAGGACCGTATTTTCCGTCAGACCCTTGGACCTGGCAGTTGCCACGTACTGCTTCCCAAGCTCGTCTATCATGGTGGCCCGGGTGATCTGGGCGTTGCGTCCCAACACCCGGGGGGAAAGGGCGATGGCGGGTAGAAGAATAAACTTCCAGCCCTCGGGGCCAAGTCCGTCGAATCCCGAGGTCGGCAATAGGTTGAACTGGATGGATACGATCAAGATCAGCATCAGGGCCAGCCAGAAGTCCGGTACGGAGATGACGGCAAAAGACAGGATGTTAACCGTGCGGTCCATTATTCCCCGGGGACGCCTGGCCGCCAGCATGCCGATGGGAATGCCAAGCATTCCTATGCCCCAGGCCACGGCCGCCAGGGCCGCCGTGTTGGGCAGCCGGTCCCACACCAGACTCCGTGCTTCGATGTGAAACCTTATGGAGCGGTCAAAGTCCCCGGTGAGGAAGTTGAAGAAAAAATCGCCGAACCGGACGTACATGGGCTGGTCCAACCCGTATTTCGCTCGCATTGCGTCGATGACTTCCTGGGTGGCGTCATCGCCCGCCAGCAACTCCACCGGGTCGCCCAGCACGTTGACGGCAAAGAAGAGCAGGGCCATCAGGCCCAAGACTATGAAAACCGAGTGGCCCAAGCGCCGAATCATGTAGTTGCGCAAGGCGGTTCCTCGTTACCATCGACTACCGGAGACTTCGGCGGAGACCTCGGGCTACCGCGAGTCCCGGTTACTAGATACTACGACCGGAAAGGCCACGCCGGTTTTCGCAACAACCGTGCCCCGAGGGATTCCCAGGGCACGGTTGTTGCGTGACTTCTCTTGGAATAGCCCTAGTTACTTGCTGAACCTCAAGGTGTTGGCCCGGATGCGGGGAGAGTAGTAGGGATCCCACTCCAGGTCAGCCGACAGGCCGTACACGGCCACGTTGACGAAGTTGCCATAGACTAGGAAGTTATCACGGACGTAGTCCGCTATATCAGTATTACACTGCACCCGCTCCGGCCCGAAATTAACGACGACGCACGCGTCGGTCATGGCCTGGAGGGTGTCGTCGCAGACGCCGCTGCTACGTCCGTAGCAGCTGAGGCGCAGCCTGCCTTGGCGGGAGGCGAAGTCCAGGGACTCGGTGGACGTGGCCGGGGCGGTCAGGTGCATCGACTGGAAGGTGGTTTTACCCGGCCCCAGTGAACGGCACTTTTCGACCAGGGTATCGCCAGCCGCATCCGCGAAATCCGTTTTGCTGCGTCCGTGGCCGCAGTTGGACCGGCCGATGTTCGTGTGCACCGACGACTCCACCACGTGCAACTCGGCGTTGATGCCCACTTCCTTCCAGTAGGTCACCACCGCTTCGCCATACTCCGTGTCTTTGGGAATCCGCTGGTTGCGCATGTGCAGCTTGATTACGTTGGCCGGGTCGTAGTTGGCTTCCGCCAGAAGTTGCCTGGCCCGCTCGGGGTCGAAGTCATAGCCGCGCGAGTTCTCCGCGGTAATGCCCTCGGTGCCGGTCTGGGCCATGGCGGTGAAGCACGTGAACAGGTCGTCGAAGATCTGCTCCATCAGGGTCTCGCAGTCGACGGCCAGGGTCAGGGCCTCCCGGACATCTTTCTTGCGCAGCTCCGGATGGTGAACCGTGTCTATGACAAACAGGTAGGCCTCGTTATTGGTGCCGACCACGTGCTTGGGTACCCGGTTCCGGTCGTCTAGGGAGATCTCGGCCCAGTCGGCCTCACCCGCCTGCAGCATAGCGGCCCGCACCAGCGCCTCGGTGCGCCAGACCTGGCGGACGTTCTGGATGATGGGAGCTTGGGCGGCAAAGGCCTTGTTGGGCTTGTAGTCCTCGTAGGCCTCCAGCTCAACCTGTACGCCCCGGCGCCAATCCACCAGCTTGTAAGGGCCCAGGCCAATGTTGTTGGAGACCTTCTCGTCCTCGCTGGCTGCTTGCCACCAGCCCATTTCCATGACCTTGGTGAAGATGAGGGTGCGGGGCAGGATGGGGCAGGCCTTGCCGCAGGTGATGTCCACGGTCAGCGGGTCCACCACCTCGCCGCCGATGACACCATGGAAGCCGAAGCTGTTGGAGCCCTCGTTGCCGGCGGTCTCTTCGTCACCAGACCAGTCAAGCCAGAACTTGGCCTGTGCGGAGTCCCAGGGGACGCCGTTGTGGAACTTGACGCCCTCCCGCAGGCTGAAACGCCAGCGGTCGGGGGCGACCTGCTCCCAGCCCTCTATGTGCGACAGGGGCACCACTTCGAAGGTTTTGTTGTCGATCCAGGTGAAGGGTTCGCCAATCATTTCCTCGCACGCAGTGGACTGGATATTGCCTTGGCAGCCGCCACCGGAGTACCCCAGGGCGAGCGGTTCCTCGTTACTGACGATCACAACCGTGTCCCTGGCGCTGACCGCCACGGGGACCTCCGTAGCAGCCATGGCCTCGGTTGCCTGGGCCTGGGGTACCGGCGTGTCTTTTATTGCCGGCACCGCCGGTATCACATTTGCCACGGTTGGCGTGGGAGCGGCCGGAGCCGCGGGCGCCTCTGCTCCGCCGCCACAGGCGACGAGCGCCATTGTCATAAGAGCGATAAGGCCTAACGCCCAACGCCCTGGATGTAGTTTGATTGGAGATTTCATATCAGATCGCTCGCCTCCTCAAGGGAATTATTTCTTGGGTACGCGGCCTTTTCTACACAGTGGGCCGTAGCGACGCCTGAGAATACATCACATTGCAAGAAGCTGTCAAGGAACTGGGTAGCGCGAATACCATGTTGCGATTTCGGCTTTTGTCGCGGTTAAACGGCACGCGAAGAGCTAGCCGAATCCTCAAATACGGTAAGGATAAAAGCGATGCATATCGCGCTACGCTGATTTTTTATAACATTTGTCCATGGTGAAGAATATTGAAATCACTAGGAGTTGCCCAGCCGCCTTCATAACGAATCTCATCGATCCCGCCCGGTTTTATCAGAACGGCCTAATCCGAACCAACCCCTCCGCCGTTCAGTACGTTTTAGATTGGCCTGAGACACTTTGTTCAAGATGTCCCCGATGTAGAAATAGCGGAAATCGATGCCCATGAAAGTGTCCAGAGCGCCCCACAATGAATAAAGGAGGATCAGGAAACCGGCGAGACCGAATGCCATTGCCAGGCGGGGCGTCGCGCCTGTGTTGTCCATGCCCAAGGCCAATAGCAGGATGACAAATTGCACCACGGCAGCCTGCATCCCTTGGAAAGCTCCCCAAGCCAGGCGCCGGCGCCGGAACGACCGTGAAATCATGTATGCCACCAGAGGACAAGGCGCAAGGAACAGAGGAAATTCATGTAGGAAAAAAGTTAATGGAACACCGATGAACAGGGCGCCGCCATGGGCGATACAACTGCCCCATCGCTCTACCGTCGAGATGGATGAGTCTTCACTTCCCGGTTCGTTCAATGTTTGCCCTCCGGGAATGGCAGCCGCTAATGGCCTGAGATGGCATGAAATATCAGGCAGCCCACCTAGTTACTCGGGCGGCCGGTACGTCGCGGCAAGGCTAGCCGCCGATGCCGGCTTGCTGGAGCGCCATTTCACTGCTCTCCGGAAGTTCCAGTCCCTGGGATATCCCGGCTTCGTACATGGTCTGTATAGCGGCCAACCGCCCGGCCCCAGGCCGCCGCCCTTCTTCCAATCGAGATGCCAACTCCGGCAAAGTTTCGTAGGCTTGATCCACGTGCCAATAAAATGAAAGCAGCCAAGCCAACTCCCGCTCATTGGTGGGAGAAGGAATATCCGCCATGTCTATCAGATCGTCCGCAACCTTGGTATACCGCAGAATCCCGGCCTTATCTTCAGAGTCGCGGCTGTAATACCTTCGGCGGCTCAACTCACGCATTCGGCTGACGTAATCCGCCTCTCCATATATCTCTTTGGGGATCCATTCTTCTCGAAGGTCTAAGACCGTTTCACCCTGGGCGTTCACCACCGCCACCGCGATGTCCGAACCTAGCGTTGGGTCATGCTCGAATCTCACGGCTTCCCGAAGTAAGGCCTCTTGCAGTAGCAGGGTCAACTCCCTGGGGATTTTCCGGTACTTCGCGCCGCTGGCTTCCTCGTTAGTATCCGCTCCCACCCCGCCGGTGTTAAAGACGTAATACTCTTGAGCCATCCCCCCCTGCTCAATCTCCTTTAATATGCTGTGCATCAGACTCGCGTTGTCGTCTTCCAAGCCAATGATAAAGGGATCTGAAAAGTACTCCACGTAAGGCTGTCCTATCGCACCTACTGCCGCGCCCATCTGAACAGCTTCCCCGTACATCAGGACTCGAATGTACTGCTCCATGCTCAGTCGGCGCAACGGCGGAATCACCGTGTTCTGCCGCATCACCGCTTGCCAGAATATTTGGTCCGTGTTCTCCATGGGCACGTGGACCGAGTCTTTCAGTCTTCCCTCGGTGATGGTTTCTATCAGATGTTGGGCGTTCTTCCGAGCGATGAGCCGAGGCCGGGACAGGGTTACCCTCATGTTGCGGACAGGGTTTAACAGGTAGTTAGGCGTGGCTTCCTCGATGTTGATGGGAACGTTTTCCAAGGTCTCCTGATCGTTAGGGGCTTCCTTGGTACCTCGGATGGCCTCGTATGTTATCGGGTCGTCTTCCTGGTTTAGGCCAAAGGGCATGGCGTAGAAATTGTTTTCCGTGCCGTCGATGCCGTGGGTGATCCGGATTTTCTTGCCCTGGCGGGTGGTTTCAATGGGCTGGCTGAGCGGCTGGAGAAGGACGATGTCATCGTTCATTGGATAGACGCCTTCCTTAGGGTCTTCCACCAAACCGAGGCGTTGTGCCAATTCACTATTGGCCAGCTCAATCATGATAGTTAGAGTGCTTTTGCCGTGCAGGGAAGGTCCCACGGTGATCAGCGCGGTGTTTTTAACCGCCCCCGCCAAAGTATTAACCCGCGCCATGCTCAATGCGGCTTGGATAGCCAGACCTTGTTTCTGCTTCACCAAGAACATCGCGATGGACAGCGGGCCCATCTTGTGCTCGCCCACGTAATCGAATCCCAGATGAAGCGACAGTCCCTTGGTAGGAGCTTTGAACACCAACTTGGTCAACCCTGATTCGTTGATGCGAGCCTTCAGATCATCGGGCAGACCCAAGTCCTCCAGCCAGTGGGGTATTGAAACCTCTAATATGTCCGGCAAGCTGGTATATTGATCTTGGGGAAGGTCAAAGGTTAGTTGCCGCCACATGATGGGTATCTGCACATAACGAGTGCCAAACAGCAACTGGCGTGCGTGAAAAGACCGGTCTGGGGCGTCGCAGATCTGCCGGTCGGACTGGACAATCACGTCTCCGGCGGAGAATTGCTTCTCCATGTACCGATTGATATAGGCGAACACCTCCGCAAAAAGGCTCTGCGCCTCTTCGCTAAAAGCCAAGGCATCACGATTCTTGGGAAACCCCTCGATGAAATATTGGGTCAGGTCGGGACGCCGAACCACTCCTAATTGACTGAAAAATGCCAGTCCTCCGCTGTCTAGCCTAACCACTACGCCCGGCCAAGCCCTGGTGGCAGCTCTACCCGCCGCATTGGTTTCTTCCGCTTCCTTCTCCAACTGCCGGGCCTCAGTCATAATCTGAGCCCGTTCTGCTTCAGGAAGATCCTGCAAAACGGACATATGGCCAAACAACCATTCCTTGGGCGGATTGAAATACCGGCTGTCCGGCTTCTGGCCACTCCTGGCCAATCCCACCAGCTGGTCCAATTCTCTCAGAAACTCTGGATTGACGTCCGGAGCGGCCAGGAGACTCTGCTGCTGGCGTTCCGAACTCATGATGACTTATCCAATGGGAATCCCCCTACTCAATCCACACGTATTCAGCCGTGTCGCTACTCACCAGTTATGTAAGCCCGACGCGGCGGAATTATGCTACATGTTTGCCGCTGGCAAGTCAAAGCCTTTGTAGGCTCAGAACCCTGATACACCCAGACCGTTTGCGCTGCATACCGGCCAACAAGGGATGAAGCCAGCGAAGAGACCTGGGTCCAGAATGCGCATATACCCGGTGAGGAATCACCGGCCCGGTGTTAGAATAGGGCGGGCTTACGCTCTCGCCTAATCTCGTGTGTGGACAAAAGGGGTAATTAATGACCGAAATGACCGGTGGACAAGCGCTGATGAAGTCTCTCTATCGAGAGGGAATACGCGTCATCTTTGGGTTGCCCGGAGTGCAGTTGTATCACGCCATGGACGCTCTGTACGATGAGCCCGGCATCCGGTTCATAACCACGCGCCACGAGCAAGCCACTGCCTATATGGCGGACGGCTTTTCCCGGGCCGGCGGCGGAATAGGCACGGCTCTAATGGTCCCCGGCCCCGGGCTTTTGAATGCCGCCGCGGCCATCGGTACCGCCTACTCGGCGTCTTCTCCCATCCTGGTCCTTTCCGGGCAGATAGAACGGGACCTGATCGGCGTTAATCGGGGGATGCTCCATGAGGTAGACGACCAGATAGACTGCATCAAGCCCATCACCAAGTGGACTAAGCGGATCTTGGACCCGGCGGAGGTCCCCGAGGCAGTACATGAAGCCTTTTTCAATCTGAAGACAGGCCGGCCCAGGCCGGTGGAGATCGAGATACCGCCCGAGACCCTGGCAGAGATGGGGAACGTGGAACTGCTGGAACCAGAGGAATATCCTCGGCCGGTGGGCAGCGCCCAGCAGTTGCAGGAGGCGGCTCAAGTTCTGAGCCAGGCCACCGCGCCCTTGATCTGGGCCGGTGGCGGAGTCATTTCGTCGGGCGCGTCCGACGCCCTGTTAAAGGTCGCGGAACATCTACAAGCCCCAGTGATTACGACCGCCGAAGGCAAGGGCGCTATCTCGGACCATCACCATCTTGCCCTGGGCGCCCTCAGATTGCGGGACGACCCTTTAGGCGAATCCCAGTACGGCCACGACGTGATTCTTGCCGTAGGCACTAGGATAGCGACACCCCATTACCTCAACGGGCAGCGGGTGATCCAGATAGACATCGACCCAGAGGAACTGGGACGGAACTACGAAAATACGATGGGCATCCAGGGCGACGCCCGTGATTCCCTAGAAGGGTTGTACAACGCCCTGTCGGCGGCGGCGCCAGCCCGTCCCGAGAACAGAGAGGGGATCAACAGATTAAAGGAAACCAGGGCCGAATCCGCCATCAGGGTCGAACCCCAGGACTCCCTGATCGCCTCGGTCCGCGCCGCGATGCCCGAAGACGGCATCCTGATTTCCGGCATGACCCAGTTGGGGTATTACAGCCGGGCCTATTTCCCGGTTTATGAGCCTCGCTCCTTCCTTACGTCATCCTACTTCGGCAATCTGGGTTACGCCTACCCCACGGCCCTGGGCGCCAAGGTGGCCCAGCCGGACAAGGCGGTAGTGGCTTTGTCCGGGGACGGCGGCTTTCTGTTCAACTCCCAGGAGTTGGCTACCGCGGTCCAGCACGGAATCAACGCGGTCGTTGTCGTTTTCAACGACAACGCCTACGGCAACGTCCTGCGCGACCAGGAGAACCGGTTCTCCGGCCGGACGATCGGGGCCGAATTGCACAACCCCGACTTTGTGAAGCTCGCCGAGGCCTACGGAGCCAGAGGTGTTAGAGCGAACGGCCCCGACGAGCTGGAATCTTCGATCAAAGAGGCATTGGCTATCGAAGCGCCGACCCTGATCGAAATTCCGGTGGGAAAGATGCCCTCGCCCTTCGAACGGATACCTCAGTCACGCTAAATCACGTAACCAAGCTTATAGCCTAGGCTTCAAGAATCTGGAAGTGGGCCTCAGTGGGGATGCAATCAACGCCGTTGATGGGGACGATGTCCTGGGGACAGGCGGAGAAGGCTACCACGCAGTCCATCTCGGCGCGCAGCGTAACGGAATCTCCCGGACGGGACACCGGGGCCTGGAAAGACACAGTTCCGTCAGACGCCACCGGTATGTTCATGAACAGATTCCAGGGACTGGGTGTCTCCGGAGGCGTCAACCCCAACTCGGCCAGGGCGGCCGCCAGATTATCGGTGCAGTTGTCGTGATAACCCTCACAGCCCAAAAGCTCGTAGCGATACCGGTCGCAAGCGGCCAATAGGGTGTCGTGGATCCCCGCCGAGTCGCCTTCCACCGTGGTGTCTTCCACCAAGGTCAGGATAGGCCGGCGGTGATTGGTGACCATGCTGTCGCCCACCCGCGCCATGATTCGGCTCAGAAACGTCCTGGAATGCTCCATGGACATGAACTCCGTCAATTCGTCGCGGCGAAACGCCCAGGTATCCACAACCTGCTGCCCGTGGGTATTGATCACCCAGACCCTCTGGCCTGCCTCAACGAAGGCCGCTTTGCCGCCGCGCGCCGGAATAGTGACCAATTGGGAAGTTATCATAGCTGATCCTGATTTTGCCACAGAGACACAGAGACACAGAGTTAAATTATTTAGTTTCTCCGTGTCTCTGTGGCTGATTCGATCTACCCGACGAATTGGGACCACACCTGAGGCAACCGGTCCAATGCTTCTGACGGTAAAGGGCCTTTGTCCGAAAACCGGACTGACTGTTCCAAGTGGTCCAAGTTTGAGTAACCCACCAGGACAGTGGAAACCCCGGTGTTGCTCAGAGCAAAACGCACCGACGCTTCCACCAGATCGTCGGCAAAACCCTCATCGACCAAGAAACGGAACCCTTCCGACCTGTCGAAGTCCTGCTGATAATCCCGTCCGGACCCGATGGGCGCCACCGTGGGCACCGCCACCGGGTCCCGCTCGGCCACCCCGCTCAAAGCCCCAGCCGCCAATACTCTGATAACGATGACACCCATGCCCGCGGCTTTGGACTTGTCAATCATTCGCTTGTAGTCGGGCATGTCGAAACCGGGGACTACGTCCGCCCCAGCAGATGCATTGATGAGATTGTAAACGGTCTGTATCGAGTACAGAGCTCCCGAGTCAACGACTCGATTCAGGGATTCGGGAACACCCACCCCGGTCAATCCCCAGAAATCGATCTTTCCCTGGGACTTCAGTGTCTCGGTCGCCTCCACCACCTCACCCAGCACGTCCTCAACGCTCAATGTTCCCCCTGCCAGGTCCCGCTGGGGGGCCAACCGGTTGTGAAGCTGAATCAGGTTCACGTGCTCACGCCCCATCCTAGCAAGTGAGGCATCCACCGAGGCGATAATTCCTGCTTTGATATCGGCGTCGTCATCGGCGGTTAGGCGGTATTTTGTCCCAACGTAGACCTGGGCGTTCAGTTCATTCAAAACACGGCCTAGGTTGGTTTCCGACTGGCCGTCACCGTATTGAGAAGCGGTGTCAAAGTAGTTGATGCCCAACTCCATGGCGCGGGCCACCGCCTTGACCTGGTCACGATTCTCTCCCCTCACCATAAGTCCGCCCACGTTGCCGCAGCCAAACCCGATCTCCGATACCTCTAGCCCGGTCCGGCCCAAAGTCCTGTAATTCATACCTTTACTCCTAGATCCGGCAGTTTCCCGAAAATCTGGGACGGCAGCCGGGATAATTTATTCACCAGATAAACCGTACTCAAGGGAGCCAAGTCGTATATTACATTATCTTAGGGAAACTGGGCGAAACCAGGCTAAGGGGTGATGTGCCAGTCGGGCGGCTAAGAGCGATCGACGGTCAAAGCAAGGTGCGTCTAAACTGCCTCGGACTATACAATGCGGATACTTCGATACGACTCCGTGCTGTATTCTTGCAAAGCGAAAGATTGAAGCGCGGCCAGGGGCGTACTTGCCAGAGTTAAGAGGATCCCATAAGTGGTAATGACTGAGACCTCGGACCAAGCTCCGGCTTACCGCTGGGTTGTCATGGGCGTCTGGCTGACCGCCAGCGTCTCCGGATTCATGATCCTGTCGACCTTGGGGATCTTGTTACCAGCCATCAGTGAAGACCTGGACCTTTCCCCCACCCAACAGGGGTTGCTGGGCTCCGCGGCATTCTGGGGCAACCTGGTCTTGGCCATCCCCTTGAGCTGGTGGACTTCCCGCTATGGGCCCAAGATACTGACCACCGTCACCCTGCTTCTTGGTACGGTATTTCTTTTCATGCAAGGCTGGGCGCCTGTGTTCGCCGTCCTCCTTATCGGCCGGTTGGCCTTCGGAACCACAATAATTGCCCGGCAGCCGGCCAGGGCATTTCTGATGCAACAGTGGTTCCCGCAGCGGGAGGTCCTTCTGGTAAACAGCATCTCAAACGCCATGTTCGGTCTGGTGGTTGGGGGCGGATTGGCCGCGGCCCCCTTCATTTTGAGCGCGTTGGGAGACGATTGGCGAACTACACTGAACCTCTTCGGAGGCCTGTTCGCCGTATTGACCATCCTGTGGGTTGCTTTTGGCCGGGAGCGGGTAACCACAGACTTTCGCCGCCTGGCCGCCTCCCAAGACATCAGCATTTTACGAGGGACACTCCGCCATCGGGACCTGTGGGTCGGCGGTTTGGGGTTCGTGGGGGCCACCACGGCTTGGTCGGCTTTTTTGAGCTTCTTTCCAACCATGATGCTGAACGACCATCAGGTGTCCTTACGTTGGTCGGGCAGCATTCTGGCTCTGGGTATATTCATGGGCGGTATCTCTGGATTGGGATTCGGTTGGGCCGTAACGGTCTCCAACCGGGGCAATGCCATTCTGCTGGCTCTGGGCGCATTGATGGCAGCCTCCTTCGCCGGAATGACGCTAACAGGCAGCATCCCGCTGTTGATCGTTCTCACGTTTATCAACGGAATAGCCTGGGGGTTCTGGCCCATTCTTTATTCGGTCCCGTTCCACCTGCCGGGTATAAGGCCCCGAGAGTTGGCGATGGGTATAGCTTTCATCATGATGATGAGTTCCATCGGCACGACTTTGGGGCCGCTGGTCACCGGATTGCTGCAGGAAGCGACCGGGGATCTTAGATTCTCCCTTTTTATTGTGAGCTTCGGCGCATTGTCGGTCTCCATCGCCGGGGTGTTCTTAAAAGCCAGTTCGCCACCCCGGCGAGAGACGGCGCCTGCGGCCGTTCGATCATCGGATAATTGACATTGCCTAAGCGTTTCCTACCACAATGTGGATAGCGCCTAAACGATGCCGTTGACAGGGAACAAGGGCCTGTTTACACTCCCCGATGGCTGCAGGAGCCATTGGGAACCCCAATAAGGAGCTTTACCATGCCAAACATGAAGGATCTATACGCCCAGGTTGACGCAGCGCTGGATGACATTTTGGCGCTCGAACAGGCCCTGGTCCGGATTCCCTCGGTAAACACCGGATCCATGCCCACCGGAAACGAGACCGCCGTGGCCGAGTACGCGAGGGACTGGCTGGCCGAGGATGGCATTGAGTCGGAGATTCTAGGCCGCGACCCGGACCGGGGCAACTTGATCGCCCGCATGGAAGGCCGGTCGGGTAAAGCGGGGCTGATGTTCATGTCCCACACCGACGTGGTGCCCGTGGAAGACGAATCCAAATGGCGGTTCCCTCCTTTCAGTGCGACGATCGCCGAAGGCCGGGTTTTCGGCAGGGGGGCGTCGGATTGCAAGGGGTTGCTCACCGCCCAAATGATGGCCATGCGTTTGTTGAAACGGAACGGCATAGAGCTGAATGACAGTTTGATCCTGGCGTCGGGGGCGGATGAAGAGCATGGGGGGCGTTACGGTTTCGGATGGCTGGCCGAGAACCATCCGGAAAAGCTGGCGGCTCCCTTCGCGGTCAACGAGGGCGGCGGGGCGCCCATCCAAACAGCGGGCGCCCTTACTTACGTTCTGGGCGTGGGGGAAAAGGGCCGGCTTCAGATAGAGATTGACGTGAAGGGAGTCAGTTCTCACGCCTCGGTACCCTGGCAAGGCACCAACGCCATGTACCGGTTGAGCCGGGCATTGAGCAACATCGAGCAATTCGAGCCGGAATTGGACACCTCTACCGGCCTTTTCGACCACCTGTCCACCTTCGCCATCGAGCACCGGCCTTCGCCATCTAACATAGAAGAGATCATTGCCGAGGTTGAGCCGACAAACCCGCGCTTTGCCTCCTTGCTCAAGGCCCTCTCCCGAATGACTTTGACCCCTACCATGATTCGGGGCGGTATAAAGTCCAACAGCGTGCCGGAGTCCATCAGGCTCACCTGCGACGTGAGGACTCTGCCCCATCAGGACGAGAAATACGTGAGGGAGCAGGTTGAACAGGTGTTGGAGGGAATCCCCGGTATCGATTTTGAGATCGACTATATGGCCCAACCCAACTCGTCGCCCTTTGACACCGCGCTGTCCCGAAGCATCCAGTCGGTGACCGCACAAGCCCTGGAAACGGACGACATACAATGGGTACCGGCCATCAGCAACGGGTTCACCGACTCCCGCTTCACCAGGCCATTGGGGATCGTAACCTACGGATTTTCCGGCTCCCATCCTGACGACGACCCCATGATCACGTTCACCCACGGCACCAACGAGTCGGTCGGTATCAAGAGCCTGGTCAGCGGGACCAAAATCATGCTCGGCCTGGCCTGCGATATGCTGGCCGCTAAGTAGGCCCTCACCCCAGCCTCGATTCCGTCTCGGCCACCCTTCCCCTGAGGGTGAGGGAGCGCGCCGGATCCATTCAAAACCGTTAGTGGAGATGATTGATAATGGCCGATCAAATTTCAGTACCCTGTGACATCGCTATACCCCAGGTCTTCCACGACGGACCGGTGGACAAGGACCCGATGGGATCCCGCCACTACTTCCCCGGTGACCCCCGCCGCCATATCCACTGGCGAAATACGGCCCGGATGGGGCGCCTCATGGTCAAGGAGTTCGAAGACGCCCAGGACCCGACACTGGATCTGCTATACGACACGACCCACGTCTACGGGGAAGGTAAGGACACTACCTTGGAGTATGCGATCAAGTTGATGGCCAGCGCCGCACATTATTCTGTGCGCAATCAGGGTTCGGTACGGGTATGGGGAGGCCGGGCGCAAGGGGAAATTTGCGGCGATTCAGGACACGACGAGATGAGTATATCCGGGTTCTTAGAAGATCTTGCCCGGGTTGAAGCCGGCGAAGGGATGAGTCTCTGTAGGCGTTCAGGGATAATGGGACACTTTTAAGGGGAGAAAAACATGAGAGTGGTGGTGGGTTTGGACTCCTGGTG
>ENA-ORDI01001160-ORDI01001160.1-marine-metagenome-genome-assembly--contig:-NODE-1160-length-14970-cov-3.634593_pt1 | contig 14970 bp, 8 predicted proteins | sample MGYA00248628_ERZ508525 | MGnify/ENA primary metagenome ERZ508525 (study PRJEB26195, sample SAMN05422138) | marine metagenome | isolation source: East of Porto Seguro, South Atlantic Ocean | place... | reverse complement strand
ATGGGCATCCTGATGGCAGGCGGCTGCGCCACCCTGCTCAATGGCTGGTGGACGGGCGAGGAACTCGCCTATGGCATCGACCTGTGCGAGTGCAAGCTGGTGCTGGCCGACGAGCAGCGCGCGCAGCGGCTGGACGGGATCGAGCATGGCGCGAAGGTCGTCGTGTTCGGTCACGGCGCCCCGTCCGAAGGTCTTGCACCGGTATGGGCAGCGGGTGACACCGCCATGCAGATGCTGGGCCAGATCGGGCCCGACGATCTTGCCACCATCCTCTACACCTCGGGTTCGACCGGCCATCCGAAGGGCGCCTATTCGGATCACCGCGGCGTCGTCTCGGGGACGATGAACTACGTCTGCCAGACGGCGATGATGCTGCAGCTGCTGACCGAGCGCGGCGATGCGCCGACCGTCCAGCCCAGCGCGCTGGTCGCGGTGCCGCTGTTCCACGTCACCGGTGAAGTGCCGCTGTTCCTGCAAAGCTTCGCCATGGGCCGCAAGCTGGTGCTGATGCCCAAGTGGGATGCGACCAATGCGCTCGAACTGCTCGAGAAGGAACAGATCACCTATTTCGTCGGCGTGCCTCTCATGAGTTACGAGATCGCGGTCCATCCCGAGCGCGAGAAATACGATCTCTCGCAGTGCAAGACCTTCGCCGGCGGCGGTGCCGCGCGGCCGATCGAACACGTCAAGAAGATCAAGGACGCCTTCAAGGACGGCTTCCCTGCGCTGGGCTACGGCCTCACCGAAACCAATGGCGTGGGTGCCGGCAATCTCAACGAGAACTATCTCGCCAAACCCAACAGCACCGGCATGCCGTCGCTGCCGCTGGTCGACATGGCGATCCTCGATGACGATGGCGAACCCTTGCCGCAGGGCCAGATCGGCGAGGTTTCGATCCGGTCGGTGTGCAATTTCCTCGGCTATTGGAAGAACGAGGATGCAACCAAGGCAGCCTTCTCGAAGGACGGTTATTTCCGCACCGGCGACCTCGGATATCTCGATGAAGACAATTACCTCTTCATCGTCGACCGCAAGAAGGACATCATCATCCGCGGTGGCGAGAACATCAGCTGCATCGAGGTCGAGGAAGCAATCTATGCGCATCCCAAGGTCGCCGAATGTTCGGTCTTCGGCCTCCCCGACGAGCGCTTTGGCGAAATCCCTGCGGCGGTCTATTTCCCGCATCCGGGGCAGAGCCTGTCGGTCGATGAACTGCAGGAGTTCCTGCGCGAGCATATCGCCGCGTTCAAGGTGCCTTCGGTCATGTGGCAGAGCGAGGAACAGCTTCCCCGCCTCGGCACGCAGAAGGTCGACAAGCGGACGGTGAAGGCCACCTTCGCCAAGGAGCATCTCGCAGCTTGAGCGCCACTCCCGTCCCCCGCCAGCGCGCGATCATCGACAGGCGCAAGCTTGCCTCCGGAATCGATTCGCTGGTCGGGGAGCACGGCGACAAGGCGCGCCCGCATGTCGTCGGCCTGCTCAAGGATGCGCTCGACAAGGGCCGCGCCGAGCTGGCGCAGCGGCTCGAGGCCAAGCCGTCGGCCGGGCATGAAAATGCGGGGGGCTTCGCGTTCCTGATCGACCAGCTGATCAGGGTCATCCACGATCACGCGGTCACGCATCTCTACCCCAGCGCCAACCGGTCGCAGGCGGAGCGCCTCGCGATCATGGCGGTGGGCGGATACGGCCGCGCCGAGATGTCGCCGCATTCGGATGTCGACATCGCCTTTCTCGTCGGTGGCAAGAAGACCGCCTGGTGCGAGCAGGTAGTCGAGGCGATGCTCTATCTGCTGTGGGATCTCGGCCTCAAGGTCGGCCATTCGACCCGCACGCTCGACGAAGCCATGCGGCTGTCGAAGACCGATCTGACGATCCGCACAGCCTTGCTCGAAGGGCGTTACGTATGGGGCGACCAGGAGCTCTACGATGAAGGCTCGCGGCGCTATTCGTCCGAGGTCGTTCGCGGCAACGAACGCAATTTCGTCAGCGAGAAACTGGCCGAACGCAATGCGCGGCACAAGCGCATGGGCGACAGCCGCTATGTCGTCGAACCCAATGTGAAGGACGGCAAGGGCGGACTGCGCGACCTCCATACGCTTTACTGGATCGGCAAGTTCATCCACCGCGTGCGGACCGCTTCCGAACTGGTCGATGTCGGGCTGTTCACGCAGGCCGAATACCGCAGCTTCCGCCGCGCGGAAAACTTCCTGCTGGCGGTGCGCAGCCACATGCATGTGCTCACCGGTCGCGCCGAGGACCGGCTGACCTTCGATCTCCAGCGCCGGATCGCCGAGCGGATGAATTTCGCCGAGCGTCCGGGCAAGAGCGCGGTCGAGCGGTTCATGCAGTACTACTTCTTGCAGGCCAAGCGGGTCGGATCGCTGACCGGCGTCTTCCTCGCGCATATCGACGAGCAGTTCGAGGCCAAGACCGCGCGCCGCGGTTTCTTCGCGGGATGGAAGCAGAAGCCGCGCCAGCTGAAGGGCTACCGCGTGTTTGGCGGGCGCATCGCCGCGCCCTCGGACGACTGGTTCAAGAAGGACCCGGTGCGGCTGATCGAGATATTCCAGCTGGCCGAAGCCGAAGAGCTCGAGATCCACCCCGAGACGATGCGGCAGGCGGATCGCGACAGCGGACTGATCGATAATGCCATCCGCGAAGACAAGCGCGCCAATGCGCTGTTTCTCGATCTGCTGTGCGGGCGCAATGACCCCGAAATGGTGCTGCGCTGGATGAACGAGGCGGGCGTGTTCGGGAAATTCGTGCCCGACTTCGGCAAGGTCAACGCGCAGATGCAGTTCGACATGTACCACCATTACACGGTGGACGAGCACACCATCCGCGCGATCGGCCTGCTCAACAAGATCGAGAAGGGCGAACTGGCCGACGACCACCCGCGCGCCACGCGGTTGATCCATAAGGTCGGTTCGCGCCGCACGGCCTATGTCGCGGCCTTACTGCACGATATCGCCAAGGGCCGCGGCGGCGATCACTCGGTGCTTGGGGCCGAAGTGGCGGAAGAGCTGTGTCCGCGCTTTGGGCTCAGCGAGAGCGAGACCGAAATGGTCGCCTGGCTGGTGCTCAACCACTTGCTGATGAGCCATGTCGCGCAGAAACGCGATCTGACCGACCCTAAGACGATCGAGGATTTCGTCGGCCAGGTGCAGAGCCAGGAACGGCTGCGCCATCTCGCCATCCTGACCGCAGTCGATATTCGCGCGGTCGGCCCCGGCACGTGGAACAGCTGGAAGGGCCAGCTGCTGGGCGAACTCTACGACGTCTCGAGCGAACGCCTGCGGCTTGGGCACATGCGGCACGGGCGCGAACAGAAGATCGCGCACAAGCAGGCCGAAGTGGCCGACATGCTGGACGAGAAATCGGCGCTGGTCGAAGAACTCGCCGCGACGATGGGCGATGCCTACTGGATCGCCGAGCCGACCGACATCATCGCGCTCAATCTCGTGCATTACGCCGCCGCGCGCGAGCAGGAGCACGAGTTGTCGATCCACTGCGAATATTACGAGGCGCGCGGCGCGACGCTGGTCACGGTGATCGCCGCCGACCATCCCGGCCTGTTCTACCGCATCGCGGGCGGGATTCACCTCGCGGGCGGCAACATCATCGACGCGCGCATCCACACCACGCGCATGGGCTGGGCACTCGACAATTTCCTCGTCCAGGATCCGCATGGCGAACCCTTCGCCGAGGCGGAGCAGCTCGAGCGCCTGAAAACGAGCATCGCCGATGCACTGGCGAACAAGGTCGACCTCGCCCCTCGCCTCGCCCAGCGCCCGCTCGCGCACAGCCGCGCGCGGGCCTTCGACGTCGCACCGCGAGTCCTGTTCGACAACAAGGCTTCGAACAAGTTCACCGTGATCGAGGTCAATGCGCGCGATCGCCCGGCGCTGCTCAACCGGCTAGCCCGCGCATTGTTCGAGAGTCGGCTGGTGATCCATTCGGCGCATGTGACCAATTACGGCGAACGCGCGGCGGACACGTTCTACATCACCGATCTGACCGGCGGAAAACTCGAACCGGGCGAGCGGATGAACCGCATCGAGGCGCGGCTGATGGAAGCCGCCAGCGACGCGACGCAGGACCGGCTGGAAAACGCGTAAGGCGCTCGGCCCTGTCGCTGCGCTACTTGGGGGCGGGCCGCGCGCCGAACAGCGCGGTGCCCACGCGCACATGCGTCGCACCGAGCCTGACCGCAGTTTCGTAATCGCCGCTCATCCCCATGCTCCGGCCGTCCAGATCGTGATCGCGCGCCAGCTTGTCGAGAAAGGCAAAGAAGGGCGCGGCTTCGATCTCGAAGGGCGGGATGCACATCAGGCCGGCGACCGGAATGTCGGCATCGCGCGCCTGTTCGAGCAATGCGGGTAGCTCTGCGACCGGACAGCCGCCCTTCTGGTCTTCCTCGCCCACATCGACCTGCACGAAGCACGGTACGCGGCGATCGCGCTTGTCCATCGCCTTCGCCAGCGCCTTCACCAGGCTCGGCCGATCGAGCGAATGGATCGCGTCGAACAGCGCTACCGCGTCCTCCGCCTTGTTTGACTGGAGTTGGCCGATGAGGTGCAATTGCACTGCCGGATGCGCTTCGCGCAGCGCGGGCCATTTGCCCTGCGCTTCCTGCACGCGATTCTCGCCGAAATGGCGCTGGCCTTCGCGCAGCAGCGGTTCGATCGCTTCCGCCGGGTGCATCTTGCTGACCGCGATCAGCGTCACATCTTCGGGTTCGCGGCGGGCGATCGCGCAGCTTTTCGCGATATTCGCCTGCACGTCCTGAAGCGGGGTCTGGGCCTTTTCCATCGTCGCGCGCTATAGCGCTTACATGGCGCGAAACCAGTCCCCCCTGCCGCTGCTGTGGCTGCTCAGCGACAAGCGTAACGATGCCGGGCTGGAAGACGCGCTGCGCGCCCTGCCCCCGCGTTCGGGCTTCGTGTTCCGGCATTATCATCTCGAGGAAAGCGCGCGGCGGCAAAGATTCGCGGAGCTCACCGGCCTGGCGCGCGCGCTGGGCCATACGGTAATCCTTGCGGGGCACGAGGACTGGGGCGCCGACGGGCACTATGGGCGGCCAGATCGACTGGGCGCGGGGTTGCGGCTTGCCACCGCGCATGATGCGGCGGAACTGGCAGAGGCGGTTGCCTCGCAGGCCGATGGCATCTTTCTCTCGCCCGTGTTCGCCACCGCCTCGCATCCCGGCGCCGACACGCTCGGCGTGGCAGGTTTCCATGCCCTGGCCCGCGACAGCAGCGTGCCGGTTATCGCGCTGGGCGGCATGAATGCCGCGCGCGCACGCGAACTCGCTTGGCCACGCTGGGGCGCGATCGACGGACTCGGTTCGACGAAGCGCGCTTGACGGGCGAGTCCCCGAGGATTCATACTGTGCGCCTTCGACGGATCAGGGGATAATTCATGGCCTCGCGCGCAGGCGCAGCACCCGATTGGCGTGCGGCATTTCGCCGCAGCTTCCGCCGCGCCACGCATATGGCCGGCGCGGGGATACTGTTCGCGCTACTCGTCTTCCTGACGCTGGCGCTGGCCAGCTACACGCAGACCGACCCCAGCCCGTCGACCGCGGCGAGCGGCGAGGACATCCGCAACTGGATGGGCGCAAGCGGGGCCTGGGCAAGCGAACGCGCGCTCAACTTCCTCGGCATCCCGGCGGTCCTGTTGTTGCCGCTGTTGTATATTTCCGCGCGCCGGCTGTGGACCGGCGTCGAACGCGACGACGAGACCGAGACGCCCGGTCGCTGGTGGGGCCCCTTCGCCATGCTGTTGGCGGCAGTCGCGCTGCTGGGCACCGTGCTCGCGCTCGTGTTCGAACCCGATACCGGCAGCCTGCCCGCGGGCGTCGGCGGGTTGTTCGGCCAGCTTGGCGGCCTCGGGATCGAAGCGGTGGCCGAACGGTTCGGCGGAAGCTTCTCGGGCTGGATCGTGCTGGTTCTCGCGCTGCTGGCGCTGGGTGGCGGGGTGGCGCTCGTAACCCGGGTGTTCGCGCTCGACTGGGCACAGTTCCTGACGCTGCCCGACTTCGTCCGCCGCAAGGCGCAACTGCCCGATATCGACTTGCCCCTCGCCCCCAAGAAGCAGAAGCGCGTTGCCGCGCCGCCTGCAGGGGACGACGCAGACGAGCCCGAGATCGCTCGCGAGCCACGGCGCGCACCCGAGATCGCCGATCCCGCGCCGATGCCCGCGCAGCCGCGTCCGGCAAAGGCCAAGCAGCGCGACATGTTCGCCAATTTCCAGCTGCCGAGCCACGATTTGCTCGACGACGCGCCGGAGAATTCCGCGCCCAAGCTCGACAAGATGGCGCTCGAACGCAACGCGCGCCTGCTCGAGAACGTGCTCGACGATTTCAACGTCAAGGGCGAGATCACGGCGGTCCGCGCGGGGCCCGTGGTCACCATGTACGAGCTCGAGCCCGCTCCGGGCATCAAGGCGAGCCGGGTGGTCGGACTGGCCGAAGACATCGCGCGCAACATGAGCGCGATCAGCGCGCGCGTTTCGCCGATCCCCGGGCGCACGGTGATCGGCATCGAACTGCCCAATGCCGACCGCCAGATGGTCAGCTACAAGCAGCTGGCCAATTCGGCAGCCTTCGTCGACCATAAGGGCAGTCTGCCGATGATCCTCGGCAAGGACATCGCCGGTGAACCGATCGTCGCCGATCTCGCCGCCATGCCGCACCTGCTGGTCGCGGGCACTACCGGATCGGGTAAGTCGGTGGGGCTCAACGCGATCCTGCTGTCGCTGCTCTACCGCTTCACTCCCGACGAATGCCGCCTGATCCTGATCGACCCCAAGGTGCTCGAGCTCAAGACCTACGACGACATCCCGCACCTGCTCAGCCCGGTGGTCACCGAACCGCACAAGAGCGTGCGCGCGCTCAAATGGGCGGTCGAGGAAATGGAGAAGCGCTACCGCATGATGAGCAGCGTGAACTCGCGCAATATCGCGGGCTTCAACGAGAAGGTCAAAAAGGCAGCCGAGAAGGGCAAGCCGCTGGGCCGCCGCGTGCAGACCGGCTTCGACCCCGAAACGGGCGAAGAGCTCTACGAAGAAGAGCAGCTCGATTACGAACCGCTGCCGCTGATCGTGCTCATCGTCGACGAGCTGGCCGACTTGATGGTCACCGTGGGCAAGGAAATCGAAGTGCTGATCCAGCGGCTGTCGCAGAAATCGCGCGCCGCCGGCATCCACCTGATCATGGCGACGCAGCGCCCGTCGGTCGATGTCATCACCGGCGTCATCAAGGCCAACCTGCCGACCCGGATCAGCTTCAAGGTCACCAGCCGGATCGACAGCCGCACGATCCTGGGCGAACAGGGCGCCGAACAGCTGCTGGGCAAGGGCGACATGCTCTACAAGCCCAATACCGGCGCGATGATCCGCGTCCACGGCCCCTTCGTATCCGATGAAGAAGTCGAACGCGTGGCCGATCACTGGCGCGAACAGGGCAAGCCCGATTACGTCGACGCGGTGACCGAGGAGCCCGAAGACGGCGGCTTCAATTTCGAGGACGAATTCACCGCCAGCGACAATCCTGACGAACGCAAGTATCGCCAGGCCTGCCAGATCGTGATCGAGAACCAGAAGGCCTCGGGTTCGTGGCTGCAGCGCCAGATGGGCGTGGGCTACAACACCGCCGCCAAGTGGATCGAACGCATGGAAAGCGAAGGGCTGGTCGGCCCCGCCAACCACGTCGGTCGCCGCGAGATCTTCCGCGATCAGGATGGCAATCCGATCTGATTGCGCGTGCGGGCGAACCGCAGCGGACAAAATCCACGCGACTCGCTGCCTGCAGCAAGCTAAACACCGCGCCGATGACCAGCCCGACCGACGACACAGCCAGCATTGCTGACAACGACAAAGCCCGCACCGGGGCCTTCGCCAGCCGCCGCCCGATCAGCCGCTGGACGGTGCTGCGCGCTCTGGCCGAAATTCGCATGTGGTGGCGCGACGGCGTCATCGCCGATCTCGACCATGTCGCGACGATCGAACGGGTGCGCGGCGAATCGCTGCTGACCAGCCGCTACATCTTCATGACCGCGATGAGCGCGGGCATTGCCATTCTGGGCCTGCTGCTGTCGTCTCCGGCAGTGGTGATCGGCGCCATGCTGCTCTCGCCGCTGATGAACCCGATCATCGGCACCGGCTTTTCCCTCGCCACGGGCGACGCGGACTGGCTGCGGCGCTGCGGCAAGGCGCTGCTCGCCGGATCGGCCTTCGCAATCCTGTTTTGTGCGCTGATCGTGTTCGTCTCGCCCCTGCAGACGGTGACCGAGGAAATCGCCGCGCGAACACGGCCGAACCTGTTCGACCTGCTGGTGGCGCTGTTCTCCGCGCTCGCGGGTTCCTACGCGGTGATCCGCGGCCGCGAGGGCACGATCGTCGGTGTGGCGATCGCCACTGCCTTGATGCCCCCGCTGGCGGTGGTCGGCTTCGGCCTGGCCACTTTCAACTGGACCGTTTTCGGCGGCGCGCTCGGCCTGTTCATCACCAACCTCGTGACGATCGGGCTGACCGCCGCGATCATGGCGCGGTTGTACGGCTTCCAGTCCGACCTGACGCATCGCCAGAGCCGGTTCCAGTCGCTCGGCATCATCGCGATCTTCCTCGCGCTGGCGGTGCCGCTCGGCTTCTCGCTGCGCACGATCGCGTGGGAGGCCAACGGCCAGCGGATCGTCAATCAGGAGGTCGCCGAAGCCTTCACCGATCGCGCACGTGTCGACCAGCCGATCGTCAATTGGGCGGCGCAGCCGGTCACCGTTTCGGCCAGTGTCTTCACCCCCGAATTCAATCCCGATGCCGACAGCGAGGTCGCGACGCGCCTGGCCGAACGGCTGGGCCGCCCGGTGGTGGTCACTATCGACCAGTTCCAGGTCGGCACCGACCCCGGCGCGGCCGAACAGGCGGCGCTGGCGCAGGCGCGGGCACGCGAAGCTGCCGAGGCCAGCGAACGCCAGATCGCCGCCCTGGGACAGAATCTCGCCCTGATCGCGGGTGTCGAACGCAGCGACGTGCTGCTCGATCGTGACAGCCAGCGCGCGCAGGCTGCGGCGCGGCCGCTCGAAGGGCTTACGCTTGCCGGCTATCGCGAGCTCGAACGCCGCCTCGAAAGCAGTACGCCGGGATGGACGGTGGAATTGCGCCCGCCGCTGGCGGTCCTGCCGACGATTGCGGTTGGCGACGAAGGGCTCGATGCGGACAACGCGCGGCGCGTAGCGTTGCTCGCCTGGGCGGCACAGCGGACCGGGCTGCGCATCACGCTCAGCGGCGGGACCGATTCGGTTGGCGCCGTAACCGAGGCGCTGGGGAGCGCCGCCGCATCCTTCGACACGCGGGCCAGCGGTAATGGCGATACGGTCAGCGCCGCGTGGTCGACTGCCGCGACGCCGCAGGGCTAGAGCGAACGTTCGGCGGGGCGGGGTCTCGGGGCAAAGACAGTGCGCGCCCCGCGGGCGGGCGCAGCACTTGCCGCGGCTTGGTTGCAGTTGTAACGAGCGCGCGCAACAAGGAGTCCCCCCATGCTCATCGGCAGCCCCAAGGAAATCAAGAACCACGAGTACCGCGTCGGCCTGACGCCCGAGAGCGCGAAAGAGCTCGTCATGCAGGGCCACGATGTGTGGATCGAAACGCAGGCCGGCAGCGGCATCGACGCGTCCGACGAGCAATATGTCGCCGCGGGGGCCAAGATCGTCGATGGGCCCGACGCGATCTTCGCCGAGTGCGAGATGGTGGTGAAGGTCAAGGAACCGCAGGCGGTCGAACGCAAGAAGCTGCGCGAAGGCCAGATCCTTTACACCTATCTCCACCTCGCGCCCGATCCGGATCAGACCAAGGACCTGCTCGACAGCGGCGTCACTGCAATCGCCTATGAAACCGTCACCGGCCCGCGCGGGCAGTTGCCGCTCCTGAAGCCGATGAGCCAGGTTGCCGGGCGCATGAGCGTACAGGCGGGCGCCACCGCGCTCGAAAAGGCGCACGGCGGGCGCGGCGTGCTGCTCGGCGGTGTCCCCGGCGTGATGCCGGGCAAGGTCGTGGTCATCGGCGGCGGCGTGGTCGGCTTCAACGCGGCGCAGATGGCGGTCGGCCTTGGCGCGGACGTAACCATCCTCGACCGCGATCCCGAAGTGCTCGAAAAGGTCGGCACGCATTTCGAAGCGCGTGCCAGCACGCGGTTCTCCAATGCCGCCAACCTCTACGACGCAGTGACCAATGCCGATCTGGTCATCGGTGCAGTGCTCATTCCCGGCGCAGCGGCACCCAAGCTGGTGACACGCGAGATGCTCAAGGACATGCAGAAGGGCGCGGTGCTGGTCGATGTCGCGATCGATCAGGGCGGTTGCTTCGAAACGAGCAAGCCGACCACGCATGCCGAGCCGACCTATGTGATCGACGACATCGTGCATTATTGCGTCGCCAACATGCCCGGTGCGGTGGCGCGCACCAGCACCTATGCGCTCAACAACGTCACGCTGCCGCACGCGCTGCGCATCGCGCGCATGGGCTGGAAGGACGCGCTGGCCGCCGATCCGCATCTTGCCGAAGGCCTCAACGTCCATGAAGGACAGGTCACCTACGAAGCAGTCGCGACCGAGCTTGGTTACGATTACCGTCCGACGGCAGAACTGCTGCGCTAGATCAGACGAACGGCGCGATCACTTCGGGGCGCACCCTCGCGGGGCGCCCCGTTTCGCGTTCGAGCATGGCCCAGGTGGTCGCCGCGCTGACGATCACCTTACCCGCCGCATTGCGGAAATCGACCCGCCGGAGCGATTTGGCGCCGCGCGCACCGCCTTCGATCCAGGTTGTCGCCTCGACGCTCTGTCCGACATCTATATTGCCGCGATAATCGATCTCGTGGCGCACCACGAGCCACACGTAACGCGCGCGATCCTCTGCGCGGGCCACCGCATCCCAATGCGCGGTGGCCATGTCCTGAATCCACTGCACCCACACCGCGTTGTTGACGTGCCCCATCTCGTCGATGTGGCGCGGCTCGGCGGTAAAGCTGCGCGTGAAACTGGGCGTCATTCGGCCTCGCCCATCTGCCACAGGATGAAAGCGACTTCCTCGGCGGTCTCATAGATCGACTGGAAGCGGCCGGACTTGCCGCCGTGTCCTGCGCCCATATTGGTCTTGAGCAGCAGCTCGCTGTCACCGGTCTTCACCTCGCGCAGCTTGGCGACCCATTTGGCGGGCTCCCAATAGGTCACGCGCGGATCGTTCAGGCCTGCGGTCACCAGCATCGGCGGATAGTCCTGCGCCACGACCTGGTCGTAGGGGCTGTAGCTGAGGATGTAGGCGAAGGCCTGCTTGCTCAGGATCGGATTACCCCATTCGGGCCATTCGCCGGGAGTCAGCGGCAGATCTTCGTCGAGCATGGTGCTGAGCACGTCGACGAAAGGCACATGCGCCACCACCGCGCCCCACAGGTCGGGATCGGTGTTGACCACCACCCCCATCAGTTCGCCACCTGCCGAGCCGCCCGAGATGCTGATCTTGCCTTTCTCGGTATAACCCTGGTCGATGAGACCCTTCGCCACGTCGACGAAATCGTTGAACGTGTTGGTGCGCTCGTTGAGCTTGCCCTGCAGGTACCACTTGCGCCCCAGGTCGTCGCCGCCGCGGATATGCGCGATGGCATAGGCATAGCCGCGATCGACGAGGCTCAGCCGCGAAGTCGAGAAGCCCGGCGGCACCGCATAGCCGTAAGCGCCATAGGCATAGAGATGCAGCGGGCCGGTCTTGGGGCGGTCCTTGCGCATGATGATGCTGACCGGGACCTTGGTGCCGTCACGCGCAGCGATCTCCACCCGCTCGGTGGTGTAGAGCGAGGGATCGTAGCCGCTCGGGATTTCCTGCTGCTTGAGCAGTTCCAGTTCGCCCGTGGCGACATGGTAGTCATACACCGAATCGGGCGTGACCATGCTCTCGTAGGCCAGCCGCAGCCGGTCCTGATCGTATTCGGGATTGTTGCTCAGCCCGGCGCTGAAGCTGGCTTCGGCAAAGGCCACCGGCTTGACCAGATTGGGGTCCGCGTAGGAGCGCAGCTGGATCTGGTCGAGACCCCGCAGGCGCCCTTCGGTGACGTAGAAATCCTTGAACAGTTCGAAGTCGGTCAGGTAGAATTCGTCCGAACCCGCGATCAGCGTGGTCCATTCGCCGGGCTTGTCGAGCTTCGCGGTCGCCAGCCGGAAATTGACGTGGTCGTCATTGGTATGGACCCACACCATCCCGTCGCGCACATCGACATCGTATTCGACGCCCTTCTGCCGCTGCCTGACCACGATCGGCTCGGCGGTCGGATCGTCGGCCGGCACCAACCGCACTTCGCTGGTCTCGTTATCGCCGGTAGAGATGATCAGCCAGTCTTCCTGCGCCGACAGGCCCGCGCCCACGCGGAAGCCCTCGTCCTGTGTTTCGCGATAGAGCTCGACGTCCTTGCTCACCGGCGTGCCCAGCACGTGCATCGTGGCATCATGGACGCGCCAGTTTTCGTCGGCCGTCCCGTAAACCAGCGCGGTGTCGTTCTTGACCCACACCAGCCCCGACAGCGTTCCGGGAATTTCATCGGGCAGCAATTCGCCCGTTTCGAGATCCTTGATCCGCGCGGTAAACCGTTCCGAACCGTTGGTATCCGCCGAATAGGCAAGATAGCGCCCGTTCTGCGACACCGAGAAAGCGCCGAGCCGGAAATACTCGAGCCCGTCAGCGAGCAGGTTCTCGTCGAGAATCAGGTCGGGCGAACCGCCGGCAACCGGCCTGCGGTAATACTTGCGATACTCCGCCCCTTCCTCGAACTCGGACCAGTAGAGGTAATCCCCGCGACGCTGCGGCACGGTGGAATCGTCTTCCTTGATCCGCGCCTTCATCTCTTCGAACAGGCTGTCGACCAGTTCCTGTTGCGGCTTCATTCGCGCTTCGAACCACGCATTTTCGGCCTTGAGATGGTCGAGCACGTCTTCGTCGTCGATGGTCGGATAGGACTGGTCCTTCAACCAGTGATAAGGATCGGAAATCGTGATCCCGTGGTGCGAATAGCTGTGTTCGCGCTTCTCGGCAGTCGGCGGTGAAGTCGGCTGTGTCACTGTGGTCCCTTCGGAATTCTGGGCATTGAGCGGCGCGGCCAGCGCCAGAGAGGCGGCAGATAGGAACGCGGCATATCGCATGAAAGGCATGGATGGTCCTCCCCCGGGCGGCGCAGAACTGGAAAGGGGCGCCGCGGATGACTATGACAGGGGGGTAATTATGCGGCCCTGCGAAGGCCCGCAAGCGCCGAGTCGCCACAGCTGCGATCGGACACGATGAAAGGAATTCCTCCCATGCTGATGCAGACCCACGAAGCCCGCCTCGACGGATTGCGCAAGGAACTGGCCCGCCGCGGCCTGGATGGCTTCGTCATCCCGATCTCCGATGAGCATATGAGCGAATATGTCGGCGCCTATGCGCAGCGGCTCGAATGGCTGACCGGTTTCGGCGGAAGTGCGGGAAGCGCCGCAGTGTTGCGCGACCGCGCGGCGATGTTCACCGACGGGCGCTACACCGTGCAGGTTCGCGAGCAGGTCAGCGGGGCGCTCTACGATTACGAGGACGTGCCTGCCACCTCGCCCGCGAAGTGGATCGCCGAACATGCGCCCGAGGGAGCGAAGATCGGCTACGACGCATGGCTCCACGGCATCGGCTGGGCCGAAGAGGCGGAGCAATACTTCGCCAAGAAGGGAATCGAACTGGTCGCGGTCGACGGCAACCCGATCGACGCGATCTGGGCCGACCGGCCAGAGGCCTCGCTGGCAGCGGCGGTGCCGCATGACGATGCGCACGCCGGCCGGTCGAGTGCCGACAAGCGCGCCGAGGTGGCCGACTGGCTCAAGGAGGAAGGCTATGACGCTACTGTTGTAAGCGCGCTCGATTCGGTCGCCTGGCTGCTCAACATGCGTGGCAGCGATGTCGACAATACCCCGGTCGCACTGTCCTACGTTCTCGCGCATGCCGATGGCACGGCCGAACTGTTCATCGCGCCCGACAAGGTCACGCCCGAACTGACGCAGCATTTCGGCAATGCGGTGACCGTGCGCGACCGCGCGGATTTCGTACCCGCACTCGAAGCGATGAAGGGAAAGACCGTAGCGGTCGATCCGAACCATGCAGTGGCGGGTATTTTCCATGCGCTCGAAACCGGCGGCGCGAAGATTGTCCGGACCGACGATCCCACCGTCCTGCCCAAGGCGATCAAGAACGCGGCCGAACAGCAGGGCCATCGCGATGCACAGGCGCGCGACGGGGCGGCCGTGGCGCGCTTCCTGCGCTGGCTCGGCATCGAGGCACCCAAGGGCGGCATCGACGAATTGACCGCGGCGGCCAAGCTGCGCGAGTTCCGCGAGGCGGGTGGCCAATTGAAGGATGCCAGCTTCGATACGATCAGCGCCGCTGCGGGCCATGCCGCGCTGCCGCATTACAAGGTCGATGAGGACAGCAATATCCCGATCCCGCCGTCGTCGATCTATCTCGTCGATTCGGGCGGCCAGTATCTCGACGGGACGACCGACATCACCCGCACCGTGTGGATCGGTCCGGGCGAGCCGACCGCCGAAATGGTCGAGCGCAACACGCGCGTGCTCAAGGGGCACATCCAGCTCGACATGCAGAAATTCCCCGACCGCACGAGCGGCGGCGCGCTCGACGCGCTGGCGCGGATGCATCTGTGGAACGGCGGGGTCGATTACGGCCACGGCACCGGTCACGGCGTGGGCAGCTACCTGTCGGTCCATGAAGGCCCGCAGCGTATCTCCAAGCCGGGCGGCGCATTCCCCGGCACGGAAACCGAACTGCGCGAAGGCATGATCCTTTCGAACGAGCCCGGCTATTACAAGGCCGGGGCCTACGGCATCCGGATCGAGAACCTGGTTCTCGTCGTGCCCGCGGGCATCGAGAGCGAAGGCGACTATCTCGGCTTCG
>ENA-ORDI01001158-ORDI01001158.1-marine-metagenome-genome-assembly--contig:-NODE-1158-length-14989-cov-2.338117_pt1 | contig 14989 bp, 11 predicted proteins | sample MGYA00248628_ERZ508525 | MGnify/ENA primary metagenome ERZ508525 (study PRJEB26195, sample SAMN05422138) | marine metagenome | isolation source: East of Porto Seguro, South Atlantic Ocean | place... | reverse complement strand
CTGGGCACGCGATCTCCAATCAAACGCCGCACACCCAAGTAAGTTATCAATCGTTTCATCTGGTCCACAATCTGGCTGCCCACGGACTGTTTGACGATACGACCTTCGGGATCAATCAAACACAGCCCAGAACGATTCAGTTCTCGTGAAACACCCAGCGTCGCATCCGCAAGAAATCGATCTGGATCGCTCAGTACATCAAAGGGGAGTTGGAGACGATCGGCAAACGCTTTGTTGACAGCGGTCGTCTCTCCGCTTACGGCCAGAACAACCACGTTACGAGCGGCAAATTCTAGGTAATTGTCGCGTAACCCGTCCCAATCCTTAACAACATCAGAACCTGGAAACGAACCAATCCACCAGAGAACCACGTGCTGCCCGCGATATTCCTGCGGGCCGGTCATGATCCCCAGTTGATTGCGGAAAAGGTGCTGGGGAACCAGCCTGAATCGTCGGGGAGCAAACATCTAAAGGGTAGTCAAAGGCCCTGGCTTCAGAGCATTCGAATGCACCACCGTAACGCATCATCTATTGCTTGCCGATAAGCCGTTTCCTCGGCCTCGCGTTCGGTACCCTGAGAGGGGGACGCCGGCTGGTCTATTTCAGCCAATCCGAACTGGGTCCTACGGATACCATAACTTGGTAACTCGAACCGACAGAGCACCACCAGCTCGTTTCCTTCTCTCCTGCGATCCCTGACATCGTGTCGCCACTCGCCCGGGTAATGACGGTCCAGCCATTCCGCCGCGTCGATCTCGGCGAGCTCATCTTTATCGAATCTTTTTATTTCCCCGCGCTCACGCGCTGGAGCAACAGAATCGTTCGCCCCCGAATCCACAGCGCCCTCAGAGCTCGTGCTTGAACGGTTGTACAACGACTCGAGCGCCTGTCGATTGCCCTCGAGCAATTCATCAAATGATTCGGTTAACTCGCGTCCCACAGTTTATCCCGTGGATTAACCCTGCTCTAAAAACCCACCGACGTTGGCGGTGGTCCTTGCCACCATTGTCGAAACTGGTTGTCCGCTTCCGCGGCAAGCCCTCCCTCCTCAACTAGTGAGGTCAGGTATGCCAGCACGTCGTGCTCCGATTCTACATCGCAGTACTTGGCATCCATGTCAAAAAGGTTTGCTTCATGCGGCCCCTGCGCTCGATCACCTACCCCTTCCCGAACGACCACGGTATAAAACCCATACTGAAGAGAATCGACAGCTGATGCCCGAACACAGCCGCTGGTTGTACAGCCGGTAATCACGACCGTGTCTACTTCCAGCCCCCTGAAATACTTATCTAGTTCCGTACCAAAAAATGCACTGGCGTATTTCTTAACGATCACCGACTCGCCTTTAAGTGGTGCAATCCGGTCGTCGATTTCAACCAGGTGCGACCCTTGAACAAGAATAGACAGGGACGGCACCTTCTTGATAAACACGCCAGCATCACGGAAATCCGGCTCATAGGCGACCGTCGTATAGACTACTGGCAGGTAGCCATTACGGAACTTTGTCAACAACCGGGCAGTCACCTCAACCTGCTGATCGAAATCCCCCCCCAATGGCGAAGTCGGATCAGTGAATCCATTGCTAAAATCAACAATCAGTAACGCTGGCTTACTACCGTAACCGGATCGACTGGCAAAACCTTTCGAGACATATTCTGCTCGAGTCGTTTCATACCAATCGTTCATAAAATAGTCCGCGCAGTTATTGCGATTGAGAATCCAATTACATACGCCCTGATGACGTCGGCCCCACTGATGTACCTGGTGGAGTCCAACGCTGCTTCCACCCGACTCGAAATGCCCGTACAACTCGATGCAATAAATAAAACAGTATAGCCATAACGACCAACACAAACACGGACAATAGCCGAGTACCAAATTCTGCATCGATAACAGAACCGTCATTCATCAGATGCACACTTAACATCTCCACAGCTTGTATCGTTGCCCCGGCGAACAGTATCACCGCTGCCAGAACAGCGATCTGCAAGGTATCGAATACAAGGTCCTGCGCATTAGACTCCCCAACACCCCCAAAAATACTCTTTCGAAAAGATTGCCAGTGAGCCAGTGCGTAACTAATGACTGCTACCAATGATGCAAACCAGAACAAAATGTTCGAGAAATGTATCCTCGGTATGTTATCTATCAGATACTGCTCGAACGGCTGATAAAACAATAAGACGATTATTAGAATCACAATTACGACTAACGCGATCCACGGCCGCGGTCTCTGCCATCGACTCTTGGCGTCTTCCATCAGGTTTTAACTCCTCACGATACCGACAATGGCTCAATTAATGATTGAATTGCCCGGTTGGCAGCAATGCGATTGTGAATCATAGTTCAGCAACTCTGGAATGCCAAATATGAATTACCCGTCTTTCCTGAGATCAGCAGTTGATTCCCTCTACGACCGGCATCTCGTTCAACTACATACCTCGATCCAGGCTCTTCCAGCCCGTCAGGATCTATTGTAGATTTACTGCATTGTACTGATTCCCGATTTCTAGAAACAAGGACCGCGAATCTGGCCCAGTCAACACTGGGCCAACAGCCTGGGAGATTGAAACAGTAATGCCTATTCGCCTCGGTATTGACGTTGGCGGAACGTTTACGGACCTTTTTCTGTTGAACGAGACACAGAAAACGGTCCATCTCGTCAAGACACCCTCTACTCCCAACGACCACGCCGCCGGCATTCTAAAAGGCTTTCAGGATCTTCTGGCCGAAGCTGAAATACCCGCCGGCGATATCGACTCCATACTGCACGGTACCAGCCTGCCAACCAATGTTGTGCTGGAGCGGAAAGGGGCCAGAGTCGGCCTGCTGGTCACTGAGAATTTCGAGCAAGTGTTGCACCTTGCACGCTCTCAAACACCCAGCCCTTTGAATGGCTGGATGGCCATGCAGAAACCTGATCTTCCCTGTGACCTTGAATTGACGCGTGGCATACCAGAAAGAATGAATGCTCGTGGAGAAATCGTTCAGCCGATGAACGAAGCACGAGCTCTGGAATTGATCGATGAAGTTGTTAGCAAAGGCGTGGAATCAATCACGATTTCACTTCTGCACTCGTACGTGAATCCTAAGCATGAACAGACACTGCGAGACATCGTTAGGAGTCGTTATCCCGATTTGCCTGTCTTTATTTCATCGGAAACACATCCGGAAACCCACGAGTACGAAAGAACTTTGGTCACTGCCATTAATGCTTACGTGCAACCCCGTATGAAGGAGTACCTGAAGAATCTGCAGCAGGAATTCGAAGGTATGCAGTGCTCACCAACATTTCACATTTTTCGCTCCGATGGCGGACTTATGGGGATCGATCACGCTATAGAGTCTCCTGTTAACTCCGTGCGATCCGGCCCCGCAGGCGGTGCATGTGGCGCGGCATTCGTATCCGTTAACTCAGGTTATTTGAACGCAGTTGGATTCGACATGGGGGGCACCTCGACCGACATCTGCCTTATCCAAGAAGGTTGCCCAGGCGCATCACCAGATACATCGCTTGGAAAATTTCCAATCGAAATTCCGTCGGTCGAGGTGTACAGCATCGGCGCTGGAGGTGGATCGGTGGCTCATGTCTCAATAACCGGGGCGCTGCAGGTTGGGCCGAAAAGTGCCGACGCGGTTCCTGGACCTGCCTGTTACGCTAAGGGTGGCACTGCCGCCACCGTGACTGATGCAAACCTGGTGCTGGGTCGTCTGCCCTCAGAACTGTCAGGCGGAAAGATCTTGCTTGATACAAAATTGGCCGAACAAGCAATTGGGCAACTCGCTCACCAGTTGGAGCTGGATCTCCTTGAAACCGCGCAGGCTATCGTCGATGTTACAAATGAAAACATTTCTGGTGCCCTACGTCTAGCCGCGGCCCGGAAGGGATCCGATCTCAAAAATTTCAGCCTGATAACTTATGGCGGAGCGGGGCCATTGCATGGCAATGCTTTGGCCGTACTCGGCCAGTGTTACCCAGTCATCGTACCCCCGACCCCAGGCGTGCTGTCGGCCTTTGGATTCTTGTGCTCTAGCATTCGAAATGAAGTGACCAAAACGTTCATCCGAAATCTCGATGTTGCAGCCATTGATGATATTAGGAACAGCATGTTCCAGTTGACCCGCCATATTAAGGACTGGCTGTCCGAGGAAGGTGTCGCATCAGCAGATCAGAATCTGGAATATACAATTGACATTCAGTATCGCCGAAAAAATGATCAACTTACGTTAATGTTTCGGCCCGATAAGATGGACGAAGCAGCCGTACAAGATCTCATGACCCAGTTCGAAACGGGGTATGAACAGCGTTACGGGGTTAAGGTCGATGCGCCTATGGAAATCGTCAAATTGCGCGTCCTAGGTACAGCAAAAGTAGAACAACCAAAATTGCCGAGTTCGGTCTCGCATGATCGGGGTGCGAGCGCTGCCCTCGCCGGAGAGAAGAGGATCTACATTGAAGGTGAGAATTTTAACGTGCACGTCTACGATCGATCATTGCTGTCTGCTGGCAATGAGATCACTGGGCCTGCCCTCGTTACCCAAAGAGATTCCACCACGCTCATTCACCCTGACCACTCGGGTAGAATCGACGACCACCTAAATCTTCTCATAGAAACTACAAACTAGGCTGGACGATCGAAAATCATCGTAGGAAAAATCGTGAGCAACAAACCGATATCACTGGACGATCTGGTCAAAGCGAACAAAACGCAGTTCGACACGATTTTCTCCAAACAAATGGATGAATCCGACCTTCGGGACACAACTCATGCATCCGGTGGGCAAGAAAAGTCGAGTGGTATTCCCATTGAAGAGGAACTGACCGAGCCTTCCCAGAACATCAGCGGGATACTGACCCAACGTTACGGTGAAAACTGGTCCCACGAGATTGTTGAGCACAGCGTAGAAAATAACGAGGTTCGGGTACGGTGCAAACTGACCGTCAACGATGTCACCCACGTGCAATTCGGGACGGCCAGAAACACCGGCAACATCGGTATTGCGCTGCAAAGAGCAACTGAGAATGCCCTCGCACGCTGTTATCGGGAGCTGGTACCTGACCTGGAAGTAGAAACAGATGATCCCCACGTTTCTCCGCTCTCACGGATCAGGGAGATATCTTCGGGGCCGACCCAGGCCCAACGCCTTCGCGCGATCTCTCGTTCCCAAATGGCTCGCCAGAAACGCCGAGACAAGGGAATTGATACGATCACACTCGACCTCATTGAAAACGCACTGAAGAATGCCCTTCAAGAGATGGATGCCGTGCTCTTGCGGTCGGCTATATCACCAGCTATACGGGAACAGCGTGATGAGTCCTCGATGATTACCGACCATAAAGGGCGCATGGTCGCTGGGCAGTTTGGGTCATACATTGCTGAAATGCTTCGCGAGAACTCATTTGATTTCTCGCCGGGAGACGTAATTCTTCAGAGCGATCCATACAAGTGTAGTGGAGCTGTCAGCCATATCAACGATTGGATTGTTCTGGTGCCGATCTTTCATGAGGGCACGCTGGTTGGCTTCAGCTCCATGTTCGGTCACATAGTTGACGTTGGCGGACCCGTAGCAGGCAGTATGTCAGTTGCCGCGAGTTCTATTTTCGGGGAAGGGTTAAAGATTCCACCCATAAAGATTTACGACCAAGGCAATATCAACCAGGCAGCGCTTGATCTGGTTTTGAACAACACCCGCACACCAGAAATGAACTCCCGCGATCTGATGGCCATCGTTGCTGGGAGCCGGGCAGGCGAAGCCCGGGTGCTCGAACTCTGTGATCGTTTTGGAAGGCAGACGTATCTCCAAGTCTGTGAACGGATATTGTCGCGCACCCGCCAGACCATGAAACAACTGATTATTAAAAATCTTCCTACAGAACCACAATCATTCGAGGACTTCGTTGATGACGACGGTTGTGGCAATGGGCCATTCAAGATGAAGCTTACTGTCTGGAGGGAAGAGGACAACGCTTACTTTGACTGGACGGGTACATCTGATCAAGCACCGGGGGCTATCAATTGCTACCTTCATGAAGGCATGTTCAAGATGTTCGTTGGAGCCTACATGATGACCTTTGAGCCACAGATTCTGCTTAACGAAGGTTTCTACGACCTAATTCATGTCACTATGCCTAAAGGGTCCCTCGTGCAACCTAAATTTCCGGCCGCTCTTGGGGGTCGAGCTCAGGTTCTCGCTCGCCAGTTCGATGTCCTGGCCGGATTACTCGCCCACCACGACCCGGAAACTTCAGCGGCTGCCGGATATGGGACCCGACCCCAATTTCACTACTCAGGGGTTGACGAGGAGGGTAACGCGCTCCGATTTTCGGAGATTCTGTTCGGCGGTATTCCGGGTCGACCCGTGGGAGATGGAATTGACGGGCATTCCTTGTCTCCGACTGTGAAAAATATTCCGACGGAAACCCTCGAGAACGATTACCCCATTGTCATAGAACGCTACGCCAGTGTCTGTGACTCCGGTGGTGCGGGCAAACATCGAGGGGGTAATGGCTTAGAAAAAGTCTATAGGCTTCTGGAGCCGGGCGAGATTTCTATACAGGATGACCGTCACCGCACCCAACCTTGGGGATTACTCGGGGGAAAACCCGGGGCTTGCTCGGAAAAATGGATCGTCCATAAAGACGGCGCCCGGAAACCGCTGCCGTCAAAAGTCGACCAGGTACCGGTCTATCCGGGCGATAGAATTATCTTCAGAACCGCGGGGGCTGGAGGCTGGGGAGACCCGCTGGAACGCGACGCTGAGGCAGTCTGCCGTGATGTAGCGCGACAACTGGTCAGTGTTAAATCGGCAGAAGACGACTATGGGGTTATCATCAACCGAAACACCTTGATGATCGATCTCAGGAGCACGGAGGAACTACGACAGCGAATGAAAAGCACCCGAGCGCCTTTAGGCCTTTTTGACTTTGGCAAGAACATTACAGGAGAATGGGGCAGAGACAGTTTACCCTTGCCAGTGGCCTGGACAGATACCGATCGGATGCTGAATCGAGTTTGAAGACGTGGGATCCGTTGCCCCATAGCCCAACTTATCAATACTGGGAAATTTACTGATGTCAATAGAAACTCTAATCACACTGTTCATTCTGGTCATCATTGCCATCGCTATTATCTGGATCGTGTCGGTCTGGGTTTACAAAAGAGCGCCGGCAAACCGAGGCTTCATTCGTACCGGCTTAGGCGGAACCAAAGTCTGTCTGGGGAAAGGCGCCCTGGTGCTGCCTGTGTTCCACGAAGTAACCTGGGTTTCCCTCGAAACCATTAAATTGATTGTCAGTCGCTCTCGTGACCAAGGCATCCTGACTTCCGACAAGATTCGGGTGGATGTCATTGCTGAACTCTATGCCCACGTCGGTCACACGACAGACGACCTTTTGATCGCAGGCCGAAGCCTCGGTGAAAAGACGTTCGACCCCGACAGCATCCGGGATTTATTGGAGGCCAAAATTATAAGTGCGCTTCGAAGTTACTCTGCTACGAAGACCTTGAATGAACTGCACGAAAACCGGGATCTGTTCGCAAAGGAAATAAAAAGCCAGGTGCTTGAAAGTTTCAGTTCAAATGGGTTAACCCTCGAGGAGGTCACAATCGTCACGCTCGAGCAAACTGGCAAAGAGTACTTCAAAACGGACAACGTCTTTGACGCGGAAGGCCTGAAGATCATCACTGAGATTACTTCCGAGGCAAAGCGCAAAGTCCACGATACCGAGAAAAGGACCAGTATTGCGATACGGCAGAAGGAACTGGACACTCAGCTCGAGTTGCTTGAGATCGAAAGACAGGAAGCATTTGCCAGAGCCAGCCAGGACAAGAACGTCTCCAACGAACAAGCTCTTCAGGTTGGATCGAAACAACGCTATGTCCTGGACCAGAAATTGGCTGTGGAACAAAAAGAAATCGAAAATGAGCAGTTGTTGGAACAACGACGAACAGAACGGGACATCTCTATTATCGACGAAGCCCGCAAACGAGAATTGTCCGAAATTGAGAAAACTCGAATCGTCGAGGAACAAAGACGTGACCGAGAAATCGTGCTGATCGGAAAAGCTAAAGAAGAGGAGCTCGCCAACATTCAGAAAATTCTGGCATTGGAGAAAGCCGAAAATGATCGCCAAATCGATCTCCTGGAGAAATCGAAGGAGGAGGAGCTCGCGCAGATCGAACACGATCTGTCACTTGACGAAGCGAGAAAGAACAAAGAAGTGGACCTTATTTCCTATGCGCGAGAACGCCAGGAAGCAGAGATCCAGCGCCAAACTGAAATTTCCGCAAAGGAGGAACAAGCCCGCGAGGACAGAAACAAATCAACCGAGGCAGTACGTTTATCCATTGAATTTACCAAACTGCAAACCCGGCTGGCCTTACTGAATCTGGAGAAAGATGATGCCTTTGCGACCGCGGCCCAAGAAAAGGAGGTTTCCTCAGAGCAGGCGCGGATTCTGGGTGAAAAGCAGCGCTTTCTTATTGACGAAAGATGGAAAGTTGAGGAGGAAGAGATCAATAAGGAACTCGACCTAGAAAAAGCCAAGATCGAAAAAGAAGCCGCGATTTTAACTGAGTCCCAGAAAACAGAAGCGGCAGAAGTGCAACGTTCTCTCGCAAGACAATCGGAGGAGCGCGACCGGGAAATTGCGTTGGCTGCAAAGGAGGCTGAACTGGAACAAGCCCAGGTAAAACGACTTGAAGTCAGCGCAGTTCGCGAGAAAGCTGAGCACGACTCCGAGTCTGTACGTCATGTCGCCGATGCCGAACGCCAGCGAGCCCTAGACCTGATCGAGGCCGAGAATAATGCGCAGACCCGACGGGTTGAAGAGGAAAATAAAGCTCAGATATCAAGGATGCACATGCTATCCCAGGCTGAAGCCAGGAAAGATTCGGCCGAGCGTGAAGCACAGGCCATTTTGACGAAGGCCAGTGCCTCGAGTGAAGCCCAGCAGATCGGCGCTGCGGGTATAGAAAAGGAAGCCGCCGCCAAAGGAAGAGCAGAAATGGAAATTGAGACGCTGCGTGTCCAAAATACGCAGCGAATGCTCGAAGCGGAGGCCAGCGGAATTGAAGCCAAGGCAACTGCTCTAAAAAAATACAACGATGCCGCAACGTTCATTGAACTCGCCAAGATGCATATTGAGGCGGAACGCGACGTGCGCAGTGACCAGGCCAAGGCGATGGGTAATGCCCTTCAAGGCGCTCAGATTCGCATGTACGGCGGCAGCGATGACGGTACTATAGATAACATCCGTAGTTTATTTACGACTGGATTTGGCGTGGGAGAGGCGCTCGAAGGACTTGCCCAGTCACTTCCTGAAGGCCTGCGTCAACGATTTGCGGAGAATGGCATTCGGGGAGTTTTCGGTCTACCAAGTCGGGCTGGACGCTTCCAACACGGGGTCGAACAGATCGGCGAACTGCTAAAGCAGACACTGAAAACCAGGAAAGACAGAGAAAATACCCTGTTCAAAGATGCAATCATTCAGCTTAAAGAGGCAGCCACAACTGATACTTCTAAGTTGGAAGCCGTGTCGTTACTGACTGAATTTAATGAGAGCGGCATGGTCGATGAGGTGCCATTCGAAACGGTCTGGAACCTGGTACTCGCCACCTCCAAAACTCTGAATTAACAGCCCGACCACGGTTACACCGTTATGCCTCAGTTCGACGTCGTCTTGACCGACGTCTGCAAGACCTTTCTCGGGGGCGTCGAAGCCGTAATCAACTTCAGTGCTGAAGTAGAACATGGCGAGTTTGTCGCCCTGCTTGGACCGAGCGGGTGCGGCAAGACAACAATACTCCGTATGATCGGCGGACTCGAGGAAGTCACGTCTGGAAAGATTTACCTTTCTGACAGAGACGTTACGGATCTTCCACCATCGCATCGCGATACCTCGATGATGTTTCAGAATTTCGCCCTGTTCCCCCACCGAACCGTATTTCAAAACGTTGAGTTCAGCCTGAAAATGCGCGGTCAGTCCCAGGCAGAACGTGCTAAACCAGTCGGGGAGATGCTTGACTTGACCAGTATGGCTGATCTTACTGACCGATTTCCTAGAGACCTCAGCGGTGGTCAGCAGCAGCGCGTTGCTCTTGCTCGCGCGCTGATCAGCCGCCCCACAGTCCTGCTTCTCGATGAACCCTTGGGGTCTCTGGATTACAGTTTGCGCCAGGCGATGATGGTGGAGCTCAAGAAGATTCAGCAGGAACTCGGAATGACATTCATCATGGTCACGCATTCTCAGCAGGAAGCGCTGTCCATGGCCGATAAGGTCATCGTCATGAGTGACGCGGTTATCCAGCAGATAGGAACATCCCGTGACATTTATGAGAAACCTCAAACCAAGTTCGTGGCTGAATTTATTGGCAATAACAATCTTTTCTCAGGAATCGTCCGATCCCGTAGCGGGTCTATCGTCATCCTCGAACAGGGCGATCGATTGTTTTACGTGACCGCACGAGATTCGACCAACAGCACGCCGATTGGTTCCGAGGCGCATTTCTCTGTTCGTGCCGACAGAATGCATACGGGCGCACAACAAGACATGGCAAACCGAATCATCGGCAAATACCTGGCCACCGAATATCTGGGGTCACTCGAGACCGATGTGTTTGAAGTGGCCCCCAATCATTTCGTTCATGTTGAGCAGCACCGGGAGTCCACCCAGAGAAACTACCACGTAGGGGAACCAACAGAAATCAGCTGGCCAACCAACGAAGGGGTGCTGCTCAAAAACCTCTAACCGGCGTAGGGCACTGGCCCTTGTCTCGCACACTGTTGATAGGGCGCAGATAATGTAGGGGCTTTACTTAATCCTTATCGGGATTTGCGTTGAAGAAGACTGGAGACAGCTAGAAATAAGCCAATCATTAATATCGAAAAGATCGTCGACGCAGTTCCCAACGCATACAGCGTCGGTCGAATTCTCTGGGTCATTGACGCATTAATATCCAGCGGCAGTGTGTTGTATTGCCCAGAAAGCAAGGTCGTACGCGCGAATTCATCGTATGAGAGCGTGAAGCCAAACAACCCAGCCGCGACGATCCCCGGCGTGACCAAGGGCAATGTGATTTCCTTGAAAACCGTCCATTCACTGGCACCCATATCCCGGGCCGCTTCCTCCAGCGTTGAATCAAAACGGTTAAAAACGGCCATCATCACAAGAAACCCAAACGGAAGTGTCCAAACTACGTGGACACCCAGTCCAGAGGACCACCAGGCCGTGGGTATCCCCATCTGTTTCAAAAGCACAGCCAGACCTAAGCTCAACAAAATTCCCGGCATCATCAGCCCAGCCATTACCGTGTAGAAAAGAACCCCGGAGCCGAAAAATTTCTTGCGAAACGCCATGGCCAGCATGGTTGAAAACAGCGCAGTAATCAGCATCACAATGATCGCAAGGATCAGTGAACGACCCAGAGCGCCCTGCATATCCCCCACTGATGAGGGCTCTATAAGCTTGTTCCACCAGTATAAGCTTGCTCCTCGCATTGGGAAGGTGGTTCCTCCCCTTCGACCCTGAAAGGAAAGAATAAACATCGCGATCATCGGTCCGTATATAAATACAATGAAGAATGCGTAGTACCCCCCAAATAAAAAGTTGTACCAGGCTTTCTTCTTTCTCTGCGGTGACCAGCGTGCCATCTCAAAGTTCCTTTCGGATATCGACCAGCCGAAGGATGATGACCACCCCGATCATCATCGCGAGCATGAGCATGATGGCATTCACCGCGGCGAAGGGATAATTTGCGACCGCGTAATAGTTCAGAATCACGGTACCCACGGTACTTGTTTTAGCCCCGTAGACCACCACAGCCGTCGCGAACTCGCCCATTATCATGACAAATATAAAGACCATTCCGATCGCCACCCCGGGTAGCGAGAGCGGGAATATGATTTCCCACAAAATATGAGAAGTTTTTGCACCCATATCTCGTGCCGCTTCGATAATCGTTTTATCGATTTTGGCCAACGAAAAGAAAATCGGCCCGACACTGAGAACCACATACAACTGCACCAATGCCATCGTATAGCCGAATTCAGAATAGAGCAGAAAGTCAACTGGCTCATCGACAACACCGAGGTTAAGGAGCAGTTTGTTTAAAAGCCCGCGACGCCCAAGCATCGGTATCCAGGCTACCGCTCGAATAAGATAACTGGTCCAAAACGGAACCATACAGAGCAGAAAAAATGCCATTTGCCACCTGAATTTCTCTACCCGCATGGCGAGAAAATATGCGATCGGGTATCCGAGCAGCAGGCACAGCGCCATCACTTCCAGCGTAAAACGAAATGTATTCCATAGTGTTTTTACAAAAACACTTATAGACAGAAACCTATCTGCTTGTGGATCAAAAAATCCCTCGTTGTAAAAAAAGCCCGCGTAATTTTCTAGGGTAAACGAGGTGTCCAGTTTTCCGACCTCGGCACTCCAGAAACTGAACAAAATAATGCTGAGCAGCGGTATCACCAGAAAAAGCAGCAACCAGATTGCGCTGGGAGTAATTAGCCAACCAACGGGGAAGCCGGTCTCCCGGCGAATCGCCTTGGCCTTGATCTCGATTTCAGGCGGTACGCCACTCTCGCCGATGAGGCCACGGTGCTGGAGTTGCGCTGAATCGTTCATGGGGCCAAGTTGAACTTCGGATTAGAGTCAATAATGTACTGCACGAAACTACAGGCAACAAAGAAAATGGGCGAGGCCATCATAGCCTCGCCCACTATACCGTCAACAAAAAATCAGGCGCTGAGAAACTCAGTCCAGCGCTTAACGAGATAATCGTTTTCCTTCATTATCGAGTTCCAGACCGCGATATTGCTGAACCGTCTTTCGTATGAACCACCGTCCCGAACCTCGCCCGCCTCGACCAGTGGGTTGCCCCAGGGATCACTGAGCGCTTCCGCAGCGGGTTTACCCATGTACCAGTAATCCCACTCTGCCGCAGACAGGTACTTTTGGACATTTGCCGGAATCGGATGGTAATAACCCATGCGGGCCTGGAATGCCCCGGCCCAACCGTTTAACCACCAGTTGAGGTATTCATAGGCCTGATCCAGAGCCGACCCGGTCACCTTGGCGGAAATCGTGAGCCCAGAATGCCAGCCACGGTATCCTTCCTGTAAGGTCGCGTAGATGCAGTTGATTCCTTCAGCCCGTGCTGCCGTCACTGCCGGCGACCACATACTTTCAATGAGCACCTCGCCGCTCGTCATCAAGTTAACCGATTGCCCGAAGGTTTCCCAGAAGGCCCGAAAATGTCCTTCCTTTTTCTTGCCAATGAGATAGTTCATGAGCTGATCTATTTCTGCCCGGGTCATATCGCCCTTGTCTGCAAAGGTCATGAGCCCCGCCGCCTCAGTAGCCATAGCGACATCCATAACCCCTACTTGAGGCGTGTTGGTGAGACCAACGCGGCCTTTCACATCGTCCCCAAGCATTTCTGCCCATGAAATTACATCTCTACCCAAAGCATCTCGGTCGTAACCGAGCGAATCGGCGTTGTGAAACACCGGCAATGCGGTGATGTACCGCGTTGGCCCGTCGATCAGATTGCCATCTGCGTCACACCACAGCAGACGGAACGGGGCATCTCCGTCGCCATACTTTGAATAGGGCGTTAGTTTGCCGGTCTTGCTAAGGTTCGATACCTTGTCCCACTCGGTGAGACGGTGGGTATCCAGCGGCTGGAAAATCTTAGCGGGCAAGAACACATCAAAATCGTTGAAGAACCCCTCACAAACATCGTACTGATCGTTCTGGTTGAGCGCCTTGCCAAAATACGCGCCATAACCCAAAGCCTGACCCGTAACACCAAATCCAAGGTCTTCTGCTGCCTTTGACTGAATCTCGTTAATAATGCTGACACCCAGTCCGATCGTGCGCAGCGACTCAGCCCCCTTTGCGATGAAGGGGAAACTGGCTGCCATTGAGCCTGCCGCCACGGCTTTGGCGGTCGTGCCCATGAACTCACGACGACTCACGCCAGTATCACGTTTACGTGCTACGAATTCTTTTGTTTTCTCTGCCATCTTCATTGTCCTCCTGGTTTAACTTGTTGAACGAATACTTTCCGAAAATTACGATTCTAGTACATCCTCATTATAAACAAAGGCCCCCTCCGATTATCATGCTCGGGCCGGGCGAATTAGCTTCAGCAGCCAGAAAATAACACAAAATAAGGCCGTAATCAGGACCAAGGCAATGATTGCCGCTATCCGTTTGCCAAAGCCCGCGTCAAAGCCGTATCCGCCTTGCAGTATATACACGCAAACATTTTGCACTGCCTGTAGTGTGCCACCACCGCTCAGCAGTATCGCCGTGAAGGCAGACCCCCGGAGTGAGGTCAATACCATCGACTCCACGCTGCGTTGTTGCACAATGTGCACCCGGTAGGCGTTCCAATGGAAGGCGCAAAACCCCACAATTCCAACAATCAGCGCAACCCAAAATATTGCGTTACTGTAATTAACGCCATGCAGAATCGTTGTAAACAGGTCTTCGAACGGTTGAAAAAAATACAGAAAAATAAGGACAAGTATTAGCAGGAGAAATCCCACCAACGTCCAAAACCATTGCCATCCCATCATTGCTTGGGTCACCGATATTTCAGATTAAGAGAGCCAATTTGTATCAACTTCCCGCTTGCCATCTCGTGAATACGTTTCATACGCTGCAACGCAGTAATGTGAACCAAAATTAGCAGGAAGACAAGCGATTGCTGCGCCATGATCCTCAGCAAATTCTCACCTGAGCGAGCAGGGTTATGCCCGCGCGACCAACAGAAAAACGCCATAAAGCGCGATAAATATAACATCTCGAATCGCACCACCCGCCTGACGATCGCTGCCCCGAGTCACAGTCAATGCGATGATTTCGATGATCAGGAAAATCCCAGCAAGCACCGTAAATGGCCAGACTGTAGACCACCACGAGAGATCCTCAGGCAGTTGCACCCCGCGAACGATGCGCCATATGAACAAT
>ENA-ORDI01001149-ORDI01001149.1-marine-metagenome-genome-assembly--contig:-NODE-1149-length-15065-cov-5.847011_pt1 | contig 15065 bp, 9 predicted proteins | sample MGYA00248628_ERZ508525 | MGnify/ENA primary metagenome ERZ508525 (study PRJEB26195, sample SAMN05422138) | marine metagenome | isolation source: East of Porto Seguro, South Atlantic Ocean | place... | reverse complement strand
TAAGAATCCATAGCAATAACGCCACCTTCAGCACCGAGCTCGGATAATTTCCCGATCACTTGCCGTGCCGCTTTGCCCACAGTAATGTTTTCATATTCCATCATGGCAGAAATATCATAAGCCACATTTCCACGAATAAAATATTCACCCTGCCCGGTTCCGGAAACAGCACAAGTTTGATTATTGGCATAGGTACCAGCACCAATGATGGGACTGTCTCCGATACGTCCCCACTGTTTGTTGGTGAGTCCGCCCGTAGATGTGCCTGCAGCCAGATTTCCATGTTTATCCAAGGCAACGCAGCCAACGGTGCCGTGTTTTTTTGCCTGAGTCTTTTTCAGACTGTCCCAGCGTCGCTGGGTATAAAAATAAATTGGATCAACGACCTCAAGATTCTGCTCTTGGGCAAATTTATCTGCCCCATCCCCGGAGAGCATCACATGCCAGGTTTCTTCCATGACTTTCCGGGCAGCAGATATTGGATTTTTCACTGTTTTGACACCTGCCACAGCACCAGCCATTAGATTGCTTCCATCCATGATGCTAGCATCCAGTTCGTTGGTGCCGGCATTGGTAAAAACCGCTCCTTTTCCTGCATTAAATAATTCCGAATCTTCCATGACCCGGATTGTGACCTCTACCGCATCTAAAGAAGTTCCACCATTTTTCAGGATTGTATATCCTGTGTTTAGTGCTTCAGCAAGTTTGAAGCGGTATGCCAATTCCTTTTCGGCTGTCATGTTTTCCCGGGTGATGGTTCCTGCACCGCCATGAATGGCTATAGCAAAATTCGATTGAGTTTCATTAGGCCCTAATAAAATTGCGAGGCCGATTATGGTCCATAATCCAATTGTGACTTTTAACTTAAAATCCATTACATGTTATCCTGAATTGCGGATTGTAATTGATCGATGGATACCCGATCCTGCTTTTGGTTATCCCGATGGCGAAGGGTGACAGTGTTGTCTTCTGTGGATTGATGATCAACTGTAATCCCGAAAGGTGTCCCTGCTTCATCCTGCCGGTAATAGCGCTTTCCGATGGAGCCCTGTTGGTCGTACAATACTTTGAAATGGGGTTTCAACATGTCCATGATTTCCCGGGCTTTTTCAGGTAATCCATCTTTTTTCACTAAGGGACAGATCACTGCTTTCACCGGTGCCAATCTTGGGTGGAGCCTCATCACCACACGGTTATTTTCTTCATCTTCCCAATAGGCATCCGCCATAATGGTAAGGAGCATTCGATTTAATCCAGCAGAGGTTTCTATGATATAAGGGAGGAATCGTTCATTGTTGGGCTGATCAAAATAGGTGAGATTTTTTCCCGAGAATTCCTCGTGCCGTCTCAAATCAAAATCAGTTCTGTTATGAATCCCTTCAATTTCTGACCAGCCAAATGGAAATTCATATTCGATATCCCAGGCTTCCTTGGCATAATGAGCCAATTCATTTTCACCATGCTCATGGTACCGCAATTTGGATTCTGTGATTCCCAATGCTTCTGAATAAAAACGGAATCTTTTTTCTTTCCATTCCTGCATAATGTCATCATCGGTGCCGGGCTTGACAAAATATTGCATCTCCATTTGCTCGAATTCCCGGGTGCGGAAAATAAAATTCCGGGCAACAATTTCGTTCCTGAAAGCTTTCCCGATTTGGGCGATCCCGAATGGTACTTTCATGCGCATTGCACCCTGGACTAAAAGATAATTCACATAGATTCCCTGGGCGGTTTCCGGGCGGAGAAATGCTTCCGTCCCTGTTTCTTCCACAGGACCCACGTGTGTTTTGAACATGAGATTAAATTGACGAGGTTCCGTGAGATTTCCCGTGGTGCCGCATTTCGGACATTGAACTTCTTCCCATTTTAAAGATGAATAATCTTCAGAAAATTCATCAGCACGGTACCGCGTTTTACAGTGTTTACAGTCTATCAGCGGATCATTAAAAGCACCCACATGGCCGGATGCTTCCCAAATCTTCGGATGCATAAGAATTCCACTATCCAGCCCAACAATATTCTCATGAACCTGTGTCATTTCTTTCCACCAGAGCTGAGAAATATTATTTTTTAATTCAATCCCCAGCGGACCATAATCGTACACAGCGGAAAATCCACCATAAATTTCAGAAGATTGGAAAATGAAACCCCGCCGTTTGCACAGGGACACTATTTTTTCAATGGTTTTATCCATAATTTTAAAAAACAGACTCGTACATTGAGCCTGTCGAAATGTATGTAAAAAGTACCCTTCGACAAGCTCAGGGAACTTTTATCCGGTTTTAAAAAATCAATCCATCTTTTGAAGTTCTTTTTCAATTTCATCATCGAATGGAACTCCAGATGGGACGGAAATTACCCCTGAAGGTGTGTCTTTGGGAGTTCTTATGTAGAAAATAAGAAATGAAATTCCGATCATTCCGGCTAAAACCGGGGTCACCCAAACCATGAGGTTAAATCCTTCCGCCTTTGGGACAGCTAATATTCGTTCACCGTACAATCCGATGTAATAATCTAGGATTTCTTGTTTTGTTTTTTCCATGGCAACGAACCGCTCAATTTGTTCTTCCATTTCCGGATTATGATCCAGGTCATAAACGGTACCAGCCCAGCAGCAGGGAGAGATGAGACTTTGTTTAATGTCTGTTGCCAGATCCGTTTCGGCGGATAATACTAAAAAAGAGAACATTAAAAGTATTATGAAATGTCTTGGTGTTTTTTTCAATGAATTGAAACTCATTTTCTAAAACCGTTAAAATGGTTCCCTTACTAAGTTGTTAATTGTCCCACGTTTAGAATCACGGGTTTCTTTGTTTCGTGATATAAATCTTGTACATCTCATTATATCAATCACCTGCTGCTGCAATCTTTGTTGTTATTCTCCATTTGCTCAAGTTAATAAGCACAACCCATGAATATTCATGGGAGCAAGGTAACCAAACACATTGAACCGTTTTAACGGTTTATAGACACTCATTTTTTCTTCTTTTTGGTGGCTTTCCGCCCCTGTTTTTGTCGTAGTGGTGCAAGGCGTTTTTTGTTAATTAATTCCACCGCTTGAGCCAATGTAACACCCTCCGGCGTTAAGTCCCTTTTCAAAGAAACATTCACTTTTCCATCAGTGATGTAAGGTCCAAAGCGGCCGTCTTTCACCGCCAAGGATTCCCCCGTGTCCGGATGATCGCCAATGGTGCGGAGTTCTATGCTTCTCTTATTCCGATTGGCGAGCAATTCCACAGATTTCTCAACGGTCACATCCAAAGGTGTTTCCGGTCCGCGGAGGGTGGCATTTTGTTTGCCACACCGAATGTAAGGGCCAAAGCGTCCATAGTCCGCTGTGATAGGTTCTCCGGTTTCCGGATGGACACCTACAGTTCTTGGGAGTGCTAAAAGTTTAAGTGCATATTCAAGATCCACATCAGATAGTGAATATGTTTTTGGAATCCCCTTTCGTGTTTTGGAATCCCCTAATTGAACATAATGGCCATAAGGTCCCTTCTTGATCCAAATTGGTTCGCCCGATTCCGGGTGATCCCCTAGAGGCTCATCTTCTACCACTTCTTCGTTGAAAATATTTTCAATGGCTTCTAAAGTCAGATCACCAAAATAGATCTTATCCGGGATGGATCGGGTGTTTTCCCCCCGGCGGAGATAAGGGCCAAATCTGCCAATTCGTCCTTCCGTAGATTCGGCAATTTCTTCCGGCATTTCAATGATGCAAGCTGCAGGAATATCCACTTTTTCATCTAGCATTTTTTCTAATCCTGCAAAGCGTCCCCCGCCACGGTAAAAGTTGGTCATAAAAGGAAGTGCTTTCAATTCTCCCCGGGAGATCTCGTCTAATCCATTCTCCATTTTTGCTGTGAATTGTTTATTCACCAGGTTGGTGAAATGATTTTCAAGCAATTGGGTCACCGCCAACCCCAAAAAGGTAGGAGAGAGTTTTCCACCGTTTCTATCCACATATGCACGGCGAACAATGGTTCCCATAATGGAGGAAAAAGTAGAAGGCCGGCCAATCCCATTTTCTTCCAATGTTTTTACAAGCGATGCTTCCGTGTATCGCGCTGGTGGTTTCGTAGTGTGTGACTCTGAATTTAGTTCTTTACAGTTTAATGCTTCGCCTTTAGTCAATGCCGGTAAGACCCGTTCTTTGTTTGCTAAATCTTTATCAGGATTATCTCGTCCTTCCACATAAACACGCATGTAACCGGGGAATAGGATCACCTGTCCGTTAGCACGAAATTCTGTTTTCTGATTCTGAATTGTAACAGCCGTTTGTTTCAGTTTTGCTGGTGTCATTTGGCTGGCCACCGTTCGCTTCCAGATAAGGTCATACAATTTGGCTGCATCTTTACCCAACGTTTTTTCTACCTCAGTAACAGAACGAAAAACACGGTGGGCTGGACGAATGGCCTCATGGGCTTCCTGGGCATTTTTTACTTTGGTGGCATATCGAATCGCCTTCCCGGGAAGATAATCATCCCCATATAGATCCTGGATGACTTGCCGGGCTCCGGCAATGGCTTCTTCCGATAAATTTGTGGAATCGGTTCGCATATAGGTGATAAAACCATTCTCATAAAGTTGCTGTGCTGTGCGCATAGTTTGGCGCGCAGAATTTCTCAATTTCCGCGCCGCTTCCTGCTGGAGTGTACTGGTTGTGAAGGGCGGTTTGGGGTTGGATGTTCTTGGCTTTTCTACAATTTTGGTTACGGTCCAATCGCTGGAATCCAGTTCTTTAACCAATGCATCCGCCTGCGATTCGGTAAGCAGAAGAACATCCTTGTTTTTCAATGCACCCGTTTCTGGATCAAAATCGTTGCTGGATGCGATCCTGGCTCCGTCCACTCGAATCAGTGTGGCATGAAAGACATTTGAGTCGCCATTTTTATTCAAGGTAGCTTTTAAATCAAAATAAGTTGACCGCAGAAATTTTACCCGTAGTCGATCCCGGTCCACAATGATTTTTACCGCCGCCGATTGAACCCGTCCAGCCGATAAGGTTGTGGTAACAAATTTCATATTGCTCTGAAGTGTAGCCCATAAAACTGGGGAAACCTTGTACCCTACAAGTCTGTCGATCACGCGGCGGGCTATTTGGGCATCTACAAGATTTTGGTCAATCTCCCGGACATTATTCATCCCTTCAACAATACCGGCTTTGGTGATTTCGGTGAATTGGACACGTTCCAATTTTTCTTCCGGGACTTCACTGGCGAGATGGGCCGCAATGGCTTCACCTTCACGGTCCGGATCCGTCGCGATCAGGACACGATCAGCACTTTTTGATTTTTTACGAAGTTCTGTGATAAATTTTTTCTTATCGGGCAGGACGGTGAGTTTGATCTTAAAATCTTTGTCAATATCAATCCCTAATTCTTTGGTCGGGAGATCTTTCACGTGTCCTACGCAGGAAATAACCTCGTAGTCATTCCCCAAGTATTTCTGGATCGTTTTGATCTTAGTGGGTGATTCAACGATCAGTAATGGTTTTTGGCTCATTTAATGAATGTCCTGTTTTGTTTTACGAAATCGAGCTTCTCCCGCCCGCGTATATAATATAATGGGAAAAAATTCAGTTTGTCAATTTTCTTAATTTTTCTAAGAGACCTTTTTGTGAAACTGATTCCTGTTCTCCCTTTTCAAGATACTTCAAAACAACGGAGTTTGATTCCATTTCTGTTTCTCCCAGGATGATGGCAAACTTTGCACCGGATCTATTGGCTTCCCGCATTTGAGATTTCATACTCCGGCGGAGGGGATCGGAAATAACGCTAAATCCAGCCTGTCTTAATTCGTTTGAGATTGAGAGTGTTGTGGTAATGCCATCTTCATCTAAGCAAACAAAATAAATATCAGTTTTTGATTCAATACTCTGTTCACCCGATTCATCCATGGCGATGAGGAACCGTTCCATTCCCGCTGCAAAACCGATAGCCGGTGTGGCTTTGCCACCCAGCGTTTCCACGAGCCCGTCATAGCGACCGCCACCGAGAAGTGCATCCTGTGCACCCAAAACCGGTGATGTAAATTCAAAAACTGTTCGGGAATAATAATCCAATCCGCGAACCAGTTTTAAGTTGATTGAAAAAGGAATATTCATAGCTTTCAGGAAATTCTGGAGGGACCCAAAGTGCGCCTTATCTTCATCCGTAAAACAATCAGATACGGTAGGCGCATCTTCCAGTATTTTTTGTTCATGTTCTGCTTTTGTATCTAAAATACGAAGTGGATTGGTTTCAAATCGCTTCCGGCTCGTTTCAGAAAACTGGGCGAGATTTGGACGAATAAAATCTTTCAATGCTTCCCGGTAGGCTGTGCGACAGTCTGGCGAACCGATGCTATTCAATTGCAATGTAGAATCGCTATTTAATCCACATTCTGATAAAATGTGCCAGGCGATGGCAATGATCTCGGCATCCTGTTCCGGGTGTCCGGAGCCAAATGCTTCCACACCAAACTGGTGGAATTGCCGTTGCCGTCCTTTTTGCGGGCGTTCTCTACGAAAGAGGGGCCCCATATAATAAAGTCGTTGAACCGGTGCTTGGCCGCCCAAATTATGTTGGATATAGGCGCGAACCACGGAAGCGGTCAGTTCCGGACGAAGGGTGAGACTGGTGCCATCTTTGTCTTCCCAACTGTACATTTCCTTGGAAACAATATCTGTATCTTCGCCGACGCTGCGAGAAAAAAGCCGTGTTTCTTCAAAGACCGGTGTCCGGATTTCTTCATATCCAAATTGATTGCAAACGGATCGGACAATCTGTTCCAATCGCTGCCATTTTTGGGAATCTGCCGGCAGTATATCGTGGGTGCCTTTGATGCTCCGAATTTGGCTCATGCACTGTTTTCCGTAATGGATGCCACGAGATCAGATGCTTTTTCAACTGCATCTTCAGGGACAAAAATCCGAACAACATCGCCGGGCAGACTCGCAGCTTCTATGGCAAATGCGGATGAAAACCAATCCATCTTGAGATAGTAAGGGACGCTATTTTTATCCAATATTTCAGCGGCCATGTCCGCATACACTTTTCCCTGGAACGGTGGCAGGGCAGACCAGGTCATTTCCGGGATGGGGAGATCCAACACACAAGCATCAATGAGAGATACGTTGCAATCGCCACATTCTTTGATGTGATTTAAATATTCGGCATGGCATTCGGGACAGATCATGATAACTCCAATTTCGGGGTTTGAATTTCCATCAATGTTGGTGCGAGTTCAATTGAAGAATTACAATCTCGGCCCGGAGAATACACCGGATTTTTTCTCTATCTTTATGTCTTTCAAGGTGGGTGATTTTACATTGAGTTTGAAATTGATGCCCTGACCTAGTCCTGATGGGGTCCAGTGTAAGGATAATTCCCAACAGTGCAAATCACGGTGAATAGAAAATGAATGGCTCACAAGATCACGCAGGATCAAATCAAACCGGGCACGATAGGATACGCGCCATTTTTGGGTCACATTGATGGAAGAATTTGTGTTGACCCAAAAAGTCTTTCGGGGATTCGCTGGATTAGTTGCAGAATAAGAATAACTCAAACTAATATTGGTTTTCCACAAATTTTTATTGTTCAAAGTATTCCGCATATTTTTGAGAGGATTGATCAATCCAGGTCCGGCCAGGTCTTCGTCTACCTCGGTGGTATCTTTTGCCTCTTCTTCCTCAATTTTCCCAGCCCATCTTTTTCCGGAGAATCTAAATCCTGTGGACAAACGAGCGGAGGTGAGTCGTGGCTCTATAAATCCATTCTCATTCAAATTGAATTCAGCGATTCGTTTTTTCCTGTCCGTATCATATTTGTAAAAATCATGGGTCATGTTCAAATCCAAATTCAATTTCCCGGCAATCTTGGAACGGACCGTAGAACGGAGATTGGATAAATTCATGGAGTCGGCCGCAAAATTATAACTGCTGCTCATTCGCCAACTCAACAGATCCACTTTTTTTTCTTCCTCTCCTTTTTTCATTTTTGCCTGGAACACATTGTTCAAACTAAAAGACATGGATTTTCGTTCAGATCGCGGTGTATTGCCTGCCATGGTGCCGGCGAATTTGTCATGATAATATTCCTTCCCGGTGGAATCTGTTTCGGTGATCACATATCCCAGGTCTTTCCCAAAAAGTGGCTTGGAAAAATCCGGCGTCCACGAATATCCGATGGAAGGTGACATAACATGCCGAACCGCCCTGACAGGTCCAAACGGGATGGGGAAAAGTCCATAGATCTGGGTATTGGTATTCATGGAGAAGGAGCCCGTGGTCCGGGCGGCGAATCCCTGTTTTTCAAATTTGGTGAATGAATGCGTGGAATCATTCCAATCTCCATCAAATGATTCATCCACCCACACGGATTTCAGATTCATGCTGGGATTCACTGAAATATATTTGAAAACCTTTTGCGGCGCATTGATAGAGGATGTATGAACCCAACCGCTATTTTGTTCATTTTGGGTAACCAGTTTTCCTGTGGAATCCATCCAGCCGAAAGAATTGGAACTGTCAATATATACCGATTCATAATAGTCACGATCCTTATTGTTAAAACTTAAACCGTAATTCCAGGTGATGGTGTTGTACCATTTTTTATCCTTTGCCAGTGTGGGGACCAGGTTACTTTGTCCGTGGCGAAAAGAGAATTTTGGAAAGGTGCGGTTCACAATGTTAAGCTGTGTTCCCGCCTTGGTGGGTGTTACATAATATGCGCTGAATGGATTTATTTTATCATCAATAAGCAGATCTCGGTTGGAATAATAACTGCCACTGAAAGAATTCTTTGCCTTGGGCCAGCGTTTGGAGTAAGAAACATTTGAGATTGCTTTTTGGTTCATGCGGTCTGCTTCAGAATGACCATATTTTTTACTGAAATCGTAATCACCGCTGCTGGAATAGGTCACATTGGCATTGAAAGATTGATTATTTCGCAACTTTTGTGTGTGGTTCCAGCGGATATTTGTACTGCTTCTCCGTGTTTCTGTAATGTCAGAAATATTTTTTGAATCGGTCAAATGCTGCTGATTTCGAATGGACAAGCCACCATTGAATTTGTACCGCATCCGGTAGGCATTATTGATTTTGAATACAGCCCCTTCCCGGTCACCAAAATCTACCAGAAACTTCGAATCCCAGAATTCACTGACCGCCCAATAAAACCCCAATCCTTGCAGGTATTGCCCCCGGTTTTTGGTCTCGCCATAGGATGGCATGATCCAGCCTGAATGGCGCTGTCCCCCCTTGTGGGGGAAAATCCCCAGCGGAATACCGAAAATTGGGATTTGCCCCAAGTGAAGAATGATAGGCCGGGCGATGACAACGTCGTTTTGAATAACTTTCATTTTTGTGGATTCAAAATGGAAATGAGCTGTATCAAGGTCACAGGTTGTATAGGTTGAATTTTCAATAAAGAAAACTTTTTCAGTTTCGTTCCGGATCTGGTTCCCGGTATAATATCCATCATCCGCCTTGGTGTGTCCTTTGGTGATGCGGCCTTTCCGCGTATCCAAATTATAGGTTATAGCATCGCCGCTCATGGGATCTTTCCCTTTTTCTTTTATAATGGGAAAGATGGGTTCACTCAAGGTATCACCTTCCAATTTTGGGAGCGCGTTCAGCATATTGGTTTGCCAATTCACCGTAACAAATCCTGCTTCGAGATTCGTCTTTTCGTGCTTGATATTGGCATGGCCTTCAAAATCTGTTTCTTCATCTTTCAGCCGATATTGGATCTTGTCTGCTGAATAGATGATGGGAAAATCCAAATCATTGGAAACGGAATCGGGGATATATTTCCCTTCGGAACCGCCAATGATTCGCAGCTGATCCAATTCATCATTTAGGAATGTCATAATGATGGTATCGCCGGAAGCATTGTTCTTGCCCTGGTAAATGGAATCATCGAACACGTGATAAAATGTTTTGGCCATGCCTTCGATCCGCAAGGAATCCAAAATGCCCTCCTTGAAAAAACTGGTGAGCAGGGAGCCTTCCATAATATCTTGGAAGTCCAGGGTGTCGCCAAAAGTTAGGGAATCATGTTTCGATTGTTGATATCCGTTTACAGGCGTCAGGGCAAAGGCCTTTTTCGGAATGTGAAGTTTTTTTAATTCCTCGTCAGAGTAGGTTAACACAATTTTTTCTCCTGAAAGAATTCTGCCATTGTCTTTGATTTCCGGCTCGATCTCTAAAATGGTAATCTCATCGGAGCGATCGTATCTCGCCATTCCGCAAGTGGCAATCCGGGATGAATCTTGTATCATGACATTTCCAATAGCCGTGTAGGAAACACCATCTTTTTCAGGATCTTTCTGGTATTCGATGCGGTTCGCAGTAATGATTTGGCCTTTTTGTTTAAGGGTGACATTGCCAAGCGCCACACCGCTGTCCTGTTCAGTAAACACGGTGATGGAGTCTGCTTTCAGGTCATAATCCTGATCCCAGACATGGGGATTCCCAATGCTTAAGATCCGGTCTTCAGCAGAATAGAATTTGAGTGTATCGCAGGTAAGTGTTCTTCCTTCCTGAATGGCTGATACACGCCGGTATAAAATAACAAGTTCATTCCGTTCATAATGACGCCCTTCCTGGCAGTTGAGCGTCAGTGTTCCCTTGGTGAAAACCACATTCCCGGAAATGAATTTGATTGCTTCGCCATTGATGGTTTTGTTTTCCAAAACATTGGCCTTTTTTAAGCGCAGCCTATTATCGGCACTAAAAGAAATCGATATTAATAGAAATATGAAAAATAAATTTTTCCCGTAACTCTGTGAAACCACCCCTGTCTTTCCTTCCTTAAAAAGGAGGGTATTGAGGGGTGGTTTAGAAGAAAAGAGCGGTTTTAAAAAAATCATTTTTTAGAATAACGGTCTTTCCAAAGAAATTTCAGTCTATTTTGGATCCATTCTTCCCGACCCTGATTTGATGGATGGTAATAGGTTTGCGTTTCACCATTGGGGAAATAATTCGCATCAACAAAATGATCCGGGTAAGAGTGAGGGTACTGATAATCTTTGCCGTAATCCATGTCTTTCATTAAATCGGTTGGCGCATTCCGTAAATGCAAAGGGACGGAGGGAGTTCCGGATTCTTTTACCGCTTGCGTGGCCGCTTTAATAGCTTTGTAACTGGCATTGGATTTGGGAGCACTTGCCAAATAAGTTGTAACCTGTGCCAGGATCAATGATGCTTCCGGCATCCCGATCATGTGGACAGCCTGGAATCCCGAGGTAGCCAGGGTAAGTCCGTTTGGATCTGCGTTCCCGATATCTTCCGATGCTAGGATAATGAGACGCCGGGCAATGAATTCCGGTTTTTCGCCACCTTCCAGCATAACAGCCAGCCAATACAATGCAGCATCCGGATCTGACCCGCGAACCGATTTGATGAAAGCGCTGATGGTGTCGTAATGGTATTCCCCTTGTTTGTCATAGATCAAAGTTTTGGATTGAATCGCTTCATCCAAAATTTCTTTTGTTATTTGTCCTTTTCCGCCCATGAGATGACCAGCCACTTCCAAGGTGTTCAGCATTTTCCGGGCATCGCCACCGGAAGATTGAATGAGCAGATCTTTTTCTAAATTTTTTATGGTTATTGAACTTTTGGATAAAATAACATCCTGAGCAAAAGCCTTTTCCAGGATCTTTTGCAAGTGATCCTTTTGTAACGGTTTCAGCGTGAGAACACGACAGCGGGAGAGAAGAGGAGAAATCACTTCAAAAGATGGATTTTCCGTGGTGGCGCCCATGAGCGTAATGGTGCCATCTTCTACAGCGTGAAGTAACGCATCCTGCTGGCTTTTGCTGAAGCGGTGGATCTCATCAATAAACAGGATCGTTTTTTGTCCCATGTCACGATTATTCTTTGCAAATGCGATCACATCCCGGAGATCCTTCACACCACTGGACACGGCTGACATTTCTTTGATTTTTGCGTCAGATGATTTTGCAATCATCCGGGCCAAGGTAGTCTTTCCAGTGCCGGGAGGTCCCCAAAAAATCATGGAAATACTGGCGGACTGACCTATAAGCCGATGAAGAATCTTGCCCTTATCAACGAGGTGTCCCTGACCACAAAATTCTTCGATGGTCTGGGGGCGAACCCGTTCAGCGAGAGGCGGAAGGTGTGTATCGAATAGCGTTTGTGGTGAATTCATAAGACGGTAAATTTACGGCTCTTTTTTAACAGACGAGGAACGAACATAGTATGAAATTCTCTCAAACACTTATCTTATCCGCATTGCTGGTTTTTGGCATGGGATGCAATAAAGGAAACACAGAAGAAATGGAAAATGGTTTAATCATCGAAGATCTTGTGGTGGGTGAAGGTACTGAAGCCCAGGATTATAATAAAGTGGTTGTGAACTATACAGGCACACTGGAAGATGGATCTGTTTTTGATTCATCCCTAAACCCCGGACGAGAACCATTCACATTCACACTGGGCGTTGGCGCTGTAATCAAAGGTTGGGACCTGGGTGTGAAAGGCATGAAGGTTGGCGGAAAACGAAAATTAACTATCCCGCCTGAATTAGGGTATGGTGAAAGAAATACGAGTGTGATACCACCCAATTCCACATTGCTCTTTGAAGTGGATTTGCTGGAAGTGGAAGTCTATTAATTTTTAAGAAATAACTTTGCGGAAGTGTGTTTCGACAAGCTCAATAACCGCTCTTCTGTAAAGTTATCTCTTTTTATTGAGCAGATGACTGGACCATTTATAGTTTTTTCACAGAATCAAAAAATGTTATTTTTCACCAAATTAGAAGGATGATTTATTGCCGGGTTAGCTGAGTTGGTTCAAGCGACTGATTCGTAATCAGTAGTAGGTGGGTTCGAATCCCATACCCGGCTCTTTAAAAACAAAAAACCTCGCTACTGGGCGGAGCTTGATATATTTCAAATATTATTACTTCAACAATACCATCTTCCTGGTTTGCCTGAACTCCCCTGCCTGTATCGTATATATATACAACCCAGCACTCACTGGCTGACCCGCATTATTAGCAGCATTCCATTGAACTGATTTGTATCCATCGGTCTGTTGGTCATTTATTAGAGTTTTAACAACACGTCCTATCATATCATAGATGGTGATATTGACATTGCCTTGAATAGGCAGGCCATAATTGATCCTGGTAACAGGATTGAAGGGGTTGGGATAGTTTTGATATAGCGAAAATTTATTTGGTCTTAAATCATCATCGACAGCGGAATCTGTCTGCACAAATTTGTATATCGTTCCATCAAATGAACAGATATACAGTTCATTATGCTGGTCTACACCAAAGGAAGTGACGGAATATGGCCCCAAGTCACCAAGGGTACTTACTTCAGGGGGATTTCCTCCTTCGTACTCCAATGACCAGACATCGCCGTACTCAAAGTCAGCGAAGATATACTTTCCGTAAAGGTCTGGGACCAAACTTCCCCGATAGACAAAACCCCCGGTGATGGACTCGCCGACATTGTGGTTGTATTCATAAAATGGCATAATGAGTCCGGCGGTATCGCAGCCGACGGGCGGATCGTAGCAGTGAGCCCCCTCCATAATGTTCCAGCCATAGTTTCCGCCTACCTCTAATAAGTCTATTTCTTCATACAAGTTCTGGCCAACATCCGCAATCCAACAGATATTCGTGACAGGATCGAAACTGAACCGCCACGGGTTTCGAAGACCAAAAGCATAGATTTCTTCTCTATAACCTGTCCCCACAAAAGGGTTATTATCCGGAATTCCATAGTTCAGCACTTCGTCAGGATTGTCTACATCAATCCGTAGCATGGAACTGTGAAGGGTGTTAAGATTTTGTCCATGCCCATAGGGATCGCCTCCTGCACCGCCATCACCCATCCCAATGTATAAATAACCATCGGGACCAAAGACGACCTGACCGCCGTTATGATTAGTAAATGGCTGGTTAATTTCAATGATTATGTGTTCTGATAATTCATCACCAACATCAGGATCATCCGCTGTTACTTGAAACCGGGAAACCACTGTTCTTAGTGGACCTGGTGCTGTATAGTTGACAAAAAAATAACCGTTATTTTCATAGTCAGGATGGAATGCCAGGCCCAGAAGCCCTCTTTCACCCTCAAATACTATCCTGTCCCGAATATCAAGGAATATGGTTTTATCCGTTACAAAAACATCATTCTCAAAAACATAGATGTAACCTTCCTGTTCTACCACAAAGAGCCGATTGGACTCATCCGGTGGATATTGAAGGTCAATAGGTTGCGTAAAATACAAGCTGGGAAATGCTTCATCGATCTGCACCTGGCCAAGAAGAACCGATAAGGACAAAAGTAAAAGGATGACTGCTTTTTTCATGGTGGGCTCAAATCTACCCATCATCCCACAAACAAAAAACCCCACGGATGTGGGGCTTTCTGCTTTAGAAAAGATAAATCTACTTAAGTAATACCATCTTCGTGGTCTGCCTGAACTCGCCAGCTTGAATCATATAAATATACATTCCAGCTGAGACACCTTCACCCAGGTTATTCTTTCCATCCCAGCGGATAGAACGATAGCCCGCAGTCTGATTACTATTTACCAAGGATTTGATACTGCACCATTTTTTTCATCAATAAACTCTAATGGTTCACACTTATTTTAATTAATAATTCTCTATCAGAATCATTCAATATAATCTTAAATCTAGTCGTATCTACCCCAGATGTATGTTTTTGCATGTTTATTTTGTTCTTTTCAAGGAATTCAGTTAAAGGAAAATCCTTGCCGTATTTTGTTGCAAGATTAACATCAAATTTTTGATTCCTTAAAGTAAGAGAGCAGATCCATGCCCCGCCTGATGACCGGCGATGAGATCGGCTAAATTCGTTGTGTGATTTTGGTCCGTAGCCACTATGCGATCCTATTCCATGCCATGGTCCAAACTTTCTATATCACCCGTTTTATGCTCGTGGTAAACCATAAAGTAAATCAAACTTGACACCAGCATCACCACGCCTAAAACCGACATCCCGTATGTCAGGTAGCGAAAGAACTCCAGTCGGGAAACATCTGCCGCGAATTGGTCTTTGACCCCCAT
>ENA-ORDI01001147-ORDI01001147.1-marine-metagenome-genome-assembly--contig:-NODE-1147-length-15109-cov-9.192057_pt1 | contig 15109 bp, 11 predicted proteins | sample MGYA00248628_ERZ508525 | MGnify/ENA primary metagenome ERZ508525 (study PRJEB26195, sample SAMN05422138) | marine metagenome | isolation source: East of Porto Seguro, South Atlantic Ocean | place... | reverse complement strand
TTGCTGATAAAATAAAACAAATTCTAATTGTTGAATTAACACTGCCGCAGTATCATTACTGCGGCAGTGTTGTTTATGACAGCTATTGTGGAAAATAACTACAATACCAAATTATAATAACCTGAGATTTTTCTAATTCTCCTGATTAGTCCTCAAAAAAAATTATTTATTGTGGATTGAAATATTATTTCCTCCTCAGAAAATGATACTCTATCCTCCTAATAAATTGCCCTAAAATACAAAAATTGTTACTTTTACGACTATTATTATTTGCATCTTAAAATAAAGGTATATTATATTGTCCATGCTTTATTAGGAGGAAATGGAGGAGTTACCCATAAAATAAAAGTATGTGCGGTTGTTTGCATTTCCGTGACGCAGGTCACATCTTGGTGAGTTTATCTTACCGAAATTCCCAGAACGAAATTGTGAAAATATTGAAAAAGTGTACTAAATATATTAATTTTATGATGAAAGGGATATGCTCCACGTATATCCGTTTGTCATACTTAGTATTAAAATAATAACATAAACCCAAGGAGGAGTAGTAATGAAATCCAATATGATAACAAAAATGATAACAATGTGTATGTGTATGGTAGTAGTTGGCTTTGCGTCTGAAAAACAGCATTTGACGGAACAGCAACTACAAAATCCTATAAGTATTATGCAAGATAATATAATGCAAGATAAAGCTGATGCTTATAAGGTAGAAAAACGGACAGCGACAAAGAAGGCTGCTGATTATAAAATATAAAAACGGACAGCGACACAGAAGAAGATAGAAAAATTCATTAAAATAACTGAAGAAATTCAGGCGACTAATGGAAGTAGAGCTTTCCAGGATCGTACTGTTGAGTGGGATACTTTCCCCTTTGATGAGGTAAGTGAAAGAGATACATGGATTTATGTATATATGGAAGATTCTTATGGTGATGGCTGGAATGGAAATGAATTATGTGTAGTTGAACTTGGTCAATGTATATCACCAGATATGTTTGGCAGTGGTGGTAACCCTGGTTTATGGGTAGATCTTTCTGCTGCACTGGGTGGTTATATGTTCGCTGATGGAGACTATACGATTACTTGTGATGGTGGTAGCTGGCAGGGTGAAGTTTACTGGGCTATTACTGATGATGGATATAATCTATTGCTTGATGGTGGAGCACCTTTTTCAGGTACTTTAACCTTAGGCGGTGGCGGCGGTGGCTGTGCCGATGGTGAATTTGACTGTGGCGATGGATCTTGTATCTATGGCTCATGGGCATGTGACGGTTATGGTGACTGTGCTGACGGCTCAGATGAAGCTGACTGTGCTCCTGCATCATGTGAAGACCAAGGTCTATGGGATTGTGGCGATGGCCAATGTATTCCAACATCATATGTATGTGATGGCTCAAGTGAATTCTGTAACGCAGGCTGGCCTGCAGACTGTGCCAATGGCGCAGATGAAGGCCTAGATGCTTGTGGTTATACAGATGACTGTGCAGCAGGCTGTGCCGATGGTGAACATGACTGTGGTGCTGATGGTAGTCCATATGGTCAGTGCATCTATGGCTCATGGGCATGTGACGGCATGGCAGATTGCTATGATGGCTCAGATGAAGCTGACTGTGGTGGTCGTTCTTCATCAGAAGCAAGAGCACGATCTCTACCTACTTTAGAAAAAGTTAAGGCTGTTTCTTCAACAGTTATTCAATCCATCGTGAAGGATGTTCGTAAAAATCCTGCTGATGTGATTAAGCATGATGCACCGCTTGGCAGAAAAGCAACTGGATTTGAATCCAAACTGCAGAAAGCCAACGATGTAAAGCTTATTAAGACTGCTGAAGGCTTAAGCTATGAAGCTGATGGGTTTGTAGGTTTTGAAATCACCCTTACACACGGTGCTGATTTTGAAATCGATGTAACCTCTGCTGGCTTTATTGCACAGGCAAATACAGTTGGTAATACAACTAAGGTGGTTGTTATTAACAATGAAACCAATGAACTATTCAGCTCTACTGGCGAATATGAAATCACAAACGTGATTGCCGGTACTGCAAATGGTGTTGAGATTTCTAATGTTGGTATCGTAACGCCTAAAGCATTTGGTTTGAACAATGCATATCCAAATCCGTTCAACCCAACAACTTCTGTTGAATTAGCATTGCCTACTGAAGGTTTCGTATCTGTAAAGATCTATAACCTCATGGGTCAGGTAGTTGCTACTCTACATGAAGGTCATCTCTCAGCGAATACATATTCGTTTACATGGGATGGTGTTGATGCTGCAAGTGGTATGTACCTCTTGAAAGCTGAAGCTGCTGGTAATGTAGATGTTCAGAAAATCATGTTAATGAAATAAACTGGTTTTTTAAAATGTGAAAAAAGCCCCTGGTTATTGCCAGGGGCTTTTTTGTTACAACAATTATTGTAATTTATATCTATGGAATTTATTAATAAAACACTGAAAAACTGGCTATGGGTGGATACGCGCAGTCTTGCGTTATTTCGCATTATGATTGGTTTTTTGGGCCTTTGTGACGTTCTTAGACGCTTTCCTCTCATTGATGTCTTTTACTCCGATAAAGGACTAAATTTTAATACTACGGTTGCCAATAGATATACTCTTTCTCTTCTAGATTATTTTCATACTACGGGACAAGTTCAGTTCTTTTTCATTGTAACTGCCATCTGCTTCTTTTTCTTCATGATTGGGTACCGTACAAGAATATTTCAGATTTTAGCTGTCATGGGACTCATTAGTATTCATGCTGCCGAATGGATATTGCAAAATGGGGGAGACATGGTTATTAGAAATTACATGTTTTGGGCTCTTTTTTTGCCGCTTGGAACATCCTGGAGCATTGATTCTATTCGTCAGAGTATTCGAAAACACCCTGAACATGATACAAATGATTTAAATAAACCCATGGAAGTGGCATCTCCAAGAATATTTCATTTGGCTTATCTGGCATGTCTAGTGCAACTAGCCATGATTTATTTTTTTAATTACATCAATAAAACTGGAGCAATGTGGTCAAATGGATCAGCCATTCATTACATGTATCAATTGGATACTTTCTTAACTCCACTTGGAACCTGGTTAGCTTCGATATTGAACACTGATATGATGAAATTTCTCACACAAATGACCAGATACATTGAAATATTCGCTCCAATTGCTATTTTAAGCCCCTTGTTTCAGCCTTGGCTGAGAAGGATCGTGTTTGTGATTTTCATGATTTTTCACTTAATCATTGGGATATCTATCAATATAGGACTTTTCAGCTGGGTAATGATGACCGTACTCATTCTATTACTTGGAAGTCAGGAAATAGATTTGTTGAAAAGCATGATTTCTAAGTGGTGGAAAAGAAAATACATTGTTTTCTATGATCGAGATTGTGGATTCTGTCATCTAACTGCTCGCATATTAAAGAGAATGGATGGTTTTTCTCGTTTAAAATGGGCTGATCGCCTCTTGGAAGGGAATAGACCTGAAAAATTAGATAAACTGCTAGAAACCACCATTGTCGTTTGGGATCCGGAAACCAATCAAATTTGGACGCGTCACAGGGGATTTGAAAGGATTATTTCTGCCATTCCCTTGGGCTTTCTTTTCTCATGGATATTTATTCTACCCGGTTTGGAAAAACTCTTTGGAATGATCTATGATTGGATTTCAAGAAATAGAACTTTCGTGAGCAAAACATTGGGAGTACCAGCTTGTGGAATTCCAAGAGAAGAGTCACCACAATCCATTGTTGGGGAAAAAAATATAATTCTAATGAGATTCCGAAAGTTTTCTTGGGTGCTTTCAAATATTTTGGTCATGGTGTTCTTGCTTGGAGCTATGGACAGCTCCATGCGAGTTAATAAAGGATTTAAGACGTTTTCTTCAATAGAGAAAGGGATTGAAAAAAAACGTAAGTCACTAATGGACAAAGGAATTAAGAGCCCTCCTGAAAGAGAAAAAAAGAAGGAAATACTATCCTATCAACGGAGAAAGTTAAGAAAAATATTGCGGTATCCTAAAATTTCTCAAAATTGGAACATGTTTTCCCCATCTGTAATTCGTACTGAAAAATGGGTTATTGCTGATTTGACTTTTGAAAACGGAGAAACAATGATTCTTTTTCAAAATGATGATGATGTTGAAAACAAATTTAATCAGGCATATTTTCAGCCGTACAAGTTTCAATTTTGGAGAAAGCTATTTAGTCGCATTAATGAAAAGAAATATCAGCAACATATTTCAAAATTTAAGAATTGGCTCAAAAATACTGATTATTTTTCTGAATATGAGGGGCGCAAGGTGAAAGAGGTAATGCTATGGCAGCTCAGTGAAACTACGCAGGGACCAGAAAATAACAAGAAGTCCAATGTGCGCAAGAAAGAATTAAAAAGAACTCAGAAAAGGGATGGGAAAAGAATCAAAAAAGTAGGATTCAAGTAAGTTTCATTTTCAGCATGAATTCATGGGCAGCCTCATATTCATTGGGGATTTCACCATCCAGTATGGCTTCCTCGATGGCCTTTTTAATTTGCCCTACTTGTCGGCCGGGTTTCAGTTTAAATGTTTTCATTATTTCTTTTCCCCGAACAGGTGATTGAAATGCTTTCATTTCATCCCTGAGTTTCACATCCTGCATAAGGTGTTCTACTTTTTCAAAATTCCCCATATATTTACTGACTTTTTTTTGATTCTTGGTGGTAATATCTGCTCGGCACAGAATCATCAGGTCATCTACATATTCTCCTGCTTCTGCCATAACTCTTCGGATAGCGCTATCGGTTATTTCTTTTTTTGCCAAGGCAATGGGCCGGAGGTGGAGTTTGGTTAAGAGCATCAAGTAATCCCGCAGATTATTGGAAAGTTTCATCCGCTGAGCTACTTTTTTCAGCATGCGCCGGCCAATTTCATCATGTCCATGGAAAGTCCAGCCTTTTTTAGGGTCAAATTGTTTGGTAGGTGGTTTGGCAATATCATGCACCAATGCGGCAAAGCGGATTTCCATTTTATCAGAAAGCTTCGCAGCATTATCAACTACCTGAAGGGTGTGAATGAAAACATCTTTATGTCCCATTCCGTTTATAGTTTCAACTCCGGACATAATATCCATTTCGGGGAAAACATGTGTGAGTAGTCCCGTTTCTTTCATAAGGTAAAAAGCAATACTGGGTTTATTAGTTGTGAGAGATTTTATTATTTCATCTCTAATTCTTTCCCAGGAAACAATTTCAAGGCGATTGATATTTCGTGAGATACTCTCCAGAATAGTAGATGCAACATCATACTCAAGTTGGGCAGCAAAGCGTACCGCCCGGAGCATTCTAAGGGGGTCATCCGAAAACGTCTCATCAGGGTCAAGAGGCGTAATTATGAGTCCCTTCTGTAAATCCTTTATTCCGCCAAAGGGATCGTATAGCTCACCAAAGCTGGAAGGTAGTAAGGAGGCTGCAATGGCATTAATAGTGAAATCTCTGCGGGACATATCTTCCTCAATGGTGGAAGACGTAACCTCTGGTTTCCGGGAATCAGAACGATATTTTTCTATTCGGGCAGTTGCTACCTCAATTTCTACATCGGGATAGGGGATCATTGCCGTACCAAATTTATCGTAGTCAACAGTGACATTCACCTTCAGTTCCCGGGCTAACTTTTTAGCAAAGGCAACACCGTCACCCTCTACCATAATATCGATATCTTTACAAGATTTCCCTAATAGGGTGTCCCGAACATATCCGCCCACGATATAAGTGGGTATATTTTCCTTTTCCCCCAGGCTTCCTGCAATTGCGAGAATATCTTCATGAGGATTATTTTCTTTTAATAATTGGCTAATACTACTCATACAGGCTTTAAAATTAGGAGTAATAAATTTTATGGGGGAAACAAAAATTACAAAAATGTATAAAAAATTTACTGCCCAAAAATACTGAAATAGACGTAATTTTTGCACCGGGCAGTTTCCCCAATTACTATTCAAAAATCACACAAAGAGGTAAAATGCAAAAAAATCCAGTGAAATATGTATTTGTATTTGGAGGTGTATTATCGGGTTTGGGTAAAGGGATTGTGGCTTCTTCTCTTGGGTTTTTGCTAAAATCCAGGGGATTCAAGGTTACCATCCACAAACTTGACCCCTACCTGAATGTAGATCCAGGTACAATGAACCCTTTTCAGCATGGGGAAGTATTCGTGTTGGATGATGGTTCTGAGACCGATTTGGACTTGGGTCATTATGAACGTTTTATTGATGAATCACTCAGCGGTATAAATACCACTTCATCCGGGCGTATCTATTGGGATGTTCTGGAACGGGAAAGAAGAGGGGACTATCTAGGTGAAACAATTCAGGTGATACCCCATATTACTGATGAAATTAAACGCCGTATTAAAGCGGTAAATGTTCGCAGAAAATATGATGTGGTCATTACGGAAGTGGGGGGGACGGTGGGGGATATTGAAGGTCAGCCATTTTATGAAGCTATTCGACAATTCATACTTGAAGTAGGGAAAGATAACTCTCTGGTCATTCATACTACTTTATTACCCTATATTAGTGCCGCAGGTGAAATGAAAACTAAACCCACCCAACATAGCGTTATGCGGTTACGGGAGATTGGGCTGGAACCAAATATTTTGGTTTGTCGAACAGAAGCAGACCACCACCTTACTCCAAAGCTTAAGAAAAAATTGGGATTATTTTGCAATGTTGAAACAGAGCATGTATTTGAATCTCCTGATGTTGAAACAATCTATGAAATTCCCCTGGTGTTGGATGAACAGAATTTTGATAGCGCTATTTTGAAAAGATTAGGACTGAATATTCCCAATCATCAGGAAAATCTTAATATGCTTGAAAGTTCTATAGGGCGGTTTAACAATCCGAAAAATAGTGTTACGATAGCATTGTGCGGCAAATACAATGGGCTTCATGATGCCTATAAAAGTATTATCGAGGCATTTATTCATTCCGGCATTGATAATGATACTGAAGTGAATGTGAAATGGGTGGATACCGAAAAACTGGAAGAGACTCAGGATGTGGAGGGAGCATTCAAAAATGTGGACGGGTTACTTATTCCCGGAGGATTTGGAGATAGAGGGATTGAAGGAAAAATAATGGTGTCAAAATATGCCCGGGAAAATGGAATTCCATTTTTTGGTATATGCTTAGGGCTTCAATGTGCGATTATTGATTTTGCCCGTCACGTATGTAGCTGGAAAAATGCAAACAGCACCGAATTTGTAAAGAAGTGTAAATCTCCGGTTATTGATTTAATGCCGGGGCAGCGGAATGTTAAAACTAAAGGGGCAACTATGCGTTTGGGATCTTACCCCTGCAGGGTAAAAGGCAAAACTCGGGCGTATAAAGCCTATGGAAAACGGAACATTCATGAACGTCACCGACATCGATTTGAGGTGAATAACAGATACCGTAAAAAAATGGAACAAATGGGTCTAATTGTAAGCGGCGAAAACCTCGATCTGAATTTAGTGGAAATGATTGAGCTGAAAAATCACCCCTGGTTTGTGGGGGTTCAATTCCACCCTGAATTAAAAAGCCGAATTGTAAATGTTCATCCTCTTTTCCGTGATTTTATCGCAGCTGCAATTGAAGAAAAGGAAAAAAAGAATTCAGTAATAATTTCCAATAAAGAGCAGGTTGCCTAATATTGAAAATTTTCAGCATAGTGATTTTAGTACCTTTGTTTATTGCCTGTTCCGGTAAAACCGAATTCGATGAGAGTGGGACCTCAGAAGAATTGATGGAAAATGAAATATGGAATCCAATTATCATTCTCAGTCGAGAAGAAAATAAAATCGTAACTGCAAAGTCAGATAAATTATATAAAAAATCCAATGAAATGGCATTGTTGGTTGGAAATGTTGAAGCTAATTTTTTTAATGAAGATGGAAATCATATGAGTATCCTGTATTCAGATTCAGCCCGGATAAACGAACAGAGTAATAATCTCTATGCCAATGGAAATGTATTTGTAGTTTCAGATAGTGGATATACCCTTACTACCAGTGAAATCCTCTGGGATAATCGCTATCGAATGATTATTGCGGAAGATTCAGTAATGTTTACCACAACTGAGGGGGATACACTCTATGGTGTTGGATTTGAATCTGATATGGACCTTGAGCGCTGGAAAATATCCAGGCCATTTGGTATTGCACGGGATGGTATATAAAATGACATTATCAAATCCAGCAATGTTGTCAGGGAATAACCTTTGTAAATCTTATGGAAATAAAGAAATTGTAAAGGGAATATCAATAAATGTCAAAAGGGGTGAAGTTGTAGGGCTGCTGGGACCAAATGGAGCTGGCAAAACCACAACATTCTATATGATAACCGGAATGATTCGCCCCAATAGTGGAGAGGTGAGATTAGATGAGACCAATATAACCAATCTCCCAATGTATAAACGGGCAAGAGAAGGAATTGGTTATTTAGCCCAGGAGCCCTCTGTATTTACTAAACTTTCGGTAGAAGATAATCTCAGACTGGTGCTGGAAATGACCTCCCTAAATAAAGATGAACAATCTCAACGCTTGGAAAAACTATTGGATGATTTTTCCATTAGTCATATCCGGAAAAGTAAAGCCTACACTTTATCCGGTGGGGAACGAAGGCGGACTGAAATAGCCAGGGCGCTTGTAATGGAGCCCAAATTTATTTTGCTGGATGAACCCTTTTCAGGTATTGATCCCATTGCAGTTGAGGATATTCAACAAATCATCTTCGATTTAAAATCCAGGAATATTGGAGTTCTCATTACGGATCATAATGTGAGGGAAACCCTTACCATCACCGACCGTGCCTATCTTTTATATGAAGGAGATATTTTAAAATCAGGGTCTGCCCGGGAACTCACAGAGGATGAGGAAACCAGGCGGCTTTACTTAGGCAGCAAATTTAAAATGGATTTTACCGATGCCTAAAATTTCTCAAAACCTCTCCCTTAAGCAGCAGTTATCTCCTCAGCAGGTTCTTCAGGCTAGTCTGCTGCAGCTCAATTTGCCGCTTCTGGAACAGCGTATTCTTCAGGAATTGGAAATAAATCCTGCATTGGAAATGATGGAATTGCCCGATGAATTGGAAAATGATGAAATTTTAGAAGAAAAATTAGAAACTGAGGAAGAAATTGAATTTGATTGGGAAGAACTCCTGGGAGTAAACGACGATTATGAATACCCGAAAACCCAGGTGAAAAAGGATGAGGAACGTGAAATCCCCTTAGTCTCCCAAGAAACTATGTCAGAACAGGTATTGAAACAGGTTCAGGATTGTAATGTGGATAAGAAAAGCCTTCGGATAGCAGAAGAGGTGTTGGGCAATCTGGATGAACAGGGTTACCTGACAATTGAACCCATGCTCATCTCAGACAGGATACATGTAGAAGAGCAGGAAGTTTTGGATGTGATGCATCTTATCCAGAGATTAGATCCCCCTGGATTGGCTTCTATCAATATACAGGATTGTCTTTTGGCACAGGCAGAAGTTCGAGATGAGAATAATGAAGCTATTATCATTCTTCGGGATTATTTTGATGATTTTGTAAATCACCGCTATGAAAAAATTATGGATGGTATTGGTTGCCCAAAAGATGTTCTGAATGAAGCTATGGAGTTTATCGCACGGTTAAATCCCAGTCCCCGGGATGATCAGGCATTGTTGAAACAGAATATAGTTGTTCCTGATTTAACTGTTGAGGATAGAGATGGCGAGTTTCATGTGGTTGTTCAGGATGGAACCTTACCAGAAATTCGCGTGAGTAAAGCCTATATCAATATGCTCAGTGATCATAAAGATGAAAAAGATGTACGGAGTTTTGTAAAAAAGAAATTGGAATCGGCAGCCTGGTTTGTAGATGCTGTCGAGCAACGGAAAAAGACAATTCAACGTGTAATGGAGTCAATCATTAAACGGCAGCCCAATTATTTTCATTCAGAAAATCGAAATCTGCAACCCATGATTTTAAAGGATATAGCCAATGATATTGAAATGGATATTTCCACGGTGAGTCGGGTTACCAATGGAAAATATGTTCAGCTTCCCTGGGAAATTAAAGAATTGAAGACCTTTTTTTCAGAGGGAATCAAGACGGAATCAGGAGAAGAAGTATCCAATACAGAGGTGAAAATCCGTCTAAAAGAAATAATTGATACTGAAGATAAACAGAATCCCATTGGAGATGAAGAATTGACTAATAGATTGAACGATGAAGGCTATAAAATTGCCCGCCGTACCATAACTAAATATAGGGAACAGTTGAAGTTTCCAACCGCAAGATTAAGGAGAAAAATATAATATTATGGAAGCATTGAAGATAAGAAGTACTACTATTCTTGGAGTTCGCGTAGGCAGAAAAATTGCCTTGGGGGGAGATGGCCAGGTTACTATGGGAGATATGCAGATGAAGTCCAAGGCAGTTAAAGTGAGGAGTTTCTGCGATGGGAAAGTATTGGCAGGATTTGCCGGTGCCGTTGCCGATGCCATGGCTCTTTTCGAAAAATTTGAGGGAAAGTTGACAGAGGTTAATGGAAATCTTCAAAAAGCTGTGGTAGAAATGGCAAAAGAATGGCGAACGGATAAAATATTGAAAGATCTGGATGCGCTATTAGCTATCATGGATCATAAATCAGCATATCTATTATCTGGTTCGGGAGATGTCATTGAACCTGATGACATGGTAATATCAATTGGCAGTGGTTCCGGGTATGCAGTAGCCTCAGCTCGATCCTACCTTGATGCTGGTGAGAAAGATCCAGCAATAATTGTAAAGAAAGCCTTAAAAATCACAGCGGACCTATGTATTTACACAAACGATAACATCACTATTTTAAAAGCATGAAAGAATTGACACCCAGAAAAATTGTAAAGGAGTTGGATAAATATATTGTTGGCCAGACCCAGGCGAAAAAATCAGTTGCCATCGCCCTCAGGAACAGGTGGCGTCGTCAACAGGTTGAAAAACCCTTACGGGATGAAATAAGCCCCAATAATATTATTCTCATTGGCTCAACAGGTGTGGGAAAGACAGAAATATCCAGACGATTGGCAACTCTGGTGAATGCCCCCTTTGTAAAGGTGGAGGCTTCAAAGTTTACAGAAGTTGGATATGTGGGCAGGGATGTAGAATCCATGGTACGGGATTTAGTAGAAGTTTCTGTTAAACAGGTGAAAAATGAGAAAGAGAAGATAGTAATGGACCAGGCCCGTACAAATGCAGATGAAAGGATATTAGATTGTCTGTTTCCCAAGGGTGATATATCCTCTATGTCAGAAGAAGCCCTGAAACGTCATGATCGAACCCGGGCAAAACTCCGAAAAAAATTGAAGGGTGGGGAGTATGAAACCCGAGTAATCAAAATAAACATTAAAGCATCTCCCATGCCTTTTATGCAGGTTATGGGTCCTATAGGAATGGATGATATGACTGGTAATATCCAGGATATGTTATCCAATGTATTGCCTCGGAAGGATAAAACGCAGCGGTTAAATGTTGAAGATGCACGGGAAGTATTTATTAATGAGGAAGCGGAAAAATTGATCGATATGGATGATGTTATTAAATTAGCATTAAATCGTTCAGAACAGAATGGTATTATATTCCTGGATGAAATAGATAAAATTGCCGGAAGTGATAGTTCTGGTGGTCCGGATGTTTCCCGGGAAGGTGTGCAGAGAGATATTCTACCAATTATAGAGGGTTGTACAGTAAGTACAAAATATGGTCAGGTTAAAACAGACCATGTGCTATTTATTGCTGCTGGAGCATTTCATGTAAGTAAGCCCTCTGACCTGATCCCAGAGCTGCAGGGAAGGTTTCCTATTCGGGTTGAAATGAATAATCTCACTAAAGCTGATTTTGTAAAAATTCTTACTAAACCCAAAAACGCCCTCATTATTCAATATATTGCTCTGTTAAATGCAGAAGGAGTTGAATTAAAGTTTTTAAAAGATGCTATTCAGGAAATTGCCGCCATTGCAACTGAATTGAATGATAAAATGGAAAATATAGGAGCCAGGAGATTGCATACTGTAATGACCAGTCTGCTAGAGGATATCCTCTTCCAACTTCCTGATAAAAAAATTACCCATGTTAAATTAGATAAAGCCATGGTGAACGAAAAACTATCAACTATTTCCGAAGATGAAGATTTAAGACGGTATATATTATAGAAATGCAAATGAAAAGAGATTTTTTACATATTACAGATTTTACAACAGAAGAAATTTGGGAAACCTTAGAACTGGCGAGATGGATAAAAAACAAGTTTTATCAACGGGAGGAGTATCATCCATTTAAGGACCGGTCCCTGGCCATGATATTTGCAAAACCCTCTGCCCGCACTCGGGTATCATTTGAAACCGGATTTTTCCGCCTTGGAGGGCATGCCCTCTTTTTAGGACCCAATGATATTGGAATCGGAAAACGAGAATCTATTGCAGATATTGCCCGGGTGCTCAGTAGATATAATGATATGATAATGGCGCGGCTTTTTAAACATGAACATATTATTGAGCTGGCGGAATATGCAGATGTTCCTATTGTGAATGGACTTACTGATTTTAATCACCCCTGCCAGATTATGGCTGATATTCTTACCATTTTAGAGCATCGTGGTAATTTGGATGATTTAAAAATTACCTATGTGGGGGATGGGAATAATATAGTCCATTCCTGGTTAGCGTTAGCCATGCGGATACCCATGCAGTTTACAATTGCCTGCCCAGAGGGATATGATCCGGATATGGATATGGTGACTACTGCCCAAAAAGAGAAATTATCTGAAATTGAAGTATCCCATGACCCTTTTGATGCTGTGAAGAATGCAGATATCATTTATACGGATGTATGGGCTTCCATGGGACAGAAAGAAGAAGCGGAAAAAAGACGCCGGGATTTTTCAAATTTCCAGGTAAACGAAAAACTTATTTCTGCTACTGGTAAGGATACCCTGTTTATGCATTGTTTGCCGGCTGAAAGAGGGGTTGAAGTAACGGATGAGGTCTGTGATGCAGATTATTCTATTATTTTTGATGAAGCTGAAAACCGAATGTTTGCCCAGAATGCAATCATGGTAAAATTACTCAAAGAGAGTAATAGCTAGCTGAATTTACATATTGATTAGATAAAACCCCTCCACAAGACTTCTTCTGAGTATTTTATCGTAATTAGGATAAATAGCTTAAAAATCAAATAATGAGCTAAATTTGCCTGATTTCAGGGAAAACAAGTGGTGAAATTTAATTAGGATTCCCTAATTTTGTGGCATAGGTCACATAAAATATATATCAATCCGGGTTACTTTTCTCTATGATATACCGGAAAAATGGGTATAATAATTGTGATTAGGAGAAAAATATCCTTGATATATAGGGAAAATAGTATTATTTTTGACCTGCCCTTTAGAGTAGTCCTCTTTATGATTAGAGGGGAAATTATAGGGCGCAACAATAATTCTGCAGCAATACCTACCCTGGAGGAGGGACTTCTGCACAAAAATAAATTAGTTTTAAACTGCTTAACTTAGGAGAAGGAAATGCTTTCATATTTTAAATTGGCAACCGCCGCGCTTTTAACCTTTGGCACATTGAGTTTTGCTCAAGTTACATTGACTATTGATGGAACAAGTCTTAATTATGAATCTACATCTCAGATAAGTGGGTGGCAATTTGATCATGATGACTGTGTGTCTACTCCATCTGGAGGTGCCACTGCAGATGCGGGTTTTACGATTTCTTGTAGTTCTTCTACATGCTTGGCATTCTCATTTTCTGGTGCTTCTATCCCTCCAACAGAAGATTCAGTTCTCCTAGTTGATCTGGGGGGTGAATGTGAAACTCTAACTGGGCTGGTTTTTGCTGGAGAAGACGGATCTTCATTGGAAGTAGAGCTTTCTGATGGTGGAGGTGATCCTGTTTTGCCAACGGTAAGTATTTTAAGTCCTGCAGATGGCAGCTCATTTGATGATGTTACTTCTGTTGATGTGGAAGCCTCCTGCTCAGATTGTGGTGAAGGCGATCATTACCATGCCTATCTTGATGGCGCAATGCAGGATATGTTTTATACGGATAATTTTTCAGTTAATGTTGGTTATGGTGATCACACCTTAACCGTAACACTTGCGGATGTTGCTCACGTATTATATGATCATGAGGGTTCCAGCGCAAGCGTATCATTTTCAGTTTTAGAAACATCATTTGGTGGTTGTGATGACCCTTCTGCTTGCAATGATGGGGATCCGGATAATGATTGTACATATGCTGAAGAAAATTATGATTGTGATGGAAATTGTACTGCATCAGTAGATTGTGATGGAGTATGCGGTGGAAGTGCTGTTGAAGATGAATGCGGTACTTGTGATGATGACAGTTCTAATGACTGTTTCGACTACTGCCTTGATTTACACGAAGGAGCGAACCTAAAAAGCTTTTATGCTTTGCCTGAGGATGTTTCCATTTCAAATATAATGTCATCTGTGCTTGGTAATGCAACTGGTGTAATAGGTCAGGGTGTAGCTGCTTCTTATAATGAGACACTTGGCTGGATAGGCAGCCTAAGCACACTGAGTTGTGATTCGGGATACTGGATTACTGTGGTTGAGCCTGATTCTCTCTGCTTATCAGATGCAGTTCCTTGTGAATTAGATTATTGTCTTGAAGAAGGAGCAAATTTGGTATCATTCTCATCTCCAGACTGTTTCCCAATAAGTGATGTATTGCCAGATGATATTGAAGATAATATTTCAGGAATAATAGGTGAAGGTGTTGCTGCTAATAATCATCCAGATTTAGGTTGGATAGGCAGTTTATCATCATTGTGTGGTACGAATGGTTATTGGATGATTACTGATTCAGATTTCTGTTTTTCTTATGATTTAAGTACCTTAGGGCGTATCAATACTGCCTTAGCACCAGAGAAACTTGACGGTTATGAATTTGCTCAATCTACTAAGCAAGCATTCTACTTCATCGAATCTATTGAAAATATTGAGATTGGTGACTGGATACTCAGCTTTAATGGTGATGAAGTAATTGGAGCAAGACAGTGGACAGGAACTATCATTGATGTTCCAGCTATGGGTGATGATGGT
>ENA-ORDI01001144-ORDI01001144.1-marine-metagenome-genome-assembly--contig:-NODE-1144-length-15128-cov-4.456249_pt1 | contig 15128 bp, 11 predicted proteins | sample MGYA00248628_ERZ508525 | MGnify/ENA primary metagenome ERZ508525 (study PRJEB26195, sample SAMN05422138) | marine metagenome | isolation source: East of Porto Seguro, South Atlantic Ocean | place... | reverse complement strand
CAGTCCTTCGCTCTGGAAAGCCTCCCTAAACGGCGGCATCCAGTCATCGTTCTCGTGAATGACGTAGACCTTATTCATTGAGATCACTATTCAATTGGAATCAAGTTACTTGGGTTGAGGAACAATTCGGATGCAGGAGTGTCATCGCCTATACGTAATGTCATGTCAAACCTCCATCAATGTGAATCTTTATATGCTTCAACGTGTATCTACAATCGGCTCTGTCTGAGAGTCTAGATTGGTAGATATATAAAAAAAACAGTAAGATATGGGTGTTATTTCAATAAAAAGATTAGTTTTCTACATACTGCGTTCTTTCTAGGAGTACTACCTCTGAGTCTCCGGTCAAAAGTAAACTGTGCTATACAAACCTGAGATTTAAGATGCAAAAAAAACTGCCATACCACATTAGAAAAGACGCAATTTAGGCAACGCCACTGGGAAACGGTTTACGACACAACTAAGCCTCATGAACTCAGTTGGTAACAACCAAAACCGACGATTTCGTGTGCATTGATCCGACGGACGGGACTACCCAAGACCGCCACCGTGCTCGATGTTGGAAGTGGGGCCTCAACGCTGATAGACCACCTGCTACTCGCGGGGTACCACAACCTGTGCAGTACTAGATAGGTCAGCATATGCGCTGTCACTGCTCCGAAAACGCCTGGGCCAGCCGGCGCACTCACCACCGTTTGGAGTTTTAGTGCTGAGATTCAATTGGGATACCGGAGTTATTGGAGAACGACCTACTGAGGAGACAAGCTAAGTCACTGTTTTTATGGCGCGCCCGGAGAGATTCGAACTCCCGACCTCGTGGTTCGTAGCCACGCACTCTATCCAACTGAGCTACGGGCGCGTATTGATATCGCTGGGAAAAACAAGTTTAGCATGCGGTTTCACACACTCTAACAGTGCACAGATTGTACATCCCGATCCTATTCAAACAGCCTGATGGCGGAGAGGGTGGGATTCGAACCCACGATGGAGCTATCAACCCCATACTCCCTTAGCAGGGGAGCGCCTTCAGCCGCTCGGCCACCTCTCCGGTGTTTCAGATCAATACTTATCGATGGTATGGTAACTCACAATCGCCAGTGTGGCGTAGAAGTATGGGGCAGGATTGTAAGAAACCCCACCTCTTGCGGTAAGTTTCCATTCTGGAAGTTGAATTGCTCAACAGTCCCCTTTGCCGGAAATTGAAATACTCAGTCACTATCTCCCGGACCAGGAATGGTTGCACATTCACGAAATATTCTACGTTCACATGTCTTGCAGATCGAATGATTTAGTTTGGGAAAGATTGTGGCAATAGCATGTTGCTTCTTTGCGAATTCATGATCCTCACCGATATCCTGCATGTACCCACCCCGGCGCAGGATTGCATCTACCCCGGGCTTGAGCCGATGCAAGTACAAACCTCCACCTTGACTATTCCGCAGTCGAGCCTCCTGGGCAAGAAATTCTGCACCGGAGACATCGATTTCGTTGACGCTTGAACAACTCAGCAACAGGTGGGTTTGTCGCGGTTCACGCTGCTCATAGATGCGCAGCATCTTTTCCACATAATGAATTGACCCAAAATAAAGTGAACCGTCCACCTGAAGCATCTTGAGTTGTGGGCACTCGTCCAAACTAGAGTCAGTGACAAAGGGCCGGTCGGGCTGATTGATGTCTGGCACTCGCGAAAATATCCGAGGTCGAGTGGTATCCATAACGTACAACAGTAGTCCGAACACGACCCCCAACAGAATCGCGAACTCAAGTCCTACCAACAACGCAGTCCCAATAGTCAGCATCAGGACTGCCGCTTCCATTCGGCTGGCGCGAACGATTCTGGCAATACGAGGCCCGTCGATCAACTTCCAGGCCACTAGAAACAACACACCTGCCATCACAGAGTTCGGCAGGTAAGCCGTCAGCGGCGCTACAAGAACAACGACCGCCATGAGAAGCAATCCGGCGAATACAGCAGACAGTGGCGTCCTGGCTCCAGCCTCGTAATTGATTGCACTGCGGTTGAATGAGCCGGTCGCAACGTAACCGGAAAAAAAACTGGCCGCCAAATTAGATAACCCTTGGCCAACAAACTCTTGGTCACTGTCCAGATTCTGACCTGAACGTAGCGCAAGTGAGCGCCCGATTGTTACGGCTTCTGTAAGCGCCAAAAGGGTGATTGCCGCTGCCGCTGGAGCCAATTTCTGAATCACTTCAAACGAAATCACCGGACTGGACAGTGGTGGCAAGCCTGCTGGCAACGCTCCAACTGACGCAATTCCGGTACCCTCCTGGCCAACAATCAGATTCAATAGAAATGCAAGCAAGCTACCGACAAACATCGAGGCAAGCATATAGGGCATTCGTGGGAACCAACGTAATGACGCAATTCCGGCCAACAGTGTAGTAATCCCTACCGCCAAATCGTACGGATTAATCTTTCCAATATTCTCGCCGACACGAACCAAGATCTGGTAAACATGTCCTCCACCGGAGACATCAAGGCCTAGGAAGTTCTGAATCTGGCTTAATATGATCAGGATTGCAGCACCTGAAATAAAGCCAACTACGACCGTGTGAGAAATAAAATCGACCACAGCGCCCAGTCGCAATAGCCCCATTGCCAACTGAAAAACACCAACCATCAAGGTGAGCGTCAGGGCCAGGATTACGTATTCTTCACTCCCGGGCAATGCATACGGGCTAAGGGTCGAAAACAGCACCACCGATGCGGCAGTCGTCGGTCCTGACACCAGGTGCCAAGAAGAACCGAACAAGGCGGCCACGATGGCAGGCACCATTCCCGCATATAACCCGTACTCCGGCGGCATGCCAGCGATCGTCGCAAAAGCAACACCCTGGGGTAAAACGATGATTGCTCCGGTAAACCCGGCAATCAGGTCATGTTTAAACGACTCGCGATTGACGCGTGAACGCCAGCGCAGGAAAGGTAGAAAGTCCCTCAGCACTGCCTTAGTGCCTCCATTGAGGCTTGTAGCGGGAAGTCGGTGGCAGAGCCATTGCCGATGTCACAATCTATTGCTAAACCCCTGACTTCCTGCCGGTCAGTCACTGGGTTTCTACGACAGCGGGTGCCACAATAGCCGCGCGGGTGGCTTCACAGACGAACAAAAAGATGGTTAGGCCGAGAATCAACATCACCGCGATCATTTCTCCGGTGAGCGATAATGACTCTCTCAAAAACGACCTCTCTATGAGGGGATGGCAGATACGAATCGCCGTCGTCGGCAACCGTTTAACTCAGGCTATTCACTATACCATAGCCTTGATAAAATACGATAATTAACACTATAAGAGTACTCAGGATTTGCTTTGGGGGTCTGGTAACTCCTCTGCAATTTTCCGTGTTCGATCAGTTTCAGTAGTGCCGTAGATCTCTTCGCGCTGAATAGACACTGACTTGGGCGCATCGATACCGATTCGAACTTGATTGCCTCGAATACCTAGAACCGTAACCGTAATATCTTCACCCAGTTTCATCGCCTCACCCACCCGACGGGTCAATATCAGCATGCTCTCCCCCTAAGATGATTCGTTGCCAACAGACATCACAGATTCCGCCTGATCCATTGCTTAAGTTCAGTCGGCCGCCGCTGAGTCCAAGATCTCTTGATGTGTTTGCACATCCAGGCCAAAGGCCTTATGCAATGCACGTACGGCAAGTTCAACGTAACGATCAGCCACACCGATTGAAATCTTGATCTCTGATGTTGAAATCAGTTCGATGTTGATCCCCTCGGTTGCCATAGCCTCAAACATAGTCGACGCAATACCCGCATGTGAGCGCATACCCACACCGACTATGGAAATCTTTGCCAGTTGATCATCACCCACGACCTCCCGTGCTTTTAGCTGGGTAGAGATCTTCTCCAGAATCGACCTGGCGTGTGTATATTCACTGCGATTGACCGTAAATGTCAGGTCTGTCGTCCCGTCCTGAGCGACGTTCTGAATGATCATATCTACGTTCACGTGTGCGTCGGAAATCTGACCGAATATAGTGGAGGCAACGCCAGGTCGATCTGGTACGCCACGTATGGTGAGTTTTGCCTCATCCCGGTTGTAGGCTATGCCTGCAATTAAGGGTTGTTCCATCTCGTTTGCCTCATGTGTTATCAGCGTGCCATTGCCCGGCTCGAACGAAGACAAAACCCTAAGTGGTACCTTGTACTTGCCGGCCAACTCTACCGAACGGGTCTGGAGCACCTTAGCACCCAGGCTGGATAATTCCAGCATCTCCTCGACGGTAATCCGCTCCAGACGCCTGGCTTCGGGAACGATTCTTGGGTCAGCCGTATAGACACCGTCGACGTCGGTGTAGATACGGCACTCATCGGCCTGCAATGCCGCTGCCATCGCGACTGCGGTCGTGTCCGAACCACCTCTGCCCAGGGTGGTGATATTACCCTCCCGGTCTACGCCCTGGAAGCCAGCCACCACCACCACATTACGCTGTTCAATATCGGTCCGTACCATGTCCGCATCGATATCCAGAATTCTGGCTTTACCGTAAACATTGTCGGTCAGTATCCGGACCTGTCCCCCGGTGTAGGATCGCGCCGGCACGTCAAGTTTATGAAGGGCCATGGTCAACAGGGCAATTGTGACCTGCTCACCGGTGGAAACCAGCACGTCGGTCTCGCGGGCATCCGCCTCTGGATCGATTTCGTGCGCAAGTTTCAGCAACCGGTTTGTCTCCCCTGCCATGGCAGAGAGCACGACAACCAAGTTCTCCCCGGCACGATGCGATGCAGCCACTCGATCTGCAACCGCGTGAATACGCTCGGACGTACCGACAGAGGTACCGCCGTATTTTTCTACTATTAGAGGCATCAGAATCCAGGCACGAGCTTTCCAGTGGGGCGCGAATTAAAGCGGTTTTCCGGAGTGAGGTAAAGCCCCGACTTAAACACAGAACTAATTATTGCGCCACAATCAGCGGATCAGGTAGTCGAACCGCTCAGTGCCAGAACGCTTCAAACACTTTATCCCACAGGCGACAGCTTGTCTGGCACAGCGGCCAGTGCAGCATCCAATGCACTTGCGTCGCTCCCACCACCCTGGGCCATATCGGCTTTACCTCCGCCTTTTCCACCGACCATCGGTGCTAACACAGATATCAGACGGCCAGCGTGGTAAGTGTTTACAAGATCTCGGGTAACCCCCGCCAGTAACGTTACCTTTCCTTCATGTACACCACCAATTACCACCACGCCAGAACCCAATTTGTCACGCAGACGGTCAAGCACAACCCGTAACCCTTTCACAGCTACACCGTCATGTCGCGTGACCAGTAGTTTGATGCCATTGACCTCCTGAATCCGTTCCTCGAACTGATCGGTAGCGCCTCCGGCTGCAAGTTGGGCTTGCAGTTGTTCAACCTTGCGCTCCAGTTCCTTCAATCGTCGCTGCATCTGGCTTGCCTTATCTTCAATCTGGCCAGGGCTGGTTCTGAAGAGCTGTGCCACCCGCGTGAGAGAAGCACTCTGATCAAGGACGTACTTCAAGGCACCATCACCAGCCAATGCCTCAATACGCCTGACACCGGCGGCAATGCCTGATTCAGACACAATCCGGAACAATCCAATATTGCCGGTGCGGGTGACGTGGGTGCCACCGCAAAGTTCAAGAGAAAATCCGCCCATGTCGACGACACGCACATCGTCATCGTATTTCTCGCCAAAGAGTGCGGCTGCACCCTGCTCACGCGCATCATCAAGCGGCATAATTTCGGTGGTGACCTCATCATTGGCTCGAACCCGGGTATTGACCAACATCTCGATGTTTTCAAGCTGGTCTGCGGTGACCACGTCGTTGTGCGAAAAATCGAATCGCAAACGTTGCGGCTCGACCAGAGATCCTTTCTGCTGAACATGACTACCCAGGACCTGCTGCAACGCAGCGTGCAAAAGATGGGTTGCCGAGTGGTTGGCTGCCGTGGCTGCCCGTGCATTTTGATCCACACTCACTGTGACACTCTGACCCACTTCGAGATGCCCTTGCGTGAGCACGCCTTCGTGCGCAATTACTCTATGGGCAAGGTAATGAGCACCGGCTACATCGAACATGACGCCTTTACGCTCAATACGGGCCAGATCGCCAACCTGGCCACCGCTTTCCGCATAGACCGGGGTCGTATCGAGCACCACGGCTGCCGGTTGCCGGCTTGTGAGTGACTGAACCTCCTTGCCGTCGGCGAGCAGTGCAAGCACCGTCGCTTTGCCTTTCAACTCTTCATAGCCTGAAAAGGTCGTGCTCTGATCGACACTGACCTCGATCGTCTCTGCCATCTGGAACTGACTGGCCGCACGAGCCCGTGCCCGCTGCTCAGACATTGCCTGTTCGAAGCCGGCCATATCAACAGTGAGCCCTTTTTCGCGGCAGTAATCCGCTGTGAGGTCCACAGGAAAACCGTAGGTGTCGTAGAGGCGAAAAGCGACATCGCCGGCGAGCACTAACCCCGAAAGGCTGCTGATTTCCTGATCCAGTATCCGGATGCCCTGCTCCAGCGTATCGACGAACCGTTCGCCCTCAAGCCTTAAGGTCTCTTCTACTCGAGACTGATCCGCGGCAAGTTCCGGATACGCGTCACCCATCTGATCGACTAGGGATGTCACCAGTTTATGCAGAAACGGTTCGGTCGCACCCAGTTGATGCCCATGACGTATAGCGCGGCGGATTATTCTGCGCAATACATAACCGCGCCCTTCGTTGGAAGGTGTTACGCCGTCGGTAATAAGAAAGGCGGTCGAGCGGATATGGTCCGCAATAACTTTGAGTGAATTGTGATTTACATCGTCGGTGCCGACGACCTGGGCAGATGCCTCGATGAGTGCCTGGAAAAGATCGGTCTCGTAATTGCTGTGTACACCTTGTAGAACCGCTGCCAGCCGTTCCAAGCCCATCCCGGTATCCACCGAAGGTTTGGGCAAGGGGACATCTTGACCACTGGCATCACGGTTGTACTGCATAAACACCAGATTCCAGATTTCAACATAGCGGTCACCGTCTGCATCAGCCGATCCGGGTGCCCCACCCTCGACCTCCGGTCCATGATCATAGAAGATCTCACTGCAGGGGCCGCAGGGACCTGTATCCCCCATTGCCCAGAAATTGTCACTGGCGCCGATACGGGCGAATCGCTCAGCCGGGATGCCAACATCGCGTAACCACAGGTCAGCGGCTTCATCATCATCCTCAAAAACAGTGACCCAGAGTTTTTCCTCCGGCAAGCCGTAACCGACTGTCAACAATTCCCAGGCAAAGGCAATGGCCTCACGCTTGAAGTAATCACCAAAACTGAAATTACCCAGCATCTCGAAAAACGTGTGATGCCGCGCCGTATAGCCCACATTTTCCAGATCATTGTGTTTGCCGCCCGCCCGAACACAGCGTTGGGAGGTCACCGCACGATTGTAAGACCGCTTGTCCTGACCCAGGAAAACGTCCTTGAACTGCACCATACCCGCGTTGGTAAACAATAGGGTGGGATCATTATGTGGAACCAGCGGGCTGCTAGAGACAGCTTCGTGACCGTTGGCCACGAAGTAATCCAGAAATTTCTGCCGAATAGCGGTGGTTTTCATGCGTTTATATCCACATCCGTATCGTCTCGCACCGACGCGGCACCATCCCACGATCCCATGACCCGGCGAATGGTATCGGTACTGAAACCCCGCCGTCCAAGGTATTGTGCCCGTCTTGCCCACTCCTTGAAACTGCCTGCTTTGGAGGTTCCAAATTTACGGTTGTGTTGGACACGGAGCAACTCATCCCAGTCCACCTCGGCCGATAAAAGCGTCTGGTCAATAATTTCCGGTGCAACCCCTTTATCTTTGAGTTCCATAATGATCCGATGCGGACCATAGCCGGTACTCACGCGATGAGACACAAGCGCTTGCGCATAGCGGTGGTCTGAAACCAAATCTTCCGCCGCCAGCGAAGCGAGAAGATCGTCCACAACATCACTGTCGTAGCCCCGTGCTGTGAGTTTGCTATGGAGCTCGGCACGGCTGTGTTCGCGCCGGGTCAGCAAACGGAAAGCTGTGTCCCGGGCCCGGATCACCGGATCCGCGTCCAGTTGCCGCATCAGGCTTCGGCAGTCTCCGCTTCAGGCGCATCTGCAGTATCGATGGGTGCTGCAGGTTTGAATGCCATCTGGTCTATCGGTGCAAGCCCCACATTAGTACGGACCGTCTGCTCTATCGCCTGGGCAATATCAGGATTCTCACGCAGAAACTGACGCACATTATCGCGACCCTGACCAATTCGGTCGCCACCATAGGAGTACCAGGCACCGGATTTTTCAACAACACCGTGATCAACACCCATGTCGATCAGCTCGCCTTCTTTTGAGATGCCTTCGTCATACAGAATATCGAACTCACACTGGCGAAATGGAGGTGCGATTTTATTCTTAACGACCTTAACACGCGTCTGGTTCCCGAGAACCTCGTCGCCCTTCTTTACCGCACCGATGCGACGGATATCCAGGCGCACTGACGCGTAGAACTTAAGTGCATTACCACCCGTGGTGGTCTCAGGATTACCGAACATCACGCCGATCTTCATACGGATCTGGTTGATAAACACTACCATCGTATTGGATCGCTTGATATTGGCAGTGAGCTTGCGCAGCGCCTGCGACATCAGCCGCGCCTGTAGCCCCACATGGTGGTCACCCATATCGCCTTCGATCTCAGCCTTTGGCGTCAGCGCAGCCACCGAGTCGATCACGACCACGTCGATCGCCGCTGACCGCACCAGCATGTCAGTTATTTCAAGCGCTTGTTCACCGGTATCAGGCTGAGAAATGAGGAGATCATCCACGTTGACACCCAGGCGCCCGGCATAAGCCGCGTCTAGCGCATGTTCCGCATCGATAAAAGCGCAGGTACCGCCGAGCTTTTGCGCCTCGGCAATCACAGACAGCGTCAGGGTAGTTTTGCCGGAAGATTCCGGGCCATAGATTTCAACCACTCTGCCACGGGGCAAGCCACCTACGCCGAGCGCAATATCCAAACCAAGCGAACCAGTGGAGATGGCCTGTATGTCCTTGCCGACCTCGGCGTCCCCCAAGCGCATGACCGACCCTTTGCCGAACTGCCGTTCTATCTGTCCCAGCGCAGCGGCTAGGGCTTTTTCCTTGTTGTTGTCCATATGTGGGACTCTCCTTGATCTCGTGTTCAATCCTTGTTTCACCGACGCGACACACTGGCCCACCGATGCTCCCGAAAGCCGTCCCAACCGAACCGAATTAGTCGTACAAAGTACGCCGATCGAAAACGATGAGATTATTTCATACTCGGCTCGATGGGCCTAGCGAAGCATGTCACAGATCGCCAGTTTTGATCGGTAACGCTGGGATTTTCTCAGTCTGACTCATCGTGTATAAAACGAATCAGACCACCCAGGGCTTCAACCACAGTCTGTGCCCTGACGGCTGCCCGATCGCCCTTAAATAGGAAACGCTCGGTCCGCAGGGCACCTGATCTTTGTGCCCAAGACACAAACACCGTGCCGACAGGCTTTTCAGCGCTACCGCCGTCCGGACCCGCAACACCGGTCACCGCAACGGCGACGTCGGCCGGACTGTGATCCAGACCACCGCGCGCCATGGCCCGAGCTACCGGCCCACTTACAGCACCATTTTCAATGATCAGCAGATCCGGTACACCCACCAGTTCGTGCTTCGCCTCATTGCTGTAGGTGATAAAACCCCTTTCAAACCAATCTGAACTGCCGGCAACTGCGGTCACCGACTGAGCAATCCAGCCGCCCGTACACGACTCAACGGTGGTAAGCCGGAAATCTTGATCTTTTAACAGCTCGCCCACCTGCTCGGCCACACTAATGAGTTGGTCAGGTTGATCCTTAGACATTTGAGGCATCCAATTAAAGTATCAGGCCATGATTGTGCCAAACCTGTAGGCTCACAGGGTGAGTATGACGTTCAGACCAAGCGGCGTGGTGACCTAATATTTTCCTATGATATTCTGACGCAATGACCCGTAACACCCCCAAAATACCCCGCATCCTAACCGCCGGTACCCCTGCGCTGATCCTCGCCCTACTATTGAGCCTAGCCGGTGTTGCGATAGCCGCTGACGTCGAACGGGAGCAACGGTTGGTGGCTGAGCTTGAAGCCAGTCTATTTGATGGAAATTTACAACGACTTTCAGCTGGAAAGGTCACTTTTACTGCTGTGGAACTGGCGCCCGATAGCAAGCCAGTACGCGGAAGTATCATCCTACTGCACGGTCGAGGTGTACACGCAGACTGGCCGGACAACATCGGCCCACTGCGTATGGCACTTGCGCAAAATGGCTGGCATACGCTTTCGCTTCAGATGCCAGTCCTGGAGAAATCCGCCAAGTATTTTGACTATCTGGCAATCCTGCCAGAAGCATTCCCCCGAATTGAGGCTGGAATCAAACACCTCCTGAACAGCGGTCATCATCGCCCCATCGTTTTACTTGCGCACAGTTGTGGGGCCCACATGGCCATGGCCTGGCTCGAAACAACCGCCGGAAGGCCCATCGATGCCTTCATTGGCATCGGCATGGGTGCGACTGACTATCGGCAGCCCATGCAGAGACCTTTCCCGTTTGCAAGACTCAAGATCCCGGTGCTTGATATTTATGGCTCCGAAGACTACCCCGCGGTACACCGCCTGGCACCAATTCGTCTGGAGAAAATCCAACTGGGCGGCCACCTTGGTTCGACCCAGGTGGTTGTCGATGGCGCCGACCACGACTTCACAGCCTATACCGGTGCGATGGCCCAACTCATTTCTAGATGGCTGGATTCACTGACGTTTTAGTCGTAAGGATCGTCCCGAAACTACCGTTCAGGCACGTGCGCTGGGACCATAAGCAAGGTACATCAGATCATTTTGTGCAAATCGTTCATAACGAAGAGCATGCACATCGATCGGTGGCGGTTGCTCCAGAACCATCGCTGAAATAATTTCTCCTATGGCAGGCGACAACTTGAGACCGTGCCCTGAGAATCCCATTGCCAGGCACAGGCCCTCAATACCCGGTGCCCAGCCGAGTATTGGATGAAAGTCCGGCGTCACATCATAGGCTCCGCTGACGTTGGATAACACTGAAAAGTCCTTCAGCTGTGGAATACGCTCTTGAAACGCACGGCTGATTCGCTGGTGGTGACTCTGGTATTCCTGGTCAGAAACCTCTAGCACCGGATCATCAATCAAAACAGGCGCTGGTGGGTAAGCTGCGACCAGCATACTGTGACCCCAATGCGGGCGCATCACCACATTGGAAACACCATCAGTGACACATCCTGAAATTGCTGACACCTGCTGAAGGATATCGATATAGCTCATATCAAGACGATGTCTCTCCATCGGTACCTGCAAACCCAGATCACTCAACAGCTCTCTTCCCCAGGCGCCCGTTGCGTTTACAACAATAGGGGCCTGAATAAATCCGCTGTCGGTGACTACGCCGGAGACCCGACCGGAGTGCGTCTCTATTGCGCTCACCAACAGCGGCGTCATCACCCTCACACCCCCAGCCTGCGCAGCCCCAAGCCAGCTGAGTACCATCCGTGTCACATCGATATAACCACCATTGGGTTCGTAGCAACCCCCTGTCAGCCCATCGACAGTCAGGCCAGGCTCGATATGCTTGATCTCATCAGGTTCTACAAGCCGGGTGTCTACACCCAGTCGCTGACCCAGTTTGACATTCCGTCTGAGCCCCTCGATCTGATTAGCCGCCACCAATAGCATGTAACCCATCCGGACGTAACCGGGATCGCCATAACCTACTTTTCCGCTCCAGTTTTTGAAGGTGTCGAAGCCGCGAATCGAGAGTTCAACCATCAGCTCATTCGAATAGTGTTGTCGGATCTGACCGAAAGTACGCCCCGACATGCCCCCCACCGGCTGCCGAGCATCGACTACGATGATCTGCTTATCGGTCTGACGGCTGAGCTGGAATGCGATACTGGCACCCATGATACCGGCACCAATAATAATGATGTCGGCACGGGCAATCGTAGGATGATCCGGCATCAGAATGTCTGGGAATCGCTTAGATGACGGAACTGAGCCGCCGGCATAAGCACGGCTTCACATGAGGGCAAGCAGGTCTCCCCGAAGAATGGCGTCCCCAAGGGGATTCGAACCCCTGTTGCCGCCGTGAAAGGGCGGTGTCCTAGGCCAACTAGACGATGGGGACGGGACTTGGTGGAGCCGGACGGGATCGAACCGACGACCTCGTGAATGCCATTCACGCGCTCTCCCAACTGAGCTACGGCCCCGCAAAAGCGCGGTATTTTGCGCTCTAAGACATTGACGGTCAAGCATTTGCCGCCGTGCGACGATCGATGAACACAAGCGCACGATCGATCCGTTCAAGGGTTCTTGCTTTGCCCACAAGCAGCAATGTCTCGTCAATCGGCGGCGTTGCCGCAGTTCCGGACACCGCGACGCGCAGCGGTTGTGCCAGCTTACCCAGTTTGGCATCGTAATCCTCTACGGTTGCGATCACCTGTGCGTGGATCAACTCAGCGCGCCAGGGCTCTACCACCGACAAGCGACTGCGTACATCAGCTAACATATCACGCACGATGGGGCGGAGATGCTTCTGCGCTGCTTTGGTGTCGTAGTCTTCAAAATCAGAGAAAAAATATTCAGACTTATCTGCCATTTCACCGAGAGTTTGTGCTCTTTCTCTAAGTGCGCTCACCACATCATCAACCGGTGGCCCACCGGACACGTCTATACCGCGACCCTTGAGCCGATCTGAAAGTAAAGCCACCAACTGAGCCGAATCAGATGCTTTGATGTAGTGCTGATTGAGCCACTTGAGTTTATCGCTATCAAAAGACGATGCGGCACGATTGACGTTCTGAATATCAAAACTGCTGATCATTTCATCGAGTGAAAAAATCTCCTGATCACCGGATGACCACCCCAGCCTGACCAGGTAATTCCGCATGGCTTCCGGCAGAAAACCTTCATCACGGTATTGCAGTACGCTGACGGCACCATGGCGTTTGGAAAGACGCTGCCCATCCCCACCCACGATCATGGGAACATGCGCAAACACCGGCAGCGCTGCGCCGAGGGCCTTAAATATATTGATCTGGCGCGGCGTGTTGTTGACGTGATCATCCCCCCGGATCACGTGTGTGATCTCCATGTCAATATCATCCACCACTACGGCAAAGTTGTACGTAGGCCCACCATTCGTCCTGGCGATGACCAGATCATCCAACTCATCATTACTGATGACGACCTTCCCTCGTATCGCATCATCAAACGCCACTGACCCCTGGAGGGGATTCTTGAATCGTATTACCGGTCGTGCATCCGGTCGTTCAGGATTATGCCGATCTCGGCAGTGGCGGTTGTAGCGTGGCTTGATGCCCTGGGCCCGCTGTTCCTCACGTATTTTATCCAGCTCTTCTTTGGTGCAATAACAGCGGTAGGCCTTCCCGGCATCCAGCAGTTGATCGATGACTTTCTGGTAACGCTCAAGACGGCCGGTCTGATAGATCGGACCTTCATCGTAATCCAACCCCATCCAGGCCATCCCGTCCAGAATCGCCTGGACCGATTCATCGGTTGACCGTTCTCTATCCGTATCTTCGATTCGCAGGATAAAGGTGCCGCCACAGTGACGGGCGTACAGCCAGTTAAACAAAGCGGTACGGACACCACCGATATGGAGGTAGCCTGTAGGGCTGGGGGCAAAACGGGTACGAACTGACATCAGTATGGATCTCTTGCTATTCAGCGCACGAACCTAATTATAATAAGTTGCCTGGGAGCCGGTCTTTTCAGATTCCGGCTGTTGCTGGGGCGCGTAGCTCAGGGGGAGAGCACTGTCTTCACACGGCAGGGGTCGCTGGTTCAAATCCAGCCGCGCCCACCATATTTATCCTATGTTTACAGGACTTTCTACAGTTAGTAACGCCTGTTCCATCTGCAACTCAATGGTCACTGTGACCAGAATGTGACCGAAACTTCTCCAACTTGCGTACCGCGTCGTGAATATCTGCTTGATCGCTGTGCATATAGCGATCTGTCATCGTGACACTGCTGTGACCCAATAGGTCTCGAATAGTCAGCGCCGCTACACCCGACATCTGCCCTAACCAAGAGGCACACGTATGACGAAGGGTATGAAAGGTGACTCCCTCCAGCCCTACCCGTCTGCAGGCCGATCTCATTGCGGTCTTTACATCCTTGATGCGATCGCCAATCTCCGTGTTCCTAGCCCGTCGGAGATGGAAAAACACCCAAGGGGTGGATGGACAACACTCAGATCGTATACTCGCCCGATGAATCAGGACACCTCGAGCTGAGGGACTAAGGGGAACTCTCCGGGCCTTGGCACTTTTCGTATGACAGGCCTCGAGAATGATCTCGTTTTTCTGCCAATCAATACGATCCCATTCCAGTTCCAACAGCTCCTTTCTCCGACACCCGGTCTGCACAGCAAGATCGATCAAATCCACGAGATGTGGGGCTTTCTGGTCAACTGCTTTGATCAACGACGTCGCGTCTTCACGGGTCAAAAAGACTGTCTTTCCACTTGGCTCTGGCAACCGCTTGCCTTGGCAGGGGTTGGAAAGTCCCCAGTCCCATTCCGAATTGGCATAGTTGATCGCGACAGAGAGCACCCCGATTTCCTTGTTATAGGTCGCCGGGGATACAGCCCTTAGTCGATGCTCCCGATACCTTGAGACATCAGATGGCCGAATAGCCTCCAAATCCTGCTCTTGACCGAAGAACCCAAGCAGTCGCTGCGCAGAATAGGCATCTCGATCCGCGGTAGTTTTCGCTTTTGTTGCAGTCAAGTAATCGAGCATCAGATCGCCAAGACTCCTGCTAGGCTGATCACCCCAAGCCTTACCGCGGAAGGCTTCCGCCTTCCATTTGGCCTCGAGGGCTACAGCTTCCCTTTTTTGTGTTGTTCCAGTAGAGACTCTAATTCGCTTGCCGTTTGCATCGGTGAACGATGCCCACCAGAACTTGCTTTTACTTCCCTTTTGCTTGCGCTTATATGGCATGTGCTTGCTCCTTGCACAGCCGATCCCGCGCACCTTGAATTATATCGTGTTTGGCTCTT
>ENA-ORDI01001143-ORDI01001143.1-marine-metagenome-genome-assembly--contig:-NODE-1143-length-15151-cov-7.988921_pt1 | contig 15151 bp, 13 predicted proteins | sample MGYA00248628_ERZ508525 | MGnify/ENA primary metagenome ERZ508525 (study PRJEB26195, sample SAMN05422138) | marine metagenome | isolation source: East of Porto Seguro, South Atlantic Ocean | place... | reverse complement strand
AAAGATCCTCCTCTCGAGGAGATCGTGGTGGAGGTTGTACCGGTGACTTCCGGTACTCAGCAGCCTTCAAGCTGGGCGAAATGGATTCGGAAAATCTACGAAACCGATCCCCTGACCTGCAGCGAGTGCGGGGAGCCAATGCGGATCATCGCCTTCATCACCGATCCGCTTGAGGTCGCGAAGATCCTTGAACACATCGGGGAACAGACCTCACGTGCGCCACCCCTGATGCCAACCGATCCCGTTCCCTCATTCTGCGACTTCGGCGATACGAACTTTCAATACCCTGAAGTTCCCTGGTATCCCGACCCTCCCGCGCTAGACTCTTGAACGTGGAAAGGGAATCTGCGCGCTCCGCGGCCCTTTTTGCAGATTCTCAGAGGAGTCAAAAGCTATGTAGAGGCCTTTCTCAAAGGAACTGCACCGAAAACCAAACCAAAAAACCAAACACTGTAAAATCAAATCCGCCATCCCCCCACCAAGCGCAGATGAAACGTAGAAATTATTTCCTTGACAGGTTTTGATTTTCCTATACTTCCAAAATATGGCCATTTTGAAGTAAATTTTGGATTACTCTGAGAATTTTATTAAATAATATACCATTATATATCAAAATATTAGAAGAAAAGTTGAACAGGACCGAATTTTTATCTTGACATGTTTTCTATTTAACTGATAGGTATATACGAACTAATAGGGTCAATTTTGTAGCGCTTTGTGATTATCAGCGATACACTTTGGTTGGTTAAGTACTTTACTTAAATGTGCGATTACTGAAAGGAGGGTTGAGATCGCGTTCACAACGAAATAGTAGTGTCAGGAATTCCATTAATTAATTCAAATTTAATAAGGGGTATATTATGGAAAACAAGGAACTTATGGAAACTTCAGTAAGTGGAGGGACTAACGGGGAAGAAAAGAAACTTGTGAAAACCTCAGGAAGCAAGGGGGTGTCACGGAGAACGTTATTCAAAGGCCTGGCAGCGGCAGGATGGGGAGTGGCCTATCTTGCTTCAAACAAGCAGGCAGTGGCCGGTTCATACAGACTTCTTGACATCGGGGATCTCACCGAAACCCAGCTCATTGATATGTACAAGCAGATGCTGCAAATTCGGTGGTACGACCGGACGGTCGCAGACGGAATGCTCACCAAACGCGGGTATCGGGCCTATGGCCACTTCGCTTGCGGGCAGGAAGCGGTGTCGGTGGGTTGTATGATGGCCTTGAATAACAAAGGCCCATATCCGGACTGGATGGCAGGCACTCACCGCAGCCACGCCCACGCTCTTGCTAAGGGAGCTGATCTCAAAAGGATGGCGGCCGAGATCCACATGAAGGCCACCGGAACCAATAAGGGGTACGGCGGTTCTATGCACATCATGCAGGCCGATGTGGGCATGATGGCCGAGAGCGGGATTGTCGGCGGCGGTCAAATACCCGCTGCTGGTGCTGCATTTGGTCTCAAAGCCGCAGGCAAAGGTCAGGTGTCAGTCTGTATGGGCGGCGACGGGCACATGAACAGTCCCTGGACGATGCCGGCGCTGATGGAATCCGCCAAGTTCAAACTGCCGTTTATCTATTTGATAGAAAACAACGGCTACCAAGCATCCAACCCCATTGAAAAATGTAACCCCCACCTCACGGAGTATGTCTCCGTGGCTCGGGGATTCAACGTACCCGCAGAGGTGGTAGATGGCCAATCGGCCCTGGAGGTCTACTCTGTGATGAAACGGGCCGTAGCAAGGGCTCGGGCCGGCGAGGGTCCTAGCTTCATCGAAGCCAAGACCTACCGCTACTACAGTCATTTCGGTACCGGCGGGGCCAAACCCGGAGTGATGGGAGCCTTCGGTCTTTCTTATCGTTCGGATCGAGAGGTTAGGCATTGGCTAGCCAAAGATCCCCTCGACATTCATAAAAACACGTTGGTCAACATGGGTGTGCTCTCTGCGGACGACGCCAGTAGAATAGAGAAGGAGCAGAAGCAATTTGTAGTCGAGGCTTTCGATTGGGCTGAAAAACAACCTAATCCCATAGGCTCGGATGGCATAAACAATGTATTCTCCGGTGGGCCATCGGTTATGCCCAGACAGTTGGCGGATTGTCCGCTTTACGATGGCCACAACGGTAAACTTGCCGTCGATGCGATAGCGGCCAGCATGCGGTCTGCTGATCCTTATAAAGATAAAGAACAGCACGTGGATGATGAACAGATTGTATAACCTTGTGTAACCTATAAATTAAGGAGGAAATATGACACAGAAAAGTTGGGCATACGGGCAGCTTGAAGGGATCAGGCAAGCCTTGGGACCGGGTGAAGACCTTATACTTACTGGAACGAACGGAAAGGCATCCTTTCCGGGATTACCGGATATAAATTTAGAGCAGGAATTCGGCACGGATCGGGTGATGAACTATACCGCTATCGACGAGCTGTGGTATTTCAACGTTGCATACGGTAGCGCAGTGGTAGGAGCTGGCAAAACCAAGGCCATCTACAACCACAGGATGTACATGGCCAATGCATATCCATTCCACCATCTCAGCCAGCACGTGGCCAAGGACCACCATATGACCGGTGGCCAGGCGACAATCCCATTCGTGCACTGGGCGAAACTGGCCCGGAAATGGGTAGGAGGAGCCGGCCAGCACTCCGATTATGAGGAGGATAGCTGGTTTATGCACATCCCGGGCGTCCGGACGGTGATCCCCTCCACGCCATACGATGCCAAGGGGCTGATGATCTCTGCGGTGAGAAGTGGCGACCCGGTGGTGTATATCGATTTTGGCGGCTTCGGGTCGTTGAAGGGGGATGTGCCCGATGAAGCCTACGAGGTGCCTTTCGGGAAGGCCGCCATTCGCACCACGGGTAACGACCTGACCATCGTCAGTTCCGGCGGAGGCATGGTTGAAGCCCAAAAAGGAACGAAAATGCTCCAGAAGGCGGGGATGAGCGTCGAGCTCATCGATCTCAGGTCGCTTAACCCCATGGATACGGAGACATTGATCAAATCGGTGCAGAAGACCAAGCGCCTGTTGACCTTCGACCTGTCCAAGTACACCTTGGCCCCCGGGGCGGAAGTGATCGCGCGAGTGGCCGAAGGAGTGGAGGGTGCCAAGTTCAAGAGGATCGCGCATCCTGATGCGCCTCCGGCTGCTGCTCCGGAGATGTACCTTTGGAGCAGGCCGGATGAAAACAATCTGTTTGACGCGGCCAAAATATTTGTCGGTTGATGGAATAAGTCATCCATAACCTGTGTGGGAGAGGGCCCGCCTTTTCCCACACAGCTTTTTTTTCTTACCAGTTAGTGTTGGGCCGAAAAAAGGCTGTAATTATTGATATCAAAATGATATACATGAAATGCATGAGCCGAAGATTACGAAAACCCCCATAGAGGCACCTTTGGGATATGTCAACTGTTGCAATTCCTGGATCTTAGGATTCAACCCTTTTGTTTCTCCGAGAATCATCAAGATTTGAGATCTCATGCGCACCGTAAGTGATCCCCAGATGAAATTCGGGGAAGTGGACATCGCAGACTTTATACCTAAAATCTCGCGATGAAATCCCTCCGATTCTTAGTGGTGTGTAATACATTTACACCACTCCGTAATTTCGTGCGGCCGTATTATGGACTTGATCAATGTCTGGATCATGGAATTCGCGGTTACAAACGCTTGTCGCATGTTCGTGGTTGCAAGAAACATCTATCGTCTGGTGACTGTCCTGCGCGAACATGTAAAAAACAGCGGCATCGGAAACGAGGATCCTACAATAAAGCGGCCTGACACAACATTTAAATTGAAAAAGTCGGGAGAGGTCTGCCTAAAATTGTGCTGGAAACAATAAATTAGGGAGCCCCACCGAAAAAAGCAAAAACTATCTTAAGTTATGTCTCCATTAAGTTCAGAATTCAAGGGCCGTTCATGCGGATGCGGCCCACACTTTTTATAAATCGTCTTTCTCTGCCAGACACTAGTTACCGTATTTAATGATGAGGAACGCGCTATAATGGAAGTGGAACATACATGTCCCGAATGCGGCGGCAATGCTCGTATGGAGGACGTCAAACTGTGTATATGGAAAGCTGAAAGACTAATTGTAATAGAAGATATCAACGCCTTGGTTTGCGACGATTGTGTTGAGCAATATTACGACAGTCTGACCCGATATAAGATCGACCGATTGGGAGAGAATGGTTTTCCCAAAGAAGAAGCAAGACGGGTGTTGGAAGTGCCTGTGTTCTCGGTGGAGGATGTCGAACATTCCGTAAAGGAGGATGCAGTAGAAGAGACCGAATCGGGGAAACCATCATGGGCGCCCGACTGGAGCGAGTTGGAAGATGAACTGTAAATAATCGGTTTCAACTACCAGAAAGGTTTAGAGCACCTAATAATTCCAATAATTTCAAAGGACTTTTTACAGAGGGAAGCGGTCATGAATAAAATAAGTTTGTTGTTTTTATTGATGCTATTTCTTGCACTACCGGGAGGTCTGACTCAAGCCCAGGCGAGGTACGATTGGATGCCGAAGGGGGGATGCGAAATTCTAATGTCACTGAACAGGGGGGATTTGTTGGAGATCGTGACGGCGGAAAGGACAGGGGTAGACAGTAGCATGGAGGAATGGAAACAGGTGGAGATAACTTTTGGAAAATGGCAAAAATTTTTTGCTGACACAGACCTCGCCGAAAAACAGGCGAAAACCCTGGCCGCATACCTAGCGAATTTCATGCCGGTTCCGAAAGATGGATTGCCACAGAATCCAAAAGAGATCACCTGCTCCCATCTTCACCTTGATTCACATCAATTGGTCATTAAATACTGTCAGGACTGTCACGGACTCAAAACACCGCTTCAAAACGAATCAACGGTGGTGGGATGGTTGAACCTCTTTGCCGGGCCTGCCCTGGGGGAAGATACTGAAGCCACTGCAAAAGATCAGGAAGCAATGGCCTATTACCTTTGGATTAATAATCCTGTCCCGGATGAGCTTATTCCGGAGAGCCAATGGGAACCTCCGCAACCTTGAACCATCCAATTGATGCCACGGCGATATCAGCGGACAGGGAGATGGAATTCTGATCAGCGGCAGGCCCAACTATATCCATACCTCGGGGGGTTGAACTCTGCCGTGTTATAATTCTTCTGCGCTTCATTATTCCTCATAATCGATTCTTTTTATATCCTGGCCACGGCCTTATTCCGATTAGCAAATTACTTGGATCAATTTTTGAGAATTATCAATGTTGTCCGTAAATCGATTTTTGACGATCCAAGAGAAGGAAGAATAACCGTTATGAAGAAGATAAATTTGATTGTTATATTAGCGTTATTTCTTTTTCTTCCAGGAGGACTGGCAGAGGGATTTGAGGGATACGAATGGATGCCGGAAGGCGGCTGTCAGATTTTAACGTCACTGAACAGAAGTGATTTATTGACCCTCGCGACGACCAATAAAACCGAGGAGGAATGGGAAAAGTTTTTTGCCGACACAGAGCTTACCGAAGAACAGGTGAAAACACTGGCCGCTTATCTGGCCCTGCAAATGCCGGTTCCGAAAAATAAACTACCGCCGAATGTCAAGGAGTTAACCTGCGATGTTCTGCCCTACGATGGGCAGATGGTTGTGCTCAAAGTATGTCAGAATTGCCACGGCCTCGGACAGGTGGTGTTACAGGAAAAAGATCTTACGGCTTGGTATATCCAAATTGGGGCGCGTTCCCATAACGAAATTGAATTGGATGAAAAGGATAGTCAATTAATTGTTACCTACCTTTCGATCAATATGCCTGTTTCAGAAGAAGCCATTCCGGAGGCCCTTCTAGAATCATTTATGTCGTATTAACGACAATGATATGGAATGACGGTTCGGAGTGGGAAGCCCTGCTGGTTCTGAAGCACCTGATTTCCTGCCATTGCTGTTTCATTTAGCCTGTAACAAACCTTACCAGCCATTGGGCTGGATCGATTTCCTCAACGATCCCGGATAACTATCCAAAAAGGTGTGATCGTCAGTATGCATCATCGATAAATATCTTTCAGTGGCACAAAGGGGAAAGTGAACCGCAATGAAAAAGATATATTTGATGGTTGTTTTGATGGTATTATTTACCTTCCCGAAAGGGTTGACTCCGTTCAAGAGGAATTCGAATGGACGCTGAAGGCGAATGTTAGATATTGACCTCACTGAACAGAAATGATGTATTGACCCTCGTGACCGCCAAAAGAACCGAGGAGGTATGGCAAGAGTTTTTCGCTGACGGCAAGCTAACTTTAAAAGGTGAGAACCCTGGCCGTACACCTGGCGCAGAGGATGCCAGTTCCGAAAGATGAACTGCCGCTGGATGTCAACGAGATCACCTGCGATGTTCTGCCCTACGATGGGCGGATGGTTGTACAGGAAGATTGTCAGAATTGCCACAACCTCGGACAAGTGGTGTTACAGGACAAGGATATTTTGGTTTGGTACATCCAGATCGTTTGAGATGATCAAACCAGGAAATATGACGGCTGGTGCCGTCCAAAAAAACAGAGTAACTGGATAAAAAGATCAGTGACTGGAATACCCTTTTTATTTTTTCGCATCGAACCGAACTTTAGTTCAACGATCGTCATGAGTTGATTACTGCATAGATACCGGGAAAACAAGGCCAATCCAGCACGACCGGTTATACGTTCATCAGTGGATTCAATAGCCTTGATACTCTGCTTGTTTTTAACATGGAATCTGTTATTATTTTTCATAAAGCTCTCTACCTGTCGGGCGGGGTTACATTTCGTGGTAATTTAGGCGTTACACACTGAAATATAACACTTTATTCCAAAGATTGGGATCTTTTCTGTTTTGAATCGCTCAATTTAGGTAATCATATTAAAGACTCAGGATTTGGGAGATAGTCCGGAGCAGGCGGCCATGCTGTTTAATTCCTTAAATTTCTTTTTATTCCTTGGGATTGTTCTTATCTTCTTTTATGTCCTGCCAAGTAGATACCGATGGTTTTGGCTTCTGGTGGCGAGTTATTATTTCTACATCTCCTGGGAGCCGAGAAATGCCATATATCTAATCGTTGCTACCATTTCATCCTACCTCTGCGGTCTGGGGATTGCCCGGGCCGGGAAAAAGAAGACCAAAACCGGTTTCCTCATCGCAGGGCTCTTCATCAACCTTGGCATTTTGGTCTTCTTTAAGTATTACGATTTTCTGGCGGCGCAACTCGATCCTCTCCTGATCAAATCCGGGACCACCACAGTGGAATCTTTTCTTCCCCGGCTTGACCTTACAAACCCGGTCGGATTGTCTTTCTTCACTTTTTCCGTGGTGACCTACCTGGTTGACCTATATGCCGGCAGAATGGATCTTGCCCGTCATCCCGGCAAATTCGCAGTGTATGTGGCATTTTTCCCCAAGTTGTTCGCCGGACCGATCGAAAGGGCGCGTTACTTTCTGCCCCAAATGGCAAGGCCGGTTCGGTTCGAAGAGCATAAGATCACCCAGGGACTCCAGCTGATCTTGTGGGGCATGTTTAAGAAGGTTGTCATTGCGGAAAATCTGGTGGACCTGGTGGACAAGCCCTTCTCCAATCCACTGTACACCCCCCCCATCGCCCTAATCATGGGCACTTATTTCTTTGCCTTTCAGATATATTGCGATTTTTCCGGATACACCGATATCGCCTTAGGCGTTTCGAAGTTGTTCGGTATTGATCTTAAGGAGAATTTCAGGAGATCCTACCTGGCCGTTTCGACGGCAGAATTCTGGGGCAAACGGTGGCATATTTCTCTGGGCAGTTGGTTTCGGGACTACCTTTACTTTCCACTGGGGGGGAGCAGGGCCGGCCGGACGAGGCAATATTTCAATCTGATGACCGTTTTCGTCGTGAGCGGCCTCTGGCACGGCGGGCTCGGCTATGGTGTCGGTTGGTCATTTCTGGTGTGGGGGGCGTTGAACGGCCTTTACCAATGGGTCGGGGTTGGTACCGCCGGTTTGTGGCGTAAAGCCGGAGACCGTTGGCCGATGATCCGAGACAGTAGCGCCTGGCACGTCTGCCGTGTTCTGTTTACCTTTCACCTGATCACCTTTTCCTGGATCTTCTTCAGGGCGAACTCCACCGAAGAGGCCTGGATCATAATCAAACGCATCTCGCTGAGCCTGGGAAGCTTGCCCCAATATCTCCCACGGTATCCATTCACCCAGGAGCACTTGACGGCGTTGGCGCTTATCGTTTTCTTGATTGCGGTGGAGATTCTGGACGAGCGCAGATCAGTGTGGGAATGGCTGAACGCGGCGCCAAAACTGGTGCGGTGGACAGTGTACTATGCGCTGATCTTTTCCATGCTCCTGCTGGGACAGTGGCAGGCGACCGAATTCATTTACATGCAGTTTTAATTCTTTTACAACCGGATGGTGGAAAAATTGATGACTTATATACAAAAATGCGTGTTGTTTATCGTGATCGGGCTTATTTTATACGGAGGCGTTTACTATACGGCGGATAGGCTGGCTTACAAGAATGGCCGCCTTAACTCGTTTCACAAAGTCAAGACAACGAAACAAAGCGGCTTTGATTATGTCATCCTTGGCGCGTCCCATGCCCTGCCATTCGGTTTCGAGGATATGAATGCCACTCTTGAAGGGTTGACGGGAACCAGGATCATCAATCTTGCGGGCCCGGGCCATGGAATCATCCCTAACATTCTTGTCTTTGAATATTTCCTGAAATACCACCAGACAAAAAATGTACTCTATGTGTTAGATACTTTCGCACTTTCTTCAAAAAAATGGAACGAAGAACGATTAGAAGATGTGAAATTATTGCAATGGGCTCCTTTCGATCTCACCCTGGCTAGGATGCTTCTGGATTATTCCTTTGAAAAAGGAATAAACAAAAAGGTGCCGCTTGATTACATCACAGGTTTTTCAAAAATCAACAACCATTCGCGCCTTGAACCCGAAACGTTTGACGGAGAAAAAAAATTTGGTAAAAAATACCGGTTTTTTAAGCCAAGAGACAAACAGCGAATTAAATATCTCTACGGAAGCGAGAAAAGCGATGCTCTTTTTGGTACGTACATGGCGATATTTATGGATTGGATCGAAACCATTAAGATGAATAATATTGGGGTGATAGTAATCAAAACCCCCATACCAACGCACATTTATGAGATGCTTCCTCAGGAAAATGAGTTTAACAGAAAAATCCAGAAGGTGTTAATGGAGGAGAAGATACCTTTCTATGATTTTTCCCTCTTAAACAACGAGAAGGAGTTTTTTTACGATACTGATCATCTAAATTCCAAAGGAGTAGATGAGTTTTTTACAAACCACCTCAAGGATGTCTTGAAAAGACATGCTGCACCTAAGAAGGGATAGCCGATAATGCGCACCTTGGCAAGTGTTCGAATTGTTTCTTTGTAGGCATCAATGTATTGCACGGCTTCTGCGGTAGCTGTAGCAAATCGTTTGAAGAGGTGCCGGTTAAGCTATCTCTTGAACATGACAGAATGTTATCCTTTATAAATGAACTTGGTGGAGAAACCAACTGAAGTAAATCATTCTGTCACCACTAAGGCCCATCTGCAGGATTGAGAATCCTATAAAAGCTAGTATTATAAGACCCCACTCCTACATACATCACTTTTGAATTACTCGGGGCGATTGTAATCTCAAATCCACTGTTTGAACCGTCAAAAGTTCCAAGATTAGTCCATGTTACATCGGATGTCGAAGCAGCTTTCACATTATCCGACCGCCAAAGTGCTTTATTTGCAGTGTACATTTTAGAAGAGTTATTGGGGTCAAGGATAAAGGGATTGATGAATGCACCTTTACCATAGGTACTGGTATCAATTCCGGATGAAATTCCACCAGAATAATTCGATATAGCACCGGTTGTTTCATTATCGACCGTTATGTCATGCCTCCTAATTGAAATATATACATAAGAAGAATACATAATGCTGGAATTATCAGGATCGATGGCATTATAAGCACCATCCCCACCAGCAATGGTTGTCCAATTATCTGGAGAACCATGATACAAAGTAACTCCTTGATCTTGCAATCCGCCTACTACATATTTCCCATCTTTTGAAACCGCACCATGGTAATATTGTGTCGTTCCGTACCCTTTCACAATCTCTTTATATTCCACTCCAATCGAAGAGTATTCACATGGGTTTGCTGTTGTTCCAGTTTTTGAATTGGTCGACACAAAAACACCGCCATCATTGGTAAAATACGCTCTTTTGTCCGTACCTCCATAACCTGGCATATCTCTACCATAGGTTGGACTAAAAGCGATGTAATGCTGATCGGCGTGCACGTAACTGCCTTCGCTACCATACCATACACTTGCTTTGTTAAAACTACCTGAAGCAGCAGCACTGTCAGAACGGAATAATTCTATACCTCCAACCCAGACAACATCCGCATCAGCTGGATCTACAGTTATATACTGATCATAATTACCTTGAGACCTGAGATCATTGAGATCAATGGTACCTCCAAAACAGTTTTTTCCGTTTCCATTATGGTCAAATACATCTGTGGAATCACTCAACAACCAGCTATCCGTTTTTGTAGTGTCATTATCCTGAGAAATCGTTTTGGTCCAATTTGCTCCATAATCCGAAGTTTTCCAGATACCATAAAGTTGACCGGCCGCATTTGAAACAAGTAAATACCCTCTCGAGGGAGTAGATTTAGAAAATGCAATCGATCCCCTTGAATAGTTGGGAGTTGTGTAATCATAAAGTGCAATTGAAGAAGAACCAACTTTATGTGTAAAATTAGCACCTCCATCAAAACTCACAATCAATCCTTTCCACTCTGAATATCCATAGACATAATCAGTACCATCTTTATTTACTACCGCTACATCAACTGAATAATCTGAATGAATGTTGGTCCATGTTATACCTTTATCCACACTTTTTTTTAGCCCCGCACTTCCTATACCAGACGTTGCAGCATATATCACATCAGAGTTATTCGGACTTACAACAATTTTATTGACAAACCATATATCACTACTATTATCCAACGCTGTCCAATTTGCTCCAGCATCTTCTGTTTTAAAGATTCCAGCACCTTTAAAACCTCCATACCTTTCACCAGTACCTGCATAGATTACATTATTATTTTTTGGATCTTGAGCCAGGGTATTGACATTAATATTCGGCATCAAATCATTGAGGGCTTTCCATGATTCACCTCCATCCGTAGACTTGAAAACTCCACCTGTAACCCCGCCTGCATAGAGGGTGTGAATGCTAGATGCAGAATCCCCTTGTATCAAAAGCGATCTAGTCCGGCCACCAACATTAAGTGGCCCCATATGTGTCCAATTAGTTTTTGTCACAGAACTGTTATATAAAGATTCATATGTAGGTGCAGCAGAATCGTATTCCTCCTGCCATTCTTCATCATTTGCACAACCAAATATTAAGCCAAATACTAAAAGTATGATTATTATTTTCATTTTATTTTATGGTAATTTAATTGCAAAAACACCTCTACCATAGGTAAAAGCATATAAAAACCTATTGACAACATCATAATCAAAACGTTCAGTAATGACATTGGCCATCCCATTTGTATTTATTGAGGCCCAGCTTTTTCCATCATTACCTGAATACATGACTCCAAGATCGGTTGCGAGGTAAAGTCTATTTGAGTCATATGGGTCTATGAAAATATGATTAACAGGAATATCAGGAATATTTCCATTGTCGAGGTTACTCCAAGTATCTCCACAGTCAGTTGATTTCCAAACTTTCGTATCCCCCCATGTCGAAGAAGTAACATAAACTATACTTTCATCCGATGGATGAACAACTATGGAACTTATAAAACCATCACCCTTCGATGGTGTAGCGCTATCACGTGAATCATTAAGCTTTGTCATTGTAAAACCTGCATCAGAAGCTTTACAGGGATCATCTGTTCTCACAGTAGTTCTATTAGCATTTCTAGGATCACTTGGTTTTACTATTCCTTCTATTGTTGTTTTATCTCTGAAATAATCTCTGTATTCTACATACTTTTCAAAATGTGTTTCTCCATAATTATCTTTTCTCTGATCGTGGAAATACTTACTTGCTTCATCAGGATTTGTAGGCTTATCTGGTGCGTATATATTTTTATTTTTTCGTTTATATGTTCCATGAAGTTTAGCAATCAATCTATTTTGATATTTTTTGTTATAATACTTGAGTGATCGAATTGCTTTTATTTTGTATTCCTTATCAAAATTTTCATTGTTCAAAATGTTATGAACTATTTCATCATGTTTGATTTCATAAAAATGATTGTTTTTTCGATTCACATGTGTCCCATAGATGTACAAAAAGCTTATACACAATAAAATCGGATAATATAATTTATTGTATTTTTTCATATCTATTTTAATAAATTAATGATAATCCAATAAGGTATTGAGAATTGTAACCTGTAGTGAAATTTGAAGTTGATATAGAATTTGCCGGTTGATCATATTTTGCATTTTGTTTTCTATAGCCAAAATTCAATGCAATGCCAGACGACCCGAACTGATATCCAAAATCATACATCGTTGAAGTCCCTCCCCTTTTTGCAGTAGACAACGTAAGCACCTCTTCCGACAGTTTGGGTCTTTTGTGTATTTCTGCACTGAGGCCTGTTATCTGAGAGTAGTCCAAAGTTCTGGATCCTGAAATAACCAAGCCGTATCCCAAACTCAAATAATAATCCAGATTCTTTGTTCCAAAGGTATAAGACACATCCACAACGTTATTTTTTTCTATGTCGTAAATCTCTTTTGACAATTTGTCAACACTTTGGGTTCGTGTTGTTTCGTTAGAATAAAATCCAACACCCCATTGATTCTGAAGAATATATCTTAATCCATAACCAGACGATTTCGAGGGTTTATTGGTATAACCATCAGATTCTTTATTGACACTTAATTCATGAATGGAAGTATGGACTTGGATTTGGTTCTTATTCCCATTCGAACAACCAATAAGCATCATCACAATTAAATATACAAATATTTTTTTCACATTATCTTGAATATACTGCATTATAAGATATCTGAAGTACTACTCGTTAATGTAAAATGGTTTCAAACAATAAGGTCAGGTTACAAAAAATTTAAATCAGCCAAACCCAGATTGACCTCCAAATTTATAAATTTTGTAAAGCAAATTATGTGCAACTCTTGATTCGGCCAGCGGGTATACTCCTGTTTTACGAATCTGGAGGTGCCCATGGAACGTTTGACGGAAGCCAGCTTAAAGTGGTGCAGTACCTACGACATTGGACGGGTTGCGGCCAAACATTTCAGTGACCCCAACCAGTTCAATGGCATGACTACCGAACTGGCAACTTGGGAGGGAAGCGTCCACGATCTTGCATCAGCAATGGAGGAAGTGACAAACCAAAAGACAGTAGGAAAGCTGGCGATGCCCAAGTTCTTTCGCAGACTCTTTTTAGGGTGTTTGCATAACATGTGCGAGTTTTTTGAGGCAGGTGGTGCTCTCAAAAGTCCTGGTTACGACATTGAGGCCAGCATACAACTTATTCCGAGTGCTTTCTCTGCGAAAGATTGGTTACGATTTCACCTGAGCAATATGGGAATGTTGAATATTAGTCCTGACCTGTACGAAAAAACTTAACATCTTCAGGCATAAATGCGACTAACTACTTTAAGTATCTTATGGGGAGGTACAAGCGAGCGCCCCGGGGGGTCTGTATGCAGAGCCTCACCCCCCCCTCACTCCTAAAGTTCGTCCATCTCCTGCATATCAATCAGTCCGGTGTACAGCACCTCATCTGTGACCTGACTGACGCTCATGCCAGTACGCTCTGACATAGCCACAAGGGTGCGCTTTAAGTCTGGGTGAATTGTGGCACTGAGTACGGGGCGTTTCACATAATCGCTTCGTCGAGGGACACGGGTCGTTTCTCTGGCAAGGCGTGGATCTGTAATTGTCATCTTTTCTCCTTTGTGATTGGTTGTAATACTATTTAATTGTAGATGTTTCTTGCAGAATTTGCTAGTATATTTTAACGTTAATGTTTATTAACGTTATTTTTTAACATCACGGGAGAGGTGCTTCAAATGACCAAAAACAGTATCGAAATAGCTAAAGTACTAGTCCAAGATCAATCAACAAAACCCCGCCTGAAGCAAGCACTGATTCAAAGTGCTGACTCAGCCTCTACGAGGAGGAACCGGCAGCACTTCTGGAAGAAGTTCAAGGAATGGTGTGAAACACATGACTCAAACCCGCTGCCAACAGAGCCTGATGCTGTAGTCATGTACCTGCTGGATCAAGCTGGCCAGGGCATGAAGAAGTCAACACTCAATAACATGCGCTGGGCGATTGACACGACTCATCAACAGCACGGATTCACGGCCCCAACGGACGATCCTGAAGCTAAGCAACAGATCAAAGGATTATTCAGAACCATAGCTGAGCAACGTCCTGAGCAGGTCACACAACGTAAGAAGAAACCAGTCACTATCAACCAAATAAGGACCATGGAGTTCCCAAAAGGTATTCTTGGGTTGCGAGACAAGACCCTGCTGTTACTGGGATTTGCTACTGGAATGCGCAGGTCTGAACTGGCTGCCGTCAGGAAGGATCACATCGAGGAGACTGAGTACGGACTGCGGATTAGGATTCCACGATCCAAATCCGATCAGCTTGGAGATGGCGACAGTGTAGATGTGATCAGGGCTGCAATGGGACGAAATCAGAAACACTGCCCAGTGAAAACCGTACAGGAGTTGATGGGTGAGAATCCATATGAACACCTGTTCGTGCGGGCCAGACGCGTCAATACATCTGGAGGATACCGGAAAAGGGAAATGCTGTCGGAACCAAACCGATTTATCGACCGTCCACTGGACGGCAATGGGGTCTACAGGATCGTCAAGAAGTATGGTGCACAAGTTGGGTTGGCACCGGAGGATCTAGGCGGTCATTCCCTTAGGGCCGGCTGCGCCACTTACCTGCTGGAGAAGGAGGTTCCTCCCGCTGCGGTCCAGAAGCAGATGCGGCACAAGAGTTTCAACACCACTCAGCAATACAATCGTGGTGAGACGGCGAGGGCGTTGGTGGGAGCATATTGAGTAGTTTATGATTGAGCCTGTGAGAGCAAGAT
>ENA-ORDI01001140-ORDI01001140.1-marine-metagenome-genome-assembly--contig:-NODE-1140-length-15170-cov-4.928841_pt1 | contig 15170 bp, 12 predicted proteins | sample MGYA00248628_ERZ508525 | MGnify/ENA primary metagenome ERZ508525 (study PRJEB26195, sample SAMN05422138) | marine metagenome | isolation source: East of Porto Seguro, South Atlantic Ocean | place... | reverse complement strand
AGGAAACCGCTTCGTTCAAGCAAGTGCCCTGCATTAGCGGGGTTTTTTATTTGTGGGATGATGGGTAGATTTAAGAATGATAATTTTTTCATAATTGGATAGAAAAAATCATTATGAAGAAATATCTCCTAAAAAAGGATAAAAAATGAAAATAATATTAACGGGATTACTTTTTGTTTCACTGGCTTTATCAGATGGATTAAGTAAAGCTGAAAAGACAATACAAACATATGTTGATAAGCATATGGAAGAAGCGATAGACCTCGTTGAAAAAGTGGTGAATATCAATAGTGGAACACTCAATATTGAAGGCAATAAAACTGTAGGAAAAATATTTCAGGCTGAACTGGATCAACTTGGGTTTAATACATACTGGGTGACTTACTCTGAAACTGTCAAACGTTCCGGGCATCTTTTTGCGGAAATGCGCGGCGGAAAGGGAAAAAAAATCGTTTTGATTGGTCATTTAGACACGGTATTTGAACCTGATCATCCATTCCAGAAATTTACACGGGCTGGGGATACTGCTTATGGGCCAGGTGTTGCTGATATGAAAGCGGGTGATGTATCCATGATCTATGTTATGAAAGCACTGGATAATGTAGGTGTCCTAAAAGACCTAAACCTGACACTTGTATTTATTGGTGATGAAGAAAAAACAGGTGGCCCCCCATCTATTGTACGCAAAGAATTAATCGAAGCAGGGAAATGGGCAAATATTGGATTGGGCTTCGAAGGGGCCCATGGCCTGAATACGGGAACGGTGGCCAGGCGCAGTTCTTCCTCTTGGATGCTGACGACCACAGGCATTCAAGGCCACTCTTCTCAAATTTTCAAAGAGAAATTGGGCTACGGTGCCATTTTTGAAGCAGCTCGTATTGTGAATGCTTTTCGTGAAGAACTGGTAGGAGAGGAATATCTATCGTTTAACCCTGGCACCATCGTCGGTGGTACGGATGTAGATTATGATCCTGTAACGGCGCGTGGTACTACTTTCGGTAAAACAAATGTCGTGTCGCAAGCTGTAACGGTTCATGGTGGTATCCGGACTATATCAACAGAACAATTGGACAAAGCCATGGCACGTATGAAGGATATCGCTTCTCAAAATTTGCCTGGCACAACTGCAAAGATCAAATTCAAAACCAGTTACCCGCCAATGGCCCCAACAAAGGCAAATTATGCACTGTTAGATAAATTGGAATCTGTAAATATGGATCTTGGATATGGCCAATTGGAACCTCTTGACCCTGGAAAACGCGGCGCAGCAGATATTTCTTTTGTGGCGCCGCATGTAGATGCTTCTTTAGCTGGGATGGGCCCTGATGGATTTGGAGAGCACTCGGAAAATGAGAGCTTAGATTTGACATCATTTCCGAAGACAACGGCTCGGGCAGCCATATTGATCTATCGATTAACACGTTAAATTAAGGGCGTTAATTGTAAATATTAGATTCTTTGTTATAGAGGAAAATGCGCTTTTGGTGGGCTCTTCAATTTTTGTTCAGCTGGTTGACAACCAGCTAATTAGTAGCCAATAGCCGTATTTTCTCCTCGGGTATCTGCACTGCCAAGTAGCGGTTTTTTTGTTTGTGGGATTTTAAATAGATTTGAGCAAAACAAGGAGTGAACTATGAATACATATGTTGTTTTAGGTAATTATTCCGCGGGTGCTTTAGATGATATAAGCGCTGAAAGGAAAGCAAAAGCGACCCAAATTATCGAAAAAGTGGTGGTTCGGTTGACTGTCTTTATGCCCTGTTAGGCAATATTGATCTAGCGGGTGTGGTGCAATTTCCTGACAATGAATCCGCTTTGAAAGCGAGTGTTGAATTAGCCCGTATGAGCGGTATCTCTTTTACGACTTACCCAGCCGTGGATGCTGACTGATTCGATGAACTCGTCGGATAAAAAATTATAGTCCAAAGAAATTTATTTTAGTTCTCTATTTGACTTTATTTCTTTCAAGGAGTACATTTAGTTAAATCAAACTTGGAATAAGCCATGAAGGAAAAGGAAATTGGGTATGTATCTAAATTTTTTGGGCAGATATCTGTCGCGGCCATTGAAATCACTGCAGATGAACTTAACGTTGGTGATACGATTCATATCCAGGGTCACACTACTGAATTAAAAATGGAAGTAAATTCCATTCAGATCGAACATGAAACTGTCGACACTGCTAAAAAAGGCGACAGTATTGGCGTCAAAGTAACTGGCAAGGCTCGCCGAAAAGACAAAGTATATAAATTGGCTGACTGAATCAGATTCCGTCGGGGATCAGTTACATCAAATAGTAATCAAGAATCGCCTTAAGAAAATTATCTAAAGACCGGTTTCATAAAATTAATGGCACATTTCCCAGTCTTGTACTAGCTATTAACTCAGTAGCGGCGGTTTTTGTTTAAGGCATTAACAGTAGGTTTTTTTTATAAATATAGTAAAATTATATGTATGCCCGGACTGTTCTGCCCCAAATGTTCAACCGTTAAAAACGTAATCCCAATCGAATACGGCTTACCCGGTGAAGAGTTGTTGGAAGATGGATTGTCCGGTAGAGTCCCCCCGGGCTGCTGCATACTGGGGTGAGATACAGCTGATGGGGCGGGAAGGGTTTACCAAGGTTTATTCAATATAGGTAAGAATAAGGAAAAACTATGGATCGAAAACTGACAACAATATTTGCTTCGGATGTGGTCGGCTTTAGTAAAATGATGGGCACAGATGAAGTCAATACATTAAATATATTAAAAGAGCGGCGAAACGTCATAGACAGCCTCATTGATGAGCATGGCGGCATCATTTTTGGCAGCGCCGGCGATAGCGTGATTGCCGAGTTCTCCAGCCCCATAAAGGCAGCGGAAGCAGCGGTTGCAACGCAGCTGAAGATGAAAACCATGAATCAGGACCAGGCTGAATCGGATCGAATGACGTTTCGTGTGGGCATCAACATTGGCGATGTGATGATCTCCGATGATAATCTTTTTGGAGATGCGGTCAATATTGCTGCCCGGCTGGAAGCGGCTGCCAGGCCATCAGGGATCTGTATTTCAAAAACAGTTTTTGATATGATTAACCGGAAAATCATGGTTTCCTTTGAAGATGCAGGTGAGCTGGAATTAAAGAATATAGAATTCCCCATCAAGGCATTCCACGTCATCAACAGTAAGGGAACGCCACGCTTTACGCAGGACTCCAATGAAATCCAGACCGTAGTGAAAGAATCGGAACCAGGGTCTGTTGCTGTGATGTTCTTCAAGAACCTGAGTAATGATGAAGAACAGGAATATTTCTGCGAAGGATTTTCTGAGGATCTCCTTTCCATGTTGTCCCGCTTTAACAAACTGGTGGTGATCTCCAGCCATGCAAGTTTTGCTTATAAAGATAAATCAAAAAGTTTTAAAGAAATTGGTAAGGAACTAGGAGTAAAATATGTTATTCATGGAAGTATGAGAAAGCTCGGACCCAAAATACGTATCAATGCGAATTTGGTTTCTACGGCTAATGAGAATTCCATTTGGTCTAATAATTTTGATTTATCGGTAGATGAAATTTTTGATGTTCAGGATGAAATTGCTGAACAAATTGTCTCCACAATTGTGGGTAGAGTTGAGGCAGATTCTATAAACACGATAAAAACAAAAAGACCTGATAATATGGATGCGTATGACTTGGTACTGAAAGGCCTGGAATACGCGAAAAATGGCGGTGTTTTTAAAGAGAATACAGAGAATGCTGTAAAACTTTTTGAACAGGCAATTGAAGTAGATCCAAACTATGCCCGGGCGTACGCCTGGAAAGCATGCTCATTGGGGAATCTTTCAGACTGGGAAGAAGATCCTGATCCAAATATACTCAGCGAGGCGATTGCTTCTGCTAAAAAAGCATTAGAGCTGGACCCCAATGAGCCAGAAGTTCATCGCATCATGGGCGCGATCAAACTGTGGTTTGAAAGGGATCATGAATTAGGGAAATATCATTTTGAAAAAGCACGGGAGTTATGCCCCAGTGATGTGTATATCATTTCCCGCTACGCAGTCATGCTGAATTATTTTGGAGAATTTGAAAAAGCTCTTTCCGAATTAGAACGGGCCATGAGATTGGATCCATTTTCTCATGACCTGTTATTTGGGCCGGAAGGTATGTGTCATTATTGGCTAGAGAATTATGACCAGGCCATTGCCAGTTTTAGGAAAGTCAGGGTTCCGAGCCGAAATCTGTTTTATTTAGCTGCTACCTATTTTAAAAAAGGTGACAAGGAATTAGCACAGGAAAAATTGAAAGAAGCAAAGGCAATTACCGGAATGGATGTAGACACATTTGTGGACTCCGAGCCCTATGAAAATAAGGAAGTGGCCGATAAGCTAAGGGGAAATTTGCAAGCCATACCGATTTAAAATCCTGATATATCAGGAGCAAAAGATACATCCCGCAACCGATACTGGTTGATAGCTTGAAGAACAAAACCCTGCCCAGCGGGGTTTTTTGTTTGTGGGATGATGGGTAGATTTGGATATGATTGAACGTTTCATTACCCTATTCTTATTTATTGGGTATTTCGAGGTAGAAAGGTGCTAGTGTCGTGATGAAAAACCGTATCACATCAATGGTATCAGGTCCTGCCAATTAGCATGGTTTTTTGTTTATAGACATTTATGACTGGTGGAATGAAATATTGCTTTAATGAAGCGATTCCTGCCACTATTTCTTTAACTGGCTTTACCCTGAGTAGATTGGTTACGACAAAAATAGGATAAGATAGCATGTGATTTACTACCTGGCTCGTGCACATTATTCACACAAGAATTTAGTAAATTTAGGAATAACTCAACACCTGCACTCCCATGAAACTAGATGCCAATAACGTACAGGAATACCTTGACAAGGTACCTGAAGAACGTCAGATGGCTTTTAACAAGTTAAGACAAACCATTATCGACAACTTACCCAGTGGGTTTGCAGAGGACTTTAGTTACGGATACATCGGATTTAATGTACCGCACAGCCTGTATCCGGCTGGGTATCACTGTACTCCTGAAAAGCCGTTACCTTTTACCGGCATTGCCTCACAAAAGAATTTTATTGGTTTATACCACATGGGTATTTACGCCAATCCGGAACTCCTAGAATGGTTTATTAGTGAATACCCAAAGCACTGCAAACACAAGCTGGATATGGGTAAGAGTTGTATCCGCTTGAAAAAAATGAACGAAATTCCCTACGAGTTGATTGGTGAATTGATGCAGCGTATGACGGTGGATGAGTGGATTGATCTGTACGAAGCGACAACCAAGGCATTTTATGAATAAGGACGAAATTCGATCTCCCCATATAAAGCATCTTTCTTGGGGTCGCATGGAAGTCGACGGTGTTGGTATTGGTAAGGATTTCAAGCTTTGGCCTGGCGGTGGCCGGGAATGGAACTGGGGAGAAACCGATACCCATCATGTTCCCGGTATTCAGCCGTCGGACATCAAGGAATTGCTCGAGAATGGGTGCCAGACGATTGTTCTAAGTCGGGGGATGTTGCTGGCACTACGCACCTGCCAGGAAACGATAGACCTACTTGAAGAGCAGCTTATTGCAGTGCATATCGCCGAGACCAAAGAGGCAGCTGAGATTTATAACGACTTAGCCTCGAGCGGAAAAGCTGTGGGTGGCTTATTTCATTCCACATGTTGAGATTCTCTAACTTAATCGGTTAATTTTCTTAAGGGGTATTATTATATCAAATAGTCCTCCACAATCATTTCGACCACCGAAATCGCTGATGGTGTGGGATGGGGAGTGCAATTTCTGCCGCATGTGCGCGGAGCGCTTCAGTTCTTATAAGCAGCAAAAAGTGGACTTGGTTCCGTATCAGGAATTACCTTCAAAATATCCCCAGGCCCCGGAAAAAGACTATGCCGCCGCCGTAGTCCTCTTTACGCCGGCAGGGAATTCATACCGTGCTGCTGCTGCTGTCTACCGCTTCTATGCGGAATATCCCTGGCGGGGATGGGCTTTTTGGGCTTATCAGAAATTTCGCTGGTTTTCTGCTCTCTCTGAGTGGGGATATCGGCTGGTAGCCAATCATCGGCGAATTTTCAGATGGCTGGTGACCCTTTTCTGGGGCAAGAGTTTTGCCCTGTCATCTTATCGGGCCAGTGGCTGGTTTTTTGGCCGCATGTTAGGTGTTACTACACTCATTGCTTTTCTTTCTCTTTGGGTCCAATCTGCAGGACTAATTGGGCCGGAAGGCATAGTTCCCTTTCAGGAGAATCTTGATCAGGTGCGTGATAGCAGTGCAAACGGCACATCTCCATGGCTGTTGCGGCCAACCCTGTTATGGCTAATCTCCGGCACAGGCGGGTTATCCTTCCTGTTTACGATTGGCACATTGGCGGCACTGCTGTTGATCATAGGTTTTGTCCCGCACTTTGCAGTAATGACAGGTTGGGTATGTTACCTGTCAGTAGTAGTGGTTGCACAACCTTTTCTCAATTTCCAGTGGGATATACTGCTTCTTGAAACGATGTTCCTTTCGGTTTTCTTTTTGCCTTGGTTGGTAAGAGAAAAACCCAGTGCGCTCAGGGAACCTAATTCCATCGGGCGTTGGCTATTGTGGCTCTTGCTATTCAAACTCATGTTTGAATCAGGTTTGGTGAAATTCACTTATTTTGGGGCGGGTGGATCAAATACCTGGTCTGATTTTACTGCGCTGGACTATCATTACTGGACCCAGCCTATCCCCTCCTGGTTTAGCTGGTATTTTCACTGGCTGCCGAGCTGGTTTCACAAAATGTCTCTGGCGATTACTTATGTGGTGGAGCTCATACTGCCATTTTTCATTTTACTTCCCCGCCGCTTTCGGAATATTGCCTGCCTGGGTATTGTTTTTCTACAACTCATGATTATTATCACCGGGAACTATGGTTTCTTCAATCTGCTGGCAATAATTCTTTGCTTGACGTTGCTGGATGACCAGACAATTCCCGATCATTTCAAGCGAATTGTGGGTAGGTCCAGCAAAGACCGGCCTAAGTTCGTTTGGCTGAGGCGCTGGAAATCTGTCTTGGGAACCCTGGTGCTGGTTATATTTATTATTACCGGAGGCTATTATTTGAGTTTGGATTTTCGCGGGAATCGTCCGGGAGCTGCAGAGCAGCGTTTCTCTCCATCGCCCGTTACCAAGACACTGGTCCGCGCAGCACAGTTTTCCCGATCCATGAATTCCTATGGTCTGTTCCGTGTTATGACGACCACACGCCCGGAGATAATCATATCCTACAGTACAGATGGAAAAATGTGGACACCTTACCAGTTTAACTATAAGCCGGTTGATCTCCAGGTGCCTTCTTCCTTCTTTTTCCCACATATGCCGCGGCTGGATTGGCAAATGTGGTTTGAAGCACTCTACATCGAACGGATCATGGATACTCCTTTTTCATTATTACTATACAAGCGTTTTTTGGAGGTGATAATTACGGGTAAAATGAAAAAGGGTGAATTACGTATTGAGCAGTTTTTCACTCCCGGCGAATTGCAGGACTTAAATACCATGGACGGCGAAAAGCAGCAGCAAGTTATCCGGAATTTTCAGGTGCACATAAACAGTTATCTGGATCATTCCTACTGGTTTGCGAAGTTTTTACGCGCTCTGCGTCAAGGAAATTCAAATGTGTTGGGTCTCCTTGCTGATAACAGCAATTTGGCGGAGAAACCAAAAAATATGCGTATTACTTTTTATTATTACAATTTCTCAAGTCCCGAGGAGCAAAAGGACGGTTACTGGTGGTCCCGGAAACCGCTGGAACAATTCTCACTGGATCTTTCCTTTGCAGGCAATGGCGAATAATAAAGAATATGGTTAAATAAAACCGGTTAAATGAGTTTTCTCACTTAAGTAAACATCAAACTTCGCTTTCCGGTCAAGTTAACTTATCTGGAATAGGTGCCCATGTATTCCGCCGTCCCCAGGACATGACCCGAAAAAGCCTTTTCCACTTGAAACCATGTGGCGTTGGGCGGCAGCGAAAGTGATTCCGTGTCCAAAGCGTAAAGACGAAAAAAGTAGCGGTGGTCGCCGTGGCCCGGTGGTGGGCAGGGTCCGTAATAGCCAACACGGCTAAAGGAATCCACACCCCAGCAGGCACCCTGCAGGGCTCCGTTTTCAAGTTTTTTTGACTTAGGAAGATTCTCATCCAGACTGCTGGCTCCTGCCGGGAGGTCGTACAGCACCCAATGGACCCAGGTACCGGGAGGCGCGTCAGGATCCAGGCAGGATAAGGTGAAACTTTTGGTTCCTTCCGGCACATTGGACCATTCCAGGCCCGGTGAAATATCTTCGCCTTCACAAGTGTATTGGCTGGGTATGCGTTCTTCATGCAAAAACGCAGGACTGGTCAATGTAAAGCTCATGGTTAACACTCCTTTTTGATCCGGTTGCGACTGGATTGTAGCAGTGACAAGGATACTGGTCAGGGTGAGTTTAATGTAAGATAGCTTGCTGTTAATAATTGTATCCATGGCTGCCGCCGCTGATTTTACAACTTCCTGATCGTATTCCGTTAGCCCTAATGTTTAATGTCACTCCGCTTAATTGTCTGTTATAGCTGTGCTCAGTTAGAGCGAAGTTTTTTGTTTGTGGGATGATGGGTAGATTTGGATATGATAAACCGGGTGAGATTGTTATTAGTTTTTTCTGGATGTATTTATTCGCAAGGTACAAGTGGCATTGATTCACTAAGCATTATTTCAGAAAGCTGGTGTCAAGATTTACCGCGTGCTGTCTATGCTGGTCTTGAACGTGTAACAGTGTCAAATGACTGGTTTGAGGTATATCAATTAGAAAATGATGTTTTTGCAATATATGAACCGCACCAATGGCAGGAAGTAATTTCTTATTTGATTTTAGGCAGTGAAAAAGCCCTGCTTTTTGATTCGGGAAATGGCATTGGTGAAATAAGTGAAATAGTTAATGAGCTTACGAGTTTGCCTGTGCTTGTTCTTAATTCACATACACACTTTGACCATATAGGTGGTAATGCAGAATTCAGAGATATTCTTGCAATGGATACGGATTATACCAGAAATAACTCGGGGGGCTATTCTAATGAACTTGTGCGGGAAGAAGTATCAGAAGAAGCATTATGTGGTTCAACCCCTGTTGCAATCAATCCCTCATCATATCATACTCCATCTTTTACAGTAAAGAAATTCATCAAGGATGGTTATAAAATAGATTTGGGTGGACGTATACTTGAAGTATTGAGCACCCCGGGGCATACGCCTGATGCAATTTCACTTCTCGATTCAGACTTGGGATTACTTTGGGTCGGAGATATTTATTATGATGGCCCGATTTGGTTATTTGTCCCGGAAACAGATTTGGATGCTTTTTATCAATCTGTTGAACACCTTTGCAACATAGTACCGCGTCTTGATACTTTGCATCCGGCGCACAACAGTCCAATTGCTCGACCTCAATCCTTATATTCGTTAAGAAAAGCATTAATTAATATTCAGAATGGCACTATTTCTGGGAATGCTATATCTGGCGGACGCGTAGAATATATTTTTAAGGAGTTTTCATTGATTGTCAAATAAACCCCGCCCAGTAGCGGGGTTTTTTGTTTGTGGTATGATTGGTAGATTTTAATATGCAGAAGATATTATTAATGGGGTTATTATTCTCAACTGGGATTTTTAAAAAATTTAGATGCGGCGAACTGTGACATCCAATGTAATAAGCAATATATGGAAATAACACGTCAGTTGGTCCTTATTTTCACCTTCGTCTTTGGACCCCTGGTTCTCGCATCATACGTTTACGGCATTTCACACGCAGATAAACCCCAGGACCTCTGGGGAGGTATTCCATTGTCATGGCAGACCTATATTGTCCCATTCATGTTCATAGCTGCTGCAGGGTTCCTGATTTATTGGTGGATAGTATTCTTTCAGTTTGACCAGGATACATTCTCCTCGCTACACTGGCCGTGGGGGTATTCAGACGGCAATGGAGCAATTAGACTTCTTCTAGCATACGCCTTGGTTCTTATTCCATCAGCATTGTGGCTGGAAAGCACCTTGTTCCATCTTTCAAATAATTATAGCTGGACCCCGGTTCTAGTAATAGGAATATTAATGATGGCTGCTATTGGTAATATCATGTTAGGACTGCTCGCGTACGGGGCCTATCAAGATGGAGTCAACGGCTCGGGACTGATGATGATAGGAGCAGTGATGCTGGGTATACAGTGCATCGTTAATGATTGCATAATCTGGTCATTAAAATTCCCCTGGTGATGATCTTATTTTCTCCCGATCCCAGGGAAGAAAACCTGTAAATGTCATTACATTTTACTGTGATGAATAGAAAAAAATGGAGAATAAAATGAAACGAATCTTGATACTCTTTTTGTCCCTGCCATTTGGTCTTATTACGGTATTCGGAAAGGACTTCAAATCTGTCTCTACTGTTGATCAGACTCGGGTACAAATTTCCAAGCTGCCAAAAGACGACATCTGGCGGACGCGTAGAATATATTTTTAAGGAGTTTTCATTGATTGTCAAATAAACCCCGCCCAGTAGCGGAGTTTTTTGTTTGTGGGAGTGGTGGTAGATTTGTGCTCATCATGAGAAAAGTAGCCGTACTTTTAATTGCCTCAATTTCCATCGCCAAAAATGATTAACCGCGTCTTGCTATTGATATATATTGGATCAGCTTGGTCGCAAAGCGTAACCCACGGTCCAATTTGTGGTGGTGTCAGTGATACTGGGGCAGTATTTATATTGCGAACTGATACTGCTTCAATTGTGCAAATAGAATTCAGTAGTGATTCTTCGTTCAACAATAGTCTATTTAGCGACACATTGAATAGTGGGAATGACAGCGATAACTGGGCAAAGTTGCATGTTTCTGGGCTTCAGCCTTCAACACGATATTTCTACCGCGCTGTTTTGGATAACACTCCTGGAAACACACAGCGTTATTTTGATGCTTTTCCTACGCCTGGAAGTGTAATGAATTTCCAGTTTCTGACAGGTTCTTGCCAGCAGGCCGGTGGAGACCCAAATTCTAACTCAGGATTAATCTTTCCAATTATGGCACAGGAGAACCCGGCTTTCTTTATTCACCAAGGCGACTGGGGATATCCTGATACGACAGATGATGAGCAGGGCCAACCAGGTAATTATTTTCCGCTTGAATATTCAAGAGTACAGGCAAGTTATCGATCGCGATTTGATAATGTATTTCCTGTTCAAGATCTGTTGGCGGTCACGCCGGTAGCCTATCTATGGGATGATCATGATTTGGTCAATGAAAACGCTGACTCAACATTACCCGGGATTCCCAATTCTCTGCTTGGTTATCAGAATATGTTTCCGTCCTACCCACTTCCTGCGCCTTCAAATGGAGGTTGGCATCAATTTAGCTATGGCAATTGCGATGTTTTCATGCTTGACAATCGTGCTAAACGTGCGCCTAATCTAAATGCCTTTGATTTTCTACTTCCTGATAGCGTGCTTTTTAACCCATCTCCCGAGCATACCATCTTAGGTCGAGAGCAAATGGATTGGTTGAAACAAGAACTCATTAGCTCGACTGCAGATTGGAAATTCATCTCTTCTGGTACTCCATTTAATCCTGGTCTCAGGGCTTGTATTGAAGTTGCGGTACTTGCTCAGGCATTTTTCGACACCATTAGTTCACCTTTCGGTGTATTTCAGCCTATAGATATAGCCATTGAAATTGCAGATAAGTGGGCCGGCTTTCCGGCAGATGCCCATGAACTAATTAACCATGTTATTGAAAACAATATACCCAACGTTATTTTCCTTAGTGGTGATACGCACACTTCCGGTATAGATGATGGCAGATCATCCCTTTTCCCTGAATTGATGTCCGGTCCCTTAGACCGTACCAATAGTCAACTGGTATCTTTTATGGAAGAGTTAGGCATGTATATCTGGAATATGGGTGGACATAATGAATATCAGAGCGATTATGGAAACGCATATGGGCGTATCTTCGTAGCAGGAAGTGATTCGGTCATTTTAGAGTCCGTCACAGAAAATGGAGCTGTCATTGGTCGACATGTTGTTCAAAATGGATATTTACCACCTTCCCGGTCAGCAGTTATTGGTCCACAGCGACTGAATTTCGGTGATATTGAAGTAAATGGATCCCCGGGTATTCAGGGATTTTTGGTTGTCAACACAAGCATAGACACTATTACTATCGATTCGATAAATATTTCTGGAGATTCCGGCTATTTAGTAATTCCCCAAAGTCTTACCACTCCATTTGACGTGCAGTCGGGGGGCAAATCACTGATTGCTGTTCTCTTTTCTCCCACAGGTGGAGATACAAGTAATGCAGTGATTAGCGTACATACAAACATTGGAGAAGATGTGGTCTATGAGGTGTCTGTTACTGGTGTGGGTATAGATGCGGTGTCGATAAATAATGGATTGCAGCATATTGAACAGTTTACATTGAACCAAAACTACCCCAATCCCTTCAATCCAATCACGCAGATCCATTATTATCTGCCTAAAAAAAGTATTGTAAAACTCACAATTTATGATCTAATGGGTCGTAAGATTAGGACACTGGTTGATAAGGAACAGCAAGCAGGGTTTAGATCAATCCAATGGAATGCAACCAATGATGTTAGCGAACAAGTCACTTCTGGTATTTATTTATACAGAATAATGGCAAGGGATTTCAGAAAAACTAAGATGATGGTGTTGCTAAAATAGATTTACCCTTTTCACAACATCAAGCTCCGCCAAGCAGCATATTCAGTTTCTACGATAATGGAAGGGAAAAATTACTTGGCAGATTTTCAAAATAAGAAAAAGAGAACCAGATTGGTATGTCTACCGGGAAATGTGAGATCTTTACATTTTCTAATTCTTGTTCTATTTTTCTGGTTTCTATCGTGTGTTAAAGAAGAGACTGGTGACTCTGAATTATCCCCGACTGTCATTCTTATTTCCATGGATGGATTTCGGTGGGATTACCAAGATAAAACCAGCACTCCCAATCTTGATTATCTGGTGGAAAATGGTGTGAGGTCAGAATCCTATATTCCTGTGTTTCCGTCAAGTACATTCCCGAATCATCTTTCTATTGTTACTGGATGCTATCCTGAAAATCACGGTATCATTTCCAATAGTATGTACGATGAAGAGTGGGATGCTGAATACTATATTGGGGAAAATAGCGAACCGGTAACCGAGAGTCGATGGTATGAGGCAGAACCCATCTGGGTGACGGCGGAGAAACAGGGACAGGTCACCGCTACCTTTTTCTGGCCCGGTTCAGAAGCGGAGATCAATGGCAAACGGCCCACATACTTCTTTGAATATGATGGCAGCGTTCCAAATGAAGACCGTGTTCAGCAGGTTCTGGATTGGATTGACTTGCCCAAAAAGAGTCGTCCAGTATTTATTACTCTCTATTTCAGCGACGCAAATAGCAGGGGTCATCTGTATGGTCCCGAGGCAGCTGAGATGAATGATGTCATTCAAGAATTAGATGGCCATATAGGAATGCTTATTGAAGGATTGGATGAGCGGGATGTTTTAGATAAGGTAAATATTATCATCACTTCAGATCATGGTATGACAGGACTTAGTCGGGACAGGGTTATTTTTCTCGATGACTATATTGATGTTTTCAGCGACAGCATCCGGATGATAGCTTGGACACCTGTGGCAATGATACTGCCTTTTGCGGATTGGGTGGATTCTGTTTACGATTCACTCAACGGGGTTCATCCCAATATGGCGGTTTACAAGAAAGACAATATTCCAGAGCGGCTTCATTTCAGTAATCACCGCCGGATTCCTCCCATTATCTGTATCGCCGATGAAGGGTGGTCGATCACTACCCACAGTTACTTTAACGATCATCCTAATGCTTATACGGGTGGTACTCACGGATATGATCCCATCAACAGGTCCATGCATGGATCTTTTATCGCCAGTGGCCCCGCATTCAAAGAGGGTCTGTCGGTGAACTCATTTTTGAATATTCACACCTATGATCTTATTGCCCACATTATGGAACTCAATCCTACGGAAAATGACGGGCACTTTGATTCTGTTTCAGTGATGCTGAAATAATATCAAGCCCCGGTAAGTACCGGGGTTTTTTATTAATTGTGTTCTTTTTATAATGGGTATATGTTACATTTAGTTTAGTCGTTATATAGATGCATTTCATTCGATGCGAATGAAATAAAATATTAAACGCATCAAAAAGAACCTATCGTTCCTGCACGCCGCTCGATATTTCCAGAATAATTATGATCAATAAATGAAAATAATATTATAAGGAGCACATCATGAAAAGATTAATCTCAACAATAATACTCGCTCAATTGACTTTCTTAAATGCTGATAATTATTCTCTCAGCTTTGATGGGGTGGATGATTATGTAGAGACATTCCTTAATGATCTATCCGGTAGTGAAATAACAATTGAATATTGGTTTAAAGGAAGTTATCTGTCTTCAGCAATAAGACAACAGGGTGGGGGTCAATATATTTGTTCAGGATATTCTTATCATCATCCTGATGATCCAGACCATATATTGTCAAATGATGGTGGTGATGGTGATCCCATCAAAGTAGGAGCTGCTTCTATTGATGGGAGTTGGCATCATATTGCAATGACCTGGAAACAGGATACTGAAAATGGATACAGATCGTTTTTAGATGGAGACTCGATCGACGCTAGAAATAGCAGCAACAGTCCATTACCAGGTATTACTGATAATTTATTATTAGGAGCCTATAATGGTACTGGCCAATTCCTGAATGGGTTATTGGATGAAATTCGGATTTGGGATTATTCACGGAGTCAGGAAGAGATTCAATCAACAATGGGGTCAGAACTTACCGGTGATGAAACAGGGCTTACTGCATACTGGAAATTAAATACCGGAGATGGAACTACGATTTATGATCATTCCGGAAACTCAAATCACGGTACTATCTATGGTGCTATCTGGAGCACGGATGTACCTCCTTTCCGACCACAGACTACAGCAGAGCTACAGACAGCTGTAGACCTGTGGGTCTCGGATAATGCATCTGCTTTAGCTACCTATGGTGAAATAAATACCTGGGATGTATCACTGATTACAGATATGAGTAACCTATTTCAATC
>ENA-ORDI01001137-ORDI01001137.1-marine-metagenome-genome-assembly--contig:-NODE-1137-length-15198-cov-4.896369_pt1 | contig 15198 bp, 9 predicted proteins | sample MGYA00248628_ERZ508525 | MGnify/ENA primary metagenome ERZ508525 (study PRJEB26195, sample SAMN05422138) | marine metagenome | isolation source: East of Porto Seguro, South Atlantic Ocean | place... | reverse complement strand
TCCATCATCAATTGTCCACTGTCCGTAGTCAAGAGTATTACGTATTACAGTAGCATCAAGAATTTCGACCCAAACAGCTCCCCACTGTTCACCCGTTAATGGATCTCTAAAATCACCTGTGTTAATTGTATCCACAGGAACGACTGGATCTAGGCCAAGAACCTGGATCGGTTGCGTAGTGAAAATTTCAGTTACATTCCCGTCATAGGTGCTGCTACCATACTCGTCAATTCTACCAGTTACTCTTATCTTTCTGCCAATTGGTTGATTCCCAAGCTCTGTTCCTGTAGAATCGTAGCACACTATACCGCTCCAAGGACCGCCATTGAAATCCTCAAAAATTACTTTTAATCCACCATCAGTTCCTGCAAATGCGAGACCAGTTGCTACTGTCACAATACCCTCTATTGTAACTGTATCATCAAAAAAATAGGATTGGTCAGAAGTGTCATTATCTGCTACTTTCAATAGATCACTATATAACACCTGGTTTATTCGCTGAATACGTGTTACTCCTTCTTCCACAACGTCCCTCGCTAGCCTTGGTTGAATTTTGAAATCATCAAAGGTAAAATCTAAAACACCCGTAACTTCTGCGAGTTCTTGTTCCGCCTCCGGATAATAGAAATAGTCCCAATTATCATCAACTCGAGCTGAGTTTGTTCCATCAGTAAATGACCATTCACCATTTCCCAAATCAGGATTATTAACAGTTACGTCAACAACGCTAACCAAACAGCCTTCATATGCCTCAGCATCTGCACCACCTGTCATTACTTGAGCAGTTGTAACTGTCATTGGCGCGAATATAGTTGAAGACGAACCATAAATAATTACCTCCGAAACATTTTTGATCTCTGTTTTATCATAAGCCTCATATACTTCGCCGGTCAGTGTTACGCTATCTCCTTCCGCAACAGAATGGACTATGCCTCCAGACGTAATAAAATCATACGAATCCCATCCTTCATATCTATAAACCATGATTCCGTTCCAGGGCCCAAGAGAATCCTGCACAAAAAAGGTTCTGTTATTACTACTCCCCCAGAATTCAGCGGTAACTACACCGCTGATAGAAACAGTTTGTCCATTAAGCGGACTAGCATCATCCGTTTCGGGATCGCTAACATATTGAATATCATAAATGGCGGTTATTGGTCCACCACCAGATATAACCAAATAAGATGTTTCATTAGATGTGGTACTATTATCTTCATTATCTACAGCTGTAATAGTAAATGCTATAGTAGTACCTACTGTTTGCGCAGGAATGATTGCTGAATAATTATCGCCGCTTGTATTGTTCATAGCTACATCTGTATCACCTGAACCAGCGTTATAAGTTAAAGTTGCACTGGCGACCGTTCCGTCATCTGTGATAATCGCAGATACCGTTACTTCATCTGATTCTGTTGGGGATGATGGATTTAAAGATATATTTGTAACTGACGGTGGTCCTCCGCCCAGCACAATGTCATCATCATCTCGGGGAATTAATTTATAATTATCATAAGAATAGTTTAAAGGACCTGTGATGTAACCAATAAGATCGTTTACCGCTGGGGTATATGTGTAATGATCACTATAAGAATTATCAATTCTAAATGTATTTGTTCCATCACTGACTTCCCACTCGCCAAAATTATCTTCTTCAGCTGAAACTGTCACACTTTGAATCTGGATTAAAACGCCTTCCCATGGTTCCCAGTCTGATTGATTCAATGTTAATATCTCGGGATTGGGAAGTGGGATATCTGTCCCTAAAATAGAGATGTCAGTAACTTCGGTAATTTCTGTCTTTCCATAATATTCCATGGTCCATCCAACTACTTCAATACTGTCTCCTCTAGAAACAGTGTTGTCAGGTGCATAAACATTAATGCCGCTGTATTGACCTTGACCATCCTGAATGTAAATACTGACCCCACCGCCATCAGGTGTTTCACCTGTACCTGCAGTTACAATACCTCTTACAGTTACAACTGTACTATCTGGAAATGAACCAGATTGTATATCATAAATAAGGGTGGGTTCTTGTCCTTCGCTAATAGTAAAGGCAACGGTATCTGCAACGTGAGGGTCCAAGTTTGAATGACTGTTATCTACCAACCAGATAATCAATGAGTGCGATGTCTCTGCAAGGTCTTCTAATTCAATATCATTCACATTATTTTGCATGACCGTAGGGCCACCGTCCAATGAATAATGTATGTGGCCATCTCCACCACCTGTCACATCAGCCACGGTAAAATTACTTACTATGAAAGACACCGTCACATCAGATGAGTAAAGGGTTGCGCCAGCCGTTGGATTTGTAATTGAAATAGCAGTATCAGTTGATTCGAGTTCAGGATGCGGATGTGACCCAATATAATTCCATGTATTCTGAGCCAATACAATCCACTCAGAATTGTCTGTTGTGGTGCCTGCGGAAGCCAACCAATTTGAATTACCGCTGGTAACAGTGGATTTCCGGACAAGAGTGTGTTCCTTCGTACCACCAGAAATACCTGCCACACCCCAGCCAACATCTTCGGGGTATTCCCCCAAAACACCAATAACATCTATAGCCTCAGATGAATTATCAAAAACACCGTTATTATCAGAATCTTGAATTAAGCCAAGGTAATCATCACCATTATAATACGTCACCGTCATACTGGAACCATTATCATCGTTATAGGGAAGAATGCCAGTAGGATCTGCCTGAGAATTGGCAATTACATAAACTTCGCCATTAGTTAATGAACCCGATAAGGGATAAAGGTTTTCATCGTCTGTTGAGCCGTTGTTATATCTGACTATAGCATAATTGGACAGGTCTACAACCGATCCAGTGCCATTATAGATTTCTAAATATTTATTGTGGCTAGATCCTTCAGCGTATTCAGAAAAAAACAAGTTATTATCTGGAGCTAACTCTGTAATCCAAGTTTGCACCAGGGTTCTATTTGCAGAAGTCATTAAGGCATTTGGCGGCATTTGCCCCCCGTATGTACCACCAGCGGTGATCTTATCATAAAGCACAGAACTGCCTGGGTCCCCACTGGCAACGCGTAAAGCACCACCATAATTTACTCCCTCTGATGGAACATCAACCAATTCACCAAGACTGTTGCCGGACATCAAGTTCAACCCTGAACTATGTGTAGAAGTATGACAGCTTATACAATTACTATTCCATAGCGGTTGGATTTCAGTATCGTAATCCACTTGAGCAACTAATACTGCTAGATATATAGGTGTAATTAGAATATTTTTCAATATAAAACTATCCTCCCAAACATTATTTAATAATCAGAAATTTACCTTCCTTTATCTTGCCATAGGATAAACTTTCGTTATCCAAATTTTTAACCGTAAACAAATAAAGTCCCGATGCAATCGCCTGGTCATCCCTGGTAATAAGATCCCAGGCGTGTTCACCACCACTTAGCTGCGGTACTTTAAATTCATCAATATTATACACATCACCGCCTTGGTATTCTTGATCATGATCCAGGATGTCCACCAAATCACCTGCTAGAGTAAAAATGCGGATCTCTGCTTTACGTGGCAGATTGGAAAACCAGATCATTTGGGCCCGACTGCCATAGCCATCCCATCTAGCCTGTCCTTTATACGGGTTAGGGTATACGCTCGGCTCACCTTCCCATTGTACTGCATCCGGTTTTACACCCGGGTAAACATACCTGCGGTTGGCATAGATTGAACTTTCCAGGCTTGCTAAATTAGCATCTAGATCACCCCGATCATAGGCAGTGACTGCGTAATAGTTCAGCCAGCCGTTTTTCACATGATCATTAACAAATTTATAGTGGTAAAAATTTCCATCTATTTCAACACTATCCTGCTCACCAAACTCATTAATAATTCTTATAAAGTCGAAACCAGTGTTATAGCCAATACCCATATGGTCGGTATGGGCCAAATCAAATTCTCCAAGCAAAGTAAATTCTTCATTGGAATCGTTCAAGGTCTTCCTTGCGCCGTAAATGTTGTAGCCTTCAAAATCCAATTCACGGCTAATCGGATCAATAAAATTTTCAGCATTGCCCTGCCAGTAGACCGTAACAACCTGATCATCAACATCCACAGCCATATTAGGTACGGGCGGTGGTTCCGGTAAAATGTAACGGTCTATTTCACCGTCCTCATCAAGGTCTTCATCATCATCAAGAATGTTGTTCCTGTTCTTATCCTCGCCATTATAAGCACGCTGGGCCCAGTCTGAATTAACATGTAGACTTCTGCGGCGCGTTGGAGAATCATCATCAGTACCATTCCATTTTGCAGTTACAACCGCCATTACCACATTACAGGAGTCACCAGGCGGTAATGCCCAAGCGGATGAATCGGGTTCTGCAGGAATGCTGCCAAAGGGACCTGCGGAGAAAAGGAAGATCCAGCTATTGGGTTGATTGGGATAACCCGCTGCTGTGTATTCCGGCCCAGTCCCCATTTGAACAGAGCTGGACAATTTTTGATAACGTTCATAATCGGTGAGCGGCATACTGTACACTGGATAAGATGAATTATTGGAATTTGTCCAAACCCACTGGTTATAATTTGATTGAACGTAAGGTCGATGCACATTCCCACCCAGCCAAGTAATTCCTATATAACTTTGGGCCCAGCCATCATCGCCATCAAGATCATATTGGTATGCTATGTCTCGGCTATATTCTGAATCGTCGATTGATGTGTCATAGCCATCCAAATTATCATACCAGGTAAATCCACCTCCAGGTTCATATTTATTGGTGTAGTTCATGTTGGCCACTGAGGCATCGGTCCAAATACCAGCATAAATATTTTCAATTGTTTGGTCGGAAACATTTTTAATGGAATAGTTGAGAATGACAAATGCATCCGCAAAGGAAAAATTCCAGGCATACGATTCAAGCCTAATGTCAATACCCAGCGGTGTATGGTTAGGGATGTTCATATTATCGTCTGGAATTGATCCATAATCCTGGAATTTTGTTTTGAAATCCTGATGTGATATTGCATAGGGGGAAAAATATTGTGCAATTGAATCCAAAGATGTGGAAGAAATTGATGATGTAATTTCGATATTATCTGCGGCAACGAATTCAAAGCCTTCCTGCCCTGATTCAAAAACACCATCTACTATGGCGGTAGATACACGGCGCTGACCATTGACCACACCCCCAATCCACAGACCAGCGTAGGAAAAATGTTCTACCTGGTCTCGGAGGATTTCTGTCTTCTGTTTGTATTGACAGGAAGGAAGAATACGACCATTAATTTTATTCCAACCGTTGCCTAAAACACCAAAATTGGTAACGGTCAGACCCAACTGGCCAACTGAAGTATATTTGTCGTAAATATCTTCAAAAGACTGGGTATAAGTAAAGGAAAAGAATAATACTATAAATAATAAAACGTGAAAATTATAGAGTAGCTTTTTTATCATCCTTTCCCCGGTTTTGGATTGCTTAATAAAGCGACTCAAATTTATGAAACGTCGGGGAATAAGCCAATGGATTGGGCAATGGGATTATTTCATTAACAATAGTTTCTGGGTATTTATTTGACCGCCAGATTCCAGTAAAACAAAATATATCCCACTTGCATTATTGGTTGCCTGCCATACCAATTGATGGTATCCGGGGGTAATCATTGAATCGTAAAGATTATCTACTAATCTGCCATTTACATCATAAATACTTACTTTGATAAAAGCCGCATTTGCTATGCTCAGTGAAATATTTGTTCTAGGATTAAATGGATTGGGATAAGATGGAAATAATTTTACTTCTACCGGCAGGAAATCATCTGCAATTACTGCAATTGTGGTGGTATCATTCCAAGCTCGACCAGGAGTGCCCATGTCCCCGTCACCGTACGCACTGAAGGAAGCAGCCCAGCTAGTATCAAGATTGCTATTGTAGGTGATATTCTTTAAATACATGGAAACACCGCTGGTGTAGGGAAAAGTATTGTCATAGGAGACATTATCTACAATATTGTCATCACCATCTATTATGATTATCTCATCCTCTGTATTTCCTAATTGAAACGATGAATAGATATAATCTGCAATATAACCTCCGTTTTCAGCCTCATTGCCGTTACGCCCAAGGACCATGTATTGTCCGGGTGCGATTTCAATACTTGTTGTAATCACATGTGTATCATTCCCTTGATCCATTATGGTCCAGCCATTCAGGTCAATAACAATTGAATCCGTATTTAGTATTTCGAACCACTCACCACGACTGTCAGATACTGCGGCCGGGTTGGGCATTATTTCTGTAATAATCAATTGAGAATCAGAAGCATATCCACCCGGAAACTGAAATGATGCAAATACGGGCAGATGATCAGACGCTGCATGCAATGCATCCGCTATTGTTTGGCTTACGGCACTATTTGTCCCGCTGTTAATAGCTTGGTTGAAATGCTGGCCATCGTTGCCAAATGCAATATAAGTATCATGAACATAAGTCATGTCATAGGAGTCTTCCAAGACTGCAGCTGAAACGAATATCCAATCAAACCGGTCATCCATTCCGCCAGGGGCTCCACCTCCAAATTGAGTAGTTCGGGGGGACTGGGTATGTACATCCGCGAAAGCGTTGTTATTATGCCAGTGGCCAATACGATTTATCGGATCAAAGAGTTGGCCATCGGTATCAGACCCTGCTGCTGTAAGCATATCAAAAGCAGGCTCAGAAGATGAATTATTACTATAAATATTGAAATCCCCACCAACAATAAAATGAGATCCACTTGGTAATTCATTTAAATAATTCCGTAGTATGGTCGTTTCTTCTAGTCGCTCCTGGGCATTATTATCACCTGAACTAGCTTTGAGATGTAAACTATAAACACGAAACTGCACTCCCGATTCAACGTGTTCCAACACCCATTCGACTACATCCCTTGTTCCCGATGATTGTGCTGTATTAATAATTGCTGTACTGATAAAAGAGAAATGCTCTAATTTATAATAAAGCGCTATGTCCTGACTGGCAGACTGATTGGTGAAGTCGGCCCCGGACCATTCATTTGGTTGAACAATATTTAATACATCATCCAGAAAATGATTATATCCGGTGATTCCTACTACTTCCTGACAGACGATTAAATCCGGTTGGATCTCACCTAAAATTTCTTGATAGTAAAATTCACGATCATCATCATCTCCGTAATTAAGAAGATTATAGGTCAAAAAAGTATAATCAGATTGCGCGACAGAATAAGAAAGTAATCCAAATAATATGATATGGTATCGATGGGAAAAAATATGTTTATAACTCCACTGCAATTATACCCGTTTCGATCTTGCGATGGTTCCTTATTACTGTTTTTTTATATGGACTTAATTTTTCTGATTGGTTTTTTGTTAATAAATCCATTTCCTCTAAAACCGACATAGTTGCAATTGGATTACAGCGTTGGTTACCATCCAAAACCTTTAAGACAATGCCATACACTGCACCATTAGCTGCGCGAATCCCTAGACCGCGTACGCCTTCTCCGCCAACCTTGGCGACTGCTTTACCATCCATTACTTCAATGAAATCTGTATCAAAACGATCTTTGCCGGCGATCAAATAGGAATTTGAAGTTACTGCATCAAAAAGGGTATTTAATTCATCATAATTACCGCTGGCAAACTTCTGATACATTAACGCAATGTTAAATAGAGGCAAAAATGGCACTGGCGCACTGCAACCATCGGTTACCAGAGGAAATTCATCTAATTCAGAAAACCGTTTAACCTGTTTCATGATAAGCTGCTGCACTGGATGATCCGGATCAGTGTATCCTTTAGGATCCTCTTGTAAATGTTTTGCCAGGCATAACATTCCCGCATGTTTACCACTGCAATTGTTATGCAGCGCAGAAGGTTTTTCATCATTCTGGATCAATTTTATTTTGGATTCCTTATCATATGGCAAATGAGTTCCACACTCATAGTGTGACGTGTCATAGCCGATTTTTTTCAACATGCTTTCTGCCGTCTTTACATGTATATCCTCACCATTGTGTGATGCACACATTAGTGCGCTTTCTGCTGGGGTAAACCCAACGGCTTTTGTAGCGCCCTCTTTTACCGTCGCTGAGGCCTGGAAAGGTTTGAGCGTTGACCGAACGCAGGTTAGATAATGGGGATCACCACTACTGTATACAATTTCACCTTCTCCATTAACTACTACCGCATAGGCAACATGGATACTTTCAATGAAATCACCACGATGTATTTTGCAGAGAATCGGCATCGTTCATTTTACCGCAAAAGAAGCAAATTGAAATTTAAAACCATAATCCTTCAGTTTTGGGATTTCCTGTTTTAGAACTTCTAGCGTATTTATTCTTGCATGACCAATACCTACCGCTAGACCTATCGATTCCGCTTTATCAACCAGTTTATATAACTGTTCCCGTATTTTATTTTGTTTATTTTCGTTGTCAAGAAATACATGGCGACGAATTGTGTGTACACCACGGAATCGCATTGTGATTTCAGCTACAGTTTCTGAGGTTGTACGGCTATCGATAAAATATTTTCCATGCCGCTTTAATACATTGCTCACGATATTCATGATCCGTTTATCTGACGTCGCCTTTGAACCCTGATGATTATTCATTCCCACAGCTTCTGGAAATTCCGAAATAACCTCTTCTACCCTACTTTCTATTTCATTGCTGGTCATAGATGTGGTCAGCATATACTCTTTTTCACCACGTGTTTCATTTGTGGATTCCATAGGCATGTGCACAATAACCTCATACCCATTCTGATCAGCCTTCGCTGCAAACACCTTGCTATTTTGATGACCTGGTATGACCGCAAATGTAAGATCTGCATCCAAGGATAGAAAACCTTCTGAAACATTATCATCTCTATAACCAAAATCATCTATTATAATGACAATATTGCCCCGGATATCCTCTTCAATTTCAATTTTTGGTAGAGTAACTATCCTTGTAGTCGGAGCAGGTTCTTCTGTTCTTGATTTTAATATATACAGAATACAGGCAGATAGAACAAGTACCGCCAAGACGAAAAAGCTGCGTAATTGTTTCAATTTAATTTTTTCAAATTGTGTCTATAGACCAACCCTGATCAAGGCAACCTTAATGATAAATCAATCATTTGTGGTATGCCCAAATGCTGGGATCCGACTTGTAAACCATAATGCAGATCCAATATTCCTAACCGAATTCCGAAACCACCTGAAAGAACAGTAACCTTATCGGAGAAATGAGATCCCAAACGAATGTCCAACTTATTATATCTTGTTTCACTGGCAACTCTAAAAATTGGCCCATTGACAAACGAGGATTTTTCCGCGGAAAAACAAACAGTATGATCCCACGTGGATCTAGTGAATCTATAAGATATTGCTGATAATAAACGCATTGGTAAAGATGGGTTATAGGTAGCTGATTGTTCCATGACGCCAAGATTTAATGCAGAAATACCCATATGAATATTTTTACCAATCGAACGTATGATACCTGCATCAACGGCATAACCGGCGATCTTTTCTGTATGCAACTGAACAAATATGTATCTCAAAGAAGCACCAACTTTAAGACCTCCAAAAGATCGCGAATAACTACCATCTATAGCAAAGGCACTAGAACCAAATGTTGCCAATGGAAGATCGGTAGGTGTAGTTGTACGAAGTTCAAGATCATTAAGCCCCATATGTCGTAACTGTAGACCAATATTCCCACGGTTTAATTTTGATGCCAAAGCAAACGAAGAGGCTGAAACATTATTTAGCCAAGAACCGTAGGACATGTGCATATTGATACCTTGGGGAGAAGCGCTGAGTAGAGCAGGATTATTCAATGCAAGCTTACCAAGAAGTGGGCTGGATCCAAAAGCCAGATCAATCGCATTGGATGGTACGGATAAAAATTGGGTCCCTAACCCGAATGATATTTGAACCAATATGACTGTGTTAATTAAAACTCTAGAAATTAAACGCATAGGTAAATACGTGAATCAAGCCCTGTGATACAGAATGTGGTTCAACAACAAACGCATAATCAAAGTATGCATCATTTAATTTAAGGAAGGTAAAATTCATCCCAGCACCGAGCGAAAATCGGGAATTACCAAAGCCTCCCCTTACGAAATAGTTTTCCGAAAAGCGATACTCTCCGCCAAATCTTATTGTCGTTCCTAGGATATCATCCTGGTTTGCTACGACCCCAATATCACCGGCAATATAAATACGTTGAAAAGTAAATGTTGTACCGAGACGATACATTGTAGGAAAAGATTCTTTATATACCCGCCCTTCCCCTTCAAATACCTGCCCAGTATTCCATTGGTAATTGGTATTTAGATCTTGAATCACGAATGCAAATTTCAATTTTTCTTCAGGAAGTGCCATAAAACCAATATCAAATCCAGTACCTTTACCTGCTAATTGGCTTTCATTCATGGGCAATTGGTGCTTAAGAATTTTTATATTTATACCCAGTGCAAGCCAGGGCGTTATCCGCTGAGCAAAACTGATAAATATTGCATCTTCACTGGTTGATAATATTTGTGTTTTATAACCTGCACTTGAACGACCTTGAATATTATCGACCCCACTGCTAACCCAGGCCACACCCAAACCGGCAGTAGGCGGTAAGCCAGTGGAAATACTAGACATCATCAAGCGACGATCTAGGTTTAGCGCATGGTATGAAAATGCTATTTGTCTCTTATTAAGAAAAGCTACACTTGCCGGGTTGTGATATGCAGCAAACCCCTGGTCAATTTCAGCGGTAAAGCCGCTGCCCATTGCCAAAGATCTCGCTGATGTTCCCATGCGCAGATAGGCCCCTGAATAACCGGCGTAATCCGCTGCGAAACTCAATGATGTTATTATAATAATTAAATACTTATGCATTTACTTCACCACAATCAGTTTTACCCAATGCGGGGAAGGTTTACTGGCTTGGTTTTCCGGATAATTTAGTTTAACAAAATATACTCCGTTATGGACAGGTCTACCCTGGGTATCCCGCCCATTCCATTTCAATGCACCAGAAGATGCATTCCTTCTATCAAATGACCCAGCGAATACTTTTTCCATCGCAAAATTGTACACATCAAGGTCAATGACAAAGGTACCTGACCATTCATTTGTATGAAAACGAACGTAACCATCTCCACCGATCACATTATGGGTGTATGGTGAAAATGGGTTTGGGTAGGCATAATCTTCATCCTGATCATACTCTGCCCGAAATATTTTCCAGTTTAGTCCATCTAAATCATATGAATGTGCCACGCCATCCCCGGTACCTATCCATATTGAATTATTACCGTAATAGGGACGATTATCAAATGCAACGCTATATACTTCATTTGCCAGCACCTCATCTGTACTATAGATAGCTGTATTTGGTACGGGAATAGCCTGCTGGGCCGGTTTATACCTGGCCCAATTTATTCCATCCTCTGTCTTCCATAAACCATTGGCAGTAGCAGCAAATACCAGCGAATCATGCGCGGTGATATTATACACCCGTTCACCTAACAGTGCTGTATTCCAGGATAATCCATCATTTGTTGTATAACTTACACCACGCTGTTCGGTTGGATCATCTGCGTTTACTGTCGCTGCCCAAATTACACGTTTACCTTTGTGCCTTTGCAAAGCTAGGCCAACTACAAAATTACCGGAAAGACCATGTGTAGGATAGGAATAGTGTTCCCAATTAATACAGGAAGACGCTTCACCGAATACAACACCGACAATTCCACGGTTAATACCATTCGCAGTCCCTACCCAAATTGTATCACTATAGGTCAGTACAGAAAAAACTTTATGGTTATGATTACCGCCATCTATTGGATCCCTCGGATTCAATTCATAATCTCTTAATACATATCTTGTCGTTATATTAAGCCCTACGGTGTCTGATTCTAATTGCCATAATGAATCAGGGTCTTCATTTGGGTTTATACATGTATTGAGTTCAAATTTATCATCCAGTGGCAGTGGTACTGGTTGCCAGGTTGCAATTTCATAAATCAGAGCATCTGATAGTCTGTATCGACGCAGCCCTCCGGCCCAGCTGGCTATCCACGCAAATTCATCAGAGAAAGCAATATCATAAGTAACATTTGCCTGGGGTACTGTGATAGGAAGAGCGACCACAAATCCAATATCACCAAAAGGGATTGTATCCGACAATTCATTGTCTATCGGTTGATCATAATAAGTCCAATTAATAACACTATCAGTTGCATTCTCTGCGTACGCAATACCTTTTCCAACTGGTATATCGTTTTCACTACCAGCAACAGCTATTAACATAACGCTGCCTTGGCCACTTGCGGCCATTGCAGATATACCCCCTTGCGGTAATCGATTTGTATGGGCACCAGATATACCACCTACTAGACCAGTTGTATCCGGTAAAGTATCCACTGTAAGAGAATCGCGAATTACGGACACACCCAATCCAGTGCCCAGCCAAACTAAGGAATCTTTTTGTAGAATTACCTCCGTTACGACGTTACTTAACATCTTACTTGAACTATTCAGAGAATCAGTGCTGTCAGCAACTATGGATCGAAAAGAAAAATCAGCTGGCACTAATTTTTGTGCCGGCAGCAAATGAATATTTACAAGGAAAATTCCTAAAAAAATGGATTTTCTCACTGTACAATTATCCTGTGAATCACGGTATCCGAATAGGTATTGGCCATATCCATGGCTTCAAAGATCCAATCGAATGTACCTGTCTTGGTCTTTAACGCAGGGTCCGGGTTCCCTGGACCAAACACAGGGATCCTGAAACTATACGTACTATCATTTGCTTCCACATCACCGCTGGTAAAATTCGGTTCATAAATAATTACTTCGCTGCCATCATCGTAAAGATTTATAATATTTCCTTCATTTAAAAATGTGCTATCATCCACATGGTATGAAACAAAACCAACTCTGCGAATATCATCCAATCCATTCGCATCATGAACAGTGGCTGTAACCAGTTCAAATGTTACACCGCCACTATCGGGTAGAAATATCGTATCCGATGCCGATATGGACACAATTATTGGTATAATATTTCCCAAATAAAATGAATCTTGTACCATGAATGATGCATTATTTTCATAGGTCGCTTCAAAATCCAGATATACCCTTCCAGTATCATTATCAATCGGATTCTGAGTTAACGTATTGTTGATAACCTTCAAAGAATACAAATCATCATTTTTTAATATATCACCGCTGATACCATCATCATTTAATAATAGATAATCAGCTGTCCTAGCACTGGTCGTGTCCGTGCCAAACCAATATACCACTGCTGTTTCCAAAGAATTCCCTTTAACATTTGGCGCTACATCAATCGCAAAATATAAAATCCGGTCTTCCTGTAAAAAGGTGAATTGTAGTTCACCTAATGGTGAATCTGTATCTGTCGTACTGGCCGAATCAGGACAACCCCAAAAAATCAATGCACACAGGAATAGAAAAAATGAATTCACCCGGGTATAACTATGAAACTTCACTTTTTACCTTCCATAAATATAATGAACTAATAGTGTACCGACTTGCCCCAAACTTTCGGCAGAGCAATTCTCAGGCAAGTCTTGGGTTGTATGCCAATAATTCGCATAACTATTTGGATAATTAAAATCGATAATGTCAACTGCTGGTATTTTCGCCTCAGCCCATAGTGGTACATGATCATCATAAATTGTATGTACTATACGTGATTCAAAAGCGTCCAGGCTTAATACCTTTGCTAAGCCCCATAATTTTTTCACTAGTTGCCTATTCTGCTGGTATGAAAAACGTTCTATAGGAATATGCAATTCAGCATCGCCAATCATATCCAATATTATCGCTTCGTCAGGTTTCTCTATGGGTAAATCTTTGGCAAATGCCTGTGAACCTTGCGCATAGCTTTTTGGAATTTCGGATCTACCCATATCTTCTCCATCAAACAGAACGAGTGTAATACCGATTGGGGGTGGTGAATCATTTAAAATTCGTGCCAGTTCCAAAATCACCGCCACACCACTAGCACCATCATTAGCACCAATTATTGGATCATTACGTTTTTCTAGATCTGGATCCTCGTCGGCCCACGGCCTTGTGTCCCAGTGGGCGCCAATTAAAAGCTGTTGCGAATTATCTACATTAAATCGAGCCACGATATTGGTTAAATCATAACTTTTTTCATCGACAAAATCATCCAGAACAAAAGGCTGCAGAAGAATAGTGTCTGCCAATCCTGCAAGCGTTTTTTGTAAATATCCCAAACATTCTTTGTAACCATTTGAACCTGGATTTCGTGGACCAAATTCACACTGTTTAACCAGGTATTGAAAAGCATTCTCTTGATCAAATTCAGGTACTGTATTATTGCAGTTTGATAGAAAAATGATAGTAGAAATGGTTAGGATTATTTTGATTTGAATTTGCATTTATCTAACCACTAATAGCGATATTAAGATCAAATCCAAAGTCACGGTCAATTTTTTTACCAGTGGTCATGGATTCATTTTCATGATAGCCGTAGATCATGCTACCGCTAACTTTGGCTGAGAAGGTATAGGTAATACGAATTCCCGCTTTCCATCCAGAATTATATGCCGTTTGTCCAAATTCCAGCCCGTCATTTTTACTACCTAATGTCTCGCTTTCATTCATATCAAAATTAAATTGAAAATTGACGGTATTTTGAATTTTATAATCTTCCATAAATGGCAATGGAATAGTTATACCGCCTCTATGGCTATAGTTAGCGCTCGATGTATAACTTTTATCGCGATGAACAGTAATACCTGTCGGCACCCTGTCCAGTGATTTTGATAAATTATGGCGAAAATTCATCGATATACCTTTGTGTAAATTTGCAGTTAATCCAACCAACGGTGAAAAATTAGTGTTGATTCTGGATGAACGTTCGAACTCATCAAAATCAGTGATGAAATTACCTAAATCCAATAATGGCATACTGGGACCAACAAAATTTTCAAATTGCCAGGCCCGCGTTTCTCTACCACTAAATCCGTGTTCAAATGAAAGAGATCGTAGATACTTATTCAATATCGGCAGTTTTTCCAAACCAGACCAACGAACACTCCAACCCGGAAGGGGCAAACCATTTTCTAATTTTTCTCCATAAGCAAAATAATCACGTGACATGTTTCTTTGCTCTGTTCCAGAGCCGCTTCTTGTT
>ENA-ORDI01001136-ORDI01001136.1-marine-metagenome-genome-assembly--contig:-NODE-1136-length-15204-cov-3.842004_pt1 | contig 15204 bp, 10 predicted proteins | sample MGYA00248628_ERZ508525 | MGnify/ENA primary metagenome ERZ508525 (study PRJEB26195, sample SAMN05422138) | marine metagenome | isolation source: East of Porto Seguro, South Atlantic Ocean | place... | reverse complement strand
AAAAATAACCTCATCATCTAAAAAACAAAACGTATCGATTCAAGATTTATGTTCAACAGAAGAAAGAAAAATACTAGCTGCAGAAGCATTTGAACATGTATCTAATTATGATTCTATTATTCATTCATATTTAAATCCTAAAAAAGTTGGGAATTTTTCTCTTAATGGTAATTTAATTAAAAAACTTCGTTATGGGGAAAACCCACATCAAGAAGCAAATTTATATAAATCTGCAAATCTAGGATCAGGGATAATTAACGGAATTCAAATCCATGGAAAAGAAATGTCATTTAATAATATTATTGATGGCAATACGGCCTGGCAAATAGTAAATGATTTCAATGATAACTCATGTGTAATTGTGAAACATACAAATCCTTGCGGACTTGCTTCTGGATCTTTTCAATCAGATGCATTTCAAAAAGCATTTGATGGTGATCAGGTGTCCGCATATGGCGGAATAGTAGCATTCAATAATATTGTTGAGGAAAACACCGTAAAAAAAATGAAAGGAATATTTTTTGAATTAATTATAGCGCCTGATTTTTCAGAAAGTGCTTTACTTAGATTACAAAGAAGAAAAGATTTGAGAATTATTTCTATGAAAGACACAAAATATCTTAATCCTGAATTTGAATTAAAAACATTTGCAGGAGGTTATATTATACAAGATACAGACACTAAAGAAGATTTAGAAAGTGATTGGGAAATAGTAACAAAAACCAAACCTTCCAAAAACAAATTTACAGATCTTAAATTTGCTTGGAAAGCAATCAAGCATGTCAAATCTAATGGAATACTTCTAGTGAAAAATCAATCCATAATAGGATTAGGCACAGGGCAACCAAACAGAATTAACAGCATTGAAATAGCATCAAAAGTAGCAGGGGGGAAATCAAATAATAGCGTACTAGCCTCTGATGCTTTTTTCCCATTTGCAGACAATGTTCAGTTAGCACACTCAATTGGTGTAAAATCAATTATTCAACCAGGAGGTTCAATTAGAGATCCTGAGATTGTTGACCTTGCAAACAAATTAAATATATCGATGATATTTACGGGCATACGACATTTTAAACATTAATTTTTCTTTTAGGTGGTGAAGAAAAAATCACCATAACAAATGCTATTAAATTTATAAAAGCAAAAGACATAAATGCAAATTTATAACTACCATAATTGTCAAAAGTTGCTCCAGCAATAATTGGTCCTGCAATAACTCCAAAAGTAACTAAAATACTTCTAAATCCCATTATTGTACCGTAATATTTTGTACCAAAATAATCAGCCATTAAAGAATTAGGAATCACTGCACTTCCTCCCTGAGAAGAAGAATATAAAATTAATGCTAATATCACTCCTGTCAAACTATTAACCATAGATAATAAAAATACTCCGAGAGACAATGAAAACATACATATTACTAATATATATCTTTTATTTATATAATCTCCAATAGCACTTAACCCAAACCTCCCTGGAATACTCATAATACCCACTGAGCCGGCAAATCCTGCTGCTGCAACGGGAGAAATACCCATATCAACGAAAAATGGCACTAAATGTAAACTTACACCACTTGTAACTAATATTCTTAAACCAGTTGCCATGGTCAACAACCAAAAACTTGAAGAACTTAAAGCTTCCTTAACCGTATAACTTTCATCATCACGATTTATTGAATCATTATCTGTATCATTTGATACTTTCATACCATCAGGATAATCCCCATATTTATAAGGATTGTGTCTCATTACAAGTCCGCATGGCACGCCAATTAAAAAAATCACAAAACCTATAATAATTGAAGTGTCTCTCCATCCATAAACTTGTACTAACCATCCATATAAAGGGACAATTAAACCTCCGATCCCAACCCCAGACCACATAATTCCAAATGCTAGACCTCTCTTTTTATTAAACCAATTTGCTACGGCTGTTTGAATAGGAGTATGAAGAGTACCAGCTCCTACTGTAACACCTAATATATAAATTAGTGAAAAAGATAAAAAGCTATCTGCTTTAGATAATAAAATATAACCTATACTCATTATAGGAACACCTACAACAATAACTACTCTAGGGCCAAATTTATCAATTAAATAACCATCTATAGGTCCCAAAATTCCATTTTCTAATCTCGCTAGTGAAAACACTGTCGAAATCCTAGTCCTGCTCCACCCAAATTCCTTTGATAAAGGTAAAAACAAATTACCAAATCCATGATAATTAATACCTGAAGAAAGAGCCATTCCTAAAGTTCCAGCCATGACTATATACCAACCATAAAAAATCTTGGATTTATTTTTTTTCATAATCAATTAATATTGTTGAAATCAGATAATTCTGGCAAAGTTTCAGAAGTTGACCCTCTTAGTACAATATCAGCTATTTTACTAATAGTAGTGGACATGGTATTTGCTTCAATAATAATACCACCATTCTTTTTTATAAGTACAGGAAAAGAAGCTGAGGGATTTACAAGAGTAGATGTTCCTGTAACTAAAATTAGATCTGCTTTATTAATTATACTTACACAATCCTCTAATATATTTTTTGGAATTGGCTCACCAAATAAAACGGTATCGTACTTGATAATACCGCCGCATTCGCATATAGGAGGTAAAATTTTCAAACTGATTGACTCTCTTGGAAATCGTAAACCACATTTTATACATCTACACTTATATCTACTGCCATGAATTTCTAGTACATTTTTACTCCCCGATCTAGTATGTAATTCGTCAACATTTTGGGTAATAATATTTTTTACATAATTATTTTTCTGCAATTTTGTAAGAGCATAATGACCTTTATTAGGTTGTGCGTTTTCTACAGCATGCCTAAATTTTGTCCTATCAGGATTACTACTAAAATCTAATTGATCTTCCCACCATTTTTTTGGATTTTTCATAAAATATTTATAATGCCCAAAATATACTGATTTAGTAGAATTATTATTCAACTTAGGTTCTGATCTGAAAGTAGGAATACCGCTATCTGCTGATATTCCTGCACCTGATAAAACTATTGGATATGAAGACTTAAGTAAATAATTTTGAGCTTTTACTATATATTTTTTATCCATTTATATTTAATTCTCTTTGATCTAAATTTAAAGAATTATAAGAAAAATTCAGATTTTCAAGAACTCTAAAATCCAATCCGGTTATAAGACATTGATTATAATCAAAAATAAATTTGTACAAATATTCCTGATTATCTAAATCAAGTTCTGAAAATGCATCATCTAATAAAATAATTGGTTCAATATAATTCAATTTTTTTATCAGTTCACATTCAGCTAATTTCATTCCCAATACTAAAAGACGTGCCTGTCCTCTTGATGCAAAATTTTCAGCAGTATTATTATCAATATTTATAATAAGATCATCCCTATGAGGACCAATTGTAGTCTTTCCAAGAGATATATCTCGTAATTCTGATTGTTTTAATTTACTATGAAAATTGTTATAAATTTGATCTTTATCATTTTGCATTATAAATTCATTTAAAGGATCTAGGTTACACAAATATCTTATATCACCATTATGATAATTATTAAATAATTTTGGATAAATCGTTTTAGCTAAAGCACTTAATTGATTGATAGTTTTATATCTAGAAATAATTAAATAAGTACCTGATTCAACCATTTTATTATTCCAATATTCAAGCTCTACTTTTGACGAAAAATTATTTTTAATTTGTTTCAATAATGAATTTCTTGATTCAACAATTTTTGAATATACCAATAATTCAGATACATATTGATTATCAAGCTGTAGATTTAATATATTGATATATTTCCTACGTATAGATGGTGAACCGTAAATTATATTCATATCATTAACACTAAAACATACAGATTTTAAATTACCAATAAGTTTAGATAATGGAAGAGTTGCTCCATTATAACTACAATTCTTTTTTAATCTATTGGAATTATTTAAATCTAATATCATTTGTATTTCATTTAAATTTTGATTTATAGAAACATTAGCTTTTATTGATGTAAAATCCCCAGTTCCAATAATTTTTTTATTTATAGTGTCCCTATCATGTGTAGCTCTAAATGAACGACCAACTGATAAAAAATAAATAGCTTCTATTAAAGAGCTTTTACCTGATCCATTTTTACCAATTAAAGCAGTGATACCCTGATTAAAATCTGTTTCAAAATGTTCCAAGTTTCTAAAATTTCGAATATTAATATGATGAAGCATTTTACATAAACTAATCGTATTGCTAGTAATAACATATATATGAATACCATTTATAGTATTTATTTTTATATATGTTAAGTTATAATACTCTTCTGTAAAAAAAGAGGAAAGTTCATGACACATGTAAAACTTAGAGATGGAGAGTCAATCGATGGAATGCTAAAAAGATTCCAATCTATGGTTCAAAGATCTGGCATTATGAGAGAACTAAGAGACAGGCAATATTTTAGATCGAGACAAGAAAGCAGGAGATTGGAAGCTCAAAGAAATGCCAGAAGATCTAAAAAAAGAATATTCAGAAGCTATTAAAATATAAATTAATTAATTTCTCCAAAATATAAATTATGACCATAAACAATGTCATAGAAGAAATTAGTAATTCCTTATCCTCAGAATCATTTTTATCAATCATAGATAAAAAATCAAATTCCCTCATAGAATGTAATTCATCTCTAATTCCAATATTGACAAAAATTTTATCTTTGTCATTAAATAAACCTATAATATACATCAATAATTCTGAAGATCATTGTATTGATGTTTTGAATTGGACAAAAAATTTAAGTACAAAAACTGAAAATATAATTTTATTCCCAGAAAAGAAAAAAATTTCCTATAAAGACTCTTCGCATACAGAAAGAATAAAATGTATCTCTCAATTACAAGCTAATAATAAAAATACAATTATTATTTCCACACTTAAATCAATTTTTCAAACTGTTCCATCACCTAATTATTTCAACTCACAAACAAAATCAATCGAAGTTGGAGATTTAATAAAATTAAATGACTTTTCAGTTGATCTGATTAAAATGGGCTTTACCCATACTGATTATCAAGTAGAATCACCCGGAGAATATATTATAAGAGGCGGAATAATTGATATTTTTTGTATAAACAAAAAATATCCTATGAGAATTGAATTATTAGGAGATAACATCAATTCTATAAGAGAATTTGATCAACATACACAAATCAGTTTAAATGAAATAAAAAAAACAAATATTAAATCGTTTAATTATGATCAAGACTCTTTAATTAAAAACCAGGGAACAATTTTAGATCATATAGATCAAGATTGTTTAATTTTATTAGATAACCCTAATTCAATATTCAAAAGCTTAAATGAAAACATTAAGCAATTGAATAATTCAAAACAATCTATAAATAATTTTATAACTCCTGAATTAAAATCGTACATATATAAATTCAAAACTATAGAAATATTTCCATGGCAAACTGAAAACTCAATTTCAATAGAAAAAATATTTAATATTAAAAATATCCCTGAATTATCAATTGATTCAAGTAGTAATCAAGAATCGAAAATAAATCTGATTAATAATTTTCAAGGCCAAAAGATTATCCACACCAGTTATATAAATAGAACAAAAGAATTATTTAATAAGATTAATCAAATTCAGATAATTGAAACTCCTCCTTACAAATCAACTCCAGGATTTATTTACAACTCAAATAAAAGTTCATTCATTCTTATTGGAGATAAAGAACTTTATGGAACTAAATATATATCTACTATAGATGAGACTAGAAGAAAGGAAATTATAATAAATGATGAAATAAACCCCGGGGATTATATCGTCCATTCAGATCATGGTATAGGTAAATTTATAAATTTTGGGAAACCTCCAAAATCAAATTCTCTTCAAGATTATATGATCATTGAATACGCCAAATCTGATAAATTATATGTCCCTCTTACTCAAATTCAAAAAATTGCACCATATATAGCTCCTACTAATAAAATACCTAAACTTACAACCTTAGGGGGGGAAAGTTGGACAAAAGCTAAACAAAAAGCTCAAGAATCTGCACTTAAATGGGCAAGGGAATTACTCACAATATATGCAAAACGAGAATTAAGTAAAGGGATAAAATATTCAGACGACAACGAATGGGAAAAAGATTTAGAAGGTAGTTTCCCTTTCAAGGAAACGCCAGATCAAACCTCAGCAATTGAATTAATAAAAAACAAAATGCAAAGTAAAAATCCAATGGATGTTTTAATATGTGGTGATGTAGGATTTGGAAAAACAGAAGTAGCAATCAGAGCCGCTTTTAAAGCAGTATGCAATGGAAAGCAAGTTGCAGTGATTGCTCCAACTACTATATTAACCCAGCAACATTACGAAACATTTTCTAATAGATTATCTGCTTTTCCTGTAAATATTGAATATTTAAGCAGATTCAAAACTAAAGCTGAGCAAAAAGTAATTGTTAATAATATAAAAAATGGAAGTATAGATCTCTGTATTGGGACACATAGAATTATTCAAAATGATGTTAATTTTAACAATATAGGATTACTTATTATTGATGAAGAACAAAGATTTGGAGTCAAACAAAAAGAAAAATTAAAATCAAAATATCCAAACATAGATATAATCACAATGACAGCAACGCCTATCCCAAGAACTCTATATATGGCTATATCAGGAATAAAAGATTTATGTAGCATTAATAGTGCCCCTGAACATAGATTGCCAGTAGAGACAATAATTAACGAATATGATGAGTCTTTAATACAACAATCAATAGTTGACGAATTAAATAGAGGCGGCCAAGTTTTTTTTCTGCATAACAGAGTTCAGAGCATAAACATTATTCATAATCAACTAAAAAAATTAATACCAAATGCAAAAATAAAAATTGCACATGGTCAAATGAATGAAAATGATCTTGAAAAAACAATGATAAGTTTTGCTAAAAGAGAAATTGACATACTATGTTGTACCACTATCATTGAATCTGGATTAGACTTGCCTAATGTAAACACATTAATAGTGAATAATGCTCATAAATTTGGATTATCACAACTATACCAACTTAGAGGAAGAGTAGGTCGAAGCATTAAACAAGCTTACAGTTATTTCTTAATCCCTAAATCAACAATACTTACTCCTCAATCTGAAAAAAGACTACAGGCTTTAAAAGAGTCAGTAGAATTAGGTTCTGGATACAAAATAGCAATGAGAGATTTAGAAATAAGGGGAACAGGAAATATATTAGGAAAAGAACAAAGTGGTCATGTAATTACAATTGGATTACATTTATATTCAAAATTAATTTCAGAAGCAAAAAAATATTTAACTACAGATGATAATCCTATTTTAAATAATAATATTAAAAATCCTTTGCCAATATTAAATATGGATATTAAATCTGGATTAACCAATGAATATATCAAAGAGGACAAAATGAAATTTGAATTATATCGCCAATTAAGTATTTGTGATCAAATTGAAGATGTTGATAAAGTTACAAATAATATAACAGATAGATTTGGAATAATGAATCAAGAAGCTAAAAATCTTATATTAAATACAAAAATTCAAATACTAAGCGCAAATATAAATATAAATTCCATAAACAAAAATAAAAATGATTTAACCATCAGATTTCATAGTCAAATTGGCGGTGCAAAAAATGTTCTATTAAAATCATTTAACAATGCAAAACTAAGCAGATCAAATGAAATAATAATAAAATTGCAAGATGTTAATTCTTGGGCAAATGAAATTTTCAATATCCTAAAAAAAATAGAGGGGATTAAAAATAAATAAAATTAAAATATGAATATTGTATTAAAATTATTACCTTTATTTAGTGCATTCACCTGGGCTTCATCAGGATTAATACTAAAAAAATATAAAATAAAAAATTTACATTTATTTCCTCTTATTGAAAGCTCAATATCTTTAATTATTATCTGTATCATTGTTACATTTATAAATCATTGGCCAGTCTTTTTTTCATATACAACAAATCTATACCTGACATTAATTTCAGCATACGGATTAAGTGTCTTAGGAACGTTGTTATATATTGAATCTATTAAAAGAATAGAACTTGGTATAGTGTTTACCCTGGCAACAAGTATTCAAATTATTTTAATTGGATTATTAGATAAATTTATAAATTTATACACTTTTAATTCTATATTCATCCTAGGTTCAGCAATAATAATAATAGGAGTAATAACTATTAATTACTCCTATTTAAAATTATTAAAAACAATAAATCAAAATAAAATTAAATTACTTGGAATATTTAGTAGTTTACTATCAGGGATATCATGGGGGGGGACAGCTTTTTTGGCTGATAAAGCATTAAACGATGTTTCAATATTTGATGCTGCACTATTTCGTACAAGCATAACTCTACTATGTTTAATTCCTATAAATATTTTCCAATATCAAAAAATAATCGAAACTATAAATTTTAAAGAATTAAAATATCTAACTTTTTCAAGTTTATTTATCACATCTTCTATGCTCATATGGATAGGATCACTCAAAGTAAATTCAGGATCATGGACTACAATTTTATCCAGCGCAGCTCCAGTATTTGCATTAACTTTAGGATATATATTTCTTAAAGAAAAATTGAAACACAATGAGTTACTTGGAGTAATGTTATGTTTGTCAGGAATATTATTAATTATTGTTAGCAGATAAAAAATTATTTAATTCATACAACGAATTAATTTTATCTGATTCAGTATAATCAAGATTTATATTATCACGATCTATTAATAAAGGAGTAATACCAACATTTTTGCTACCTTGAATATCAGACAGGATTTGATCTCCAACGTAAAGACTTTGATCAGGTTCAACACCTAACAAAGTCAATGTATCTAAAAATATTTTAGGATCAGGTTTTTCTGCAAGAGAGTCCTTGGAAGTAACGCATACATCAATGTGAGCATTAAGGTTAAACTCATTTAAAATTTCCTTCCCTGTTTTATTCATATTTGAAATTAATCCTAATTTATATCCGATTTGTCTTAATTCTTTTAATACAGAAATAACATCGGAATACAATTGCATCGAATAAGGGATTTTTTGTAATTCTTTAAAAATTTTTCCGGAAATTTCTATATCAACATCATATCCATCACCGGACAAAACTAATTTTTCATATTTTGCAAAAAAATTTTCCTTTTCTAATTCAGATTGAGATCTAATAGGATAAGTTACATTTTGTTCTGCCATAAATTTATCAGCCAGAAAATATCCACTAGCAACACCTTTTTCAGTTAATTCGTAACCATATTTTTTTGCGACTTTAGATTGCAAACTAAATCTAGAAGGTTCGAATCCTGCCAATGTACCATATAAATCAAATAATACTGCTATAATTTTCATAAAGTTATAATATCAATATTTATAAATACATTTGAACTTTTTTCTATGAAATCAGGCAAATTACCAAATAAAATTTTATCAGAATTACTTGAAGATCTTGATATTAAAGATAAAAGAGTAAAAGTAGGCCCCAAAGTTGGAGAAGATGCTGCAGCTATAGATATAGGTGATAAATATTTGTTAGTAAAAACAGATCCTATAACATTCACATCTGACAACTTAGGATGGTACCTAGTTAATGTAAATATTAATGACATATGTACTATGGGAGGAGATCCTAAATGGTTATTAGTTACACTATTGTTCAACCCTGAAACCACACAAAAGCAAATTAAAGTAATATTTGATGGAATAAAAAATGCATGTAAAAAAATGAATATATCATTAGTTGGAGGACACACTGAAATAACTCCTCAAGTTAAATCCCCTATCGCTGTTGGTTGTTTATTAGGAGAAGTTCCTAAAAACCAATTAATTAAAACTTCAGGGGCCGAAATTGGAGATGATGTTTTAATAACAAAATTTATAGGATTAGAAGGGACTTCAATATTAGCAAATGATATAAAATCTAAAAATTTAAAAATAGATAATCAAATTATTGATAATGCAATAAATTTTTTATATAACCCTGGAATTAGTGTTTTACTTGAATCAAAAATAGCAAGAAATACAATAAAAATAACAAGCATGCATGACCCCACGGAAGGTGGGTTAATAACAGGCCTTGAAGAATTAGCACTCGCATCAAATAAAGGAATGACAATAAATTATGACAAAATTCCAATAAAAAAAGAAACAGAAATAATATGTAAAAAATTAAATTTAAACCCACTAGGATTAATATCTTCAGGTAGTTTAATCATTACATGTAATCCGAAAAATACTGAAAAATTAATAAATAAAATATCAACATCAAAAATTAATATCACTAAAATCGGAACAATGAAAAATAAAAACAATGGTCTTAAACTTTACAAAAATGGAGAAATAAATAAATTTCCCAAATTTAAGAGAGATGAAATTGCAAGATATTTTGAATAAAATAAATCTACCAAAAGCTTCAGATATAGTTATTATCGGGGGCGGTGTAATTGGCTGTAGTATTGCAATGCAATTATCAAAAATGAGTTTTGGATCAATTACATTATTAGAAATGAATGCAATTTCATCTGGAGCTACCAGTAAGTCTGGTGCAATGATTAGAGAATTTTACCAAATAGACTTTTTAATAGAAATGGCAAAAGAATCAAAGAAATTTTTTGAACAATCTGATATAAATTTCATAAAAAACGGGCGAATTTATTTATTCTCAAAAGAAAACACTGATTCAGCTTATAATAATGCAATTTTAAATAAAAAACTTGGAGTAAATATAGATGTAATTGACATAAAACAAATTAAAAATTTAATACCTGAAGTAAATATAGATGATATTTCTATTGGTTTATTCGAACCTGAGGCAGGATATGTGGATTCAGTAGAAACAACATATAAATTTGCTCAAAATGCAATTAACAATGGGGTGCAAATATTCACTAACACCAAAGCAGAATCCATTGAAATTAACAAAAATGGTATCCAAGCAATTAAGACAAACAAAGGTAAAATAAAAACCAAAATGATTATAAATGCATCTGGTGCATGGGCTAATTATATCAACAAATCAGTAGATGAAAATTTACCTATATTTGCATTAAGAGTGCAACAAGTCATACTTAAAGCTAACCCTGCAGTTGTGCCAATGCATTATTGCTTAATGGATTATTCAAAAGGAACTTATTTACGACCAGATTATGGACAAACATATATTGCCGGTGAAGAATTAGGCTTTGAACAAAATGATATTGTGTCTCCTGACTACTATAACCAATCGTCTGATCATGATGTAATTACAGAGTATAAATCAAGAATTGTTTCTCGACTACCAAGTTTTGATAACAGTATTATAAAAAGTGGCCATGCCGCAATATATGATATGACTCCAGATGCAAATCCTATACTTGGTGCTTCTTCAAAAATTAAAGGTTTATTTTATGCAGTTGGATTTAGTGGTCATGGTTTTAAATTATCCCCAATCATTGGAAATATGATTGCAGAATTAATCACGAAAGAAAAAACTGATCCTATTTTAAAAAAATTTAATCTATCAAGATTTGCATTGAAAAATCTAATACTTCCAAAATTCCCTATTAAGAATCCCAACAATTAAATTATTAAATGTTAGAATATCTTATATAGACAAACAGTATAATTTTTGTCTATAATTCGTGTTCTATCTAAATATTTTATAATGTTTAGATGAGCCGAGGTGGTGGAATTGGTAGACACGCAGTGTTGAGGGCGCTGTAGCCTAAAGGCTGTAGGAGTTCGAGTCTCCTCCTCGGCATTGTATAAATATATATGGCGACGTGGCCAAGTGGTCTAAGGCGGGGGTCTGCAACACCCTTATTCGGCGGTTCGAATCCGCCCGTCGCCTCCAAAACATAGCCCGGGTGGCGGAATGGTAGACGCGGCAGACTTAAAATCTGTTGTCCTTAGGGACGTGGGAGTTCGACTCTCCCCCTGGGCATTACCTTCAGTAATACCCATAGATTAACAGTTATTTATAGGTATAGATAATTAGGAATATCTCCCATAATATCTCCCATAAACCCCTTATAAGTGCCGATTGCCCTTTTACCTATTAATATATTTGTATATGACACTGCGAGAGAGATATAAATTTCGCACCAATCTTTGATTGTGTATCGGTGGAGTGGTTCTTGGTTGTGGATATTATTGCTTTGGTTGATGTTAGGTTGATAGGTAGGTTGTTAGTTGGTAGTAGTAGTTAGTTGATAGGGGGCATGGCTTAGAGTTTTTGTTGTTGGGCTATACATACCCGTGACAATTTAATTTTCAAATAACTTTTTGGTCTGCAAGTATGTAATCTGCTCCCAAGTATGTTCTCTGTTCATTTCCCATACTAAACAGATACATACTTACAAATTTAGTATTATATCAGTTAAATTTTTCCCCAACATCAAAAAGACATTAGGGAGAGTTTTTTTTTAACATTCAATGGGCAAAAGTAAATTTACCATTATTGTTGAATGTCATTAAAATAATAAGTTACATTTAAATATTTTGCAATTTGATTTGATTTAATTAGTAGCTATATGGAATTCAAACTTTTTTTACAAAAGTCTTGCTTTAAAGTCTATAATAAAATAGATTATGAAAAAATATTTTATATCTGTTAGTAAAATAAGTAGATATTTCATTTTAATATTTACCTTATCTATAGTTATATCTTGTTCTAACGACTTAGAAATTAATAATAAAAACAGTAAATTAAATTCAGGGAATCAAGATGTAATTAATAGTAAAGTTACTGGTTTTGATTTTAAATTTAGTGAGGGTTTGAATATATCAAGTAAATCTATCATTGAATCTGGAGAACCCCATTTTTTTTATATTTTTTCACCGACCTGAGCAACATGCGTTTCTGAGTTACAGGAATTTACACCTATTGCAAATAACATATCTAACGCATCATTTTATGCAATCAGTATTGATCCTACTATGTCTCAATCTGATATTAAATTATTTAAATTAAGACATAAGCTTAATAATGTCATTATACTTTCGTTTAATAAGGAAGTGATATTATATTTTAATATTAGGGAAAGAGGATCAAAAAGAATATTAAATAGCAAAGCAGAGTTAGTATATTCAGGCGGACATAACGATTATGAAATTAATTTATGGCAAAAGTTATTAAATGAAAAAAATAATTAACTCCTCTACATATGATCCATTACGTTATATTAAATGATAATTAATATGTTGTCGGATTTTGTGCCATTGCTTTGCCAGTAGCTTTTGGGATACTTTCTTCCCTACGCGTTTGGGAGATGTCTTATTGTTTTTGGTACAGATTATGAAACTTAAAACCCTAAAACGTGCGTGTGCGTACGCGTAAGGAAGCTATGAAGGAAAGAATATAGACTTAAGGGTTATAATGAATTATGGCTAAAGATAAATTTTGTAAGAGTGTGGTAGTGAGATTAAAGCTACTGCTAAATTTTGTGAGGAATTATGTGCGGTAGGTTTTCAGTAAATGTAAATTACGAAGAATTAAAAGATAGGTTCCCTACTCATAAGGTTCAACCTATCAAACCATTGTATAACTTTGCTACTACTATGGAGCTACCCATAATCATTAATAATGATGTTATTAATATGAAGTGGGGGTTAGTAACTTCGTGGGCTAAAGATACATCTTTTGCAAGTAAAATGATTAATGCTAGAAGTGAAACATTATTAGAAAGACCTTCATTTAAGAACCTAGTGGATACTAACAGATGTGTAATAGTATCTAATGGTTTTTATGAATGGGATTCTGTGACTAAGAGTCCTTATTATATATACCATACAAGTAATCAGATTATGACTTTTGGTGGTTTGTATTCAACATGGGTAAGTAAGAATAAGGAAACAGTTTATACATTTACTATCATTACTACAGAACCCAATAGTAGTCTGTCTTACATACATCATAGAATGCCTTTGATTCTTGATAAGGGAGATGATATTAAGTGGATTGATAATAATAATAGTTATGATTCAGTTAAAGAACTAGTTAAGCCTATTGATGATAACTTAATAAATATGCATGAAGTCTCAACCCTGGTAAATTCAGTTAGGAATAATACTTCTGAAGTTCAAATAAAAACAGTGAATAGATTATTCTAAAAAGATTGGTTCCTAAAGTATTCTTCTAAGTCTTTTTTTAGTATTAGTGTTCTCCTAGTATTGACTATTATTATTTTGGTTAATAACTCCTAATAATATTAATTCCATCTTCTAACTCTAATGTTATTAGAGGTATAAGATATTTTGACTTAATGGTTATAATCTAATTATGAATAAAAATGAACATTATTACTGCAGGCTATGGCTATGATCTGAATATCTGTGTGTATGATGCTTATTATTAATGGGTAGAGGGTTCAAGGAGGCATTAGAGATGAAGCTGAAGTGCATACCGCTATTGTTTGCTACTGCCAGTGCTTATGTTGGTGTTGGCGGGTTGTGGTGGGGATGCTACTGCACCACTGTCTACCTATACACCTACCGCTACACCAACTCCTGAAGTAGTAGCCAAAGAAATGGTGGGTACTGCGGCTCCTACTGCTACGCCTGAGCCTACGCCTACAGCGACTTCAGCCCATGTGATTCCTACATTTGTTGGGACAGTTAGATTCCAGGTTGACGTTCAGCAAGTGACTACAGCGGAACAGCTGGGGCAAGCGAGTATTGTGGGCCCTAGTCTGATTCATTTAGAGGATGGACGAATCCGGCTTTACCTGCAGGCTCGGGCTAATCGAGATGACATCAATTTCGATGGGGTGAACATTGTTAGCTTAATTTCCTCCGATGGCACCCAATGGGATGTTGAGCCCGGCATACGCATCTCCCATGGTAGCGAGTCTGATGTTGATTCGGAAGCGGGTGAACCGGGTGTTTACCTCGGGCTCGATGACAAGTACCACATGGCTTATACAGGGCGTTTTATGGGAATAAATCGACAGGGGAAAAGCCAGAAAATGCATCGGGTGGTTTTCGCGGTATCGGATGACGGCCTGAACTGGACCAAGCAAAATCAGCATTATGCCGACCCGGAGAACATAAATGATTTCGCTTCTAGCGCAGACGTTACTATCGTAAACGGCGAGTACGTCATTTATTACACTGGTCAGAGGAACATTATCAGAGCAACGTACGACGGCCTGACATGGGTCAGGAAAGAAATTGCCTTTAGC
>ENA-ORDI01001135-ORDI01001135.1-marine-metagenome-genome-assembly--contig:-NODE-1135-length-15204-cov-5.957361_pt1 | contig 15204 bp, 18 predicted proteins | sample MGYA00248628_ERZ508525 | MGnify/ENA primary metagenome ERZ508525 (study PRJEB26195, sample SAMN05422138) | marine metagenome | isolation source: East of Porto Seguro, South Atlantic Ocean | place... | reverse complement strand
ATGTTTATTAAAGTACCATTTCTTTTCAAAATATTAATATTTTTTTGAACATAATTTCCTCCAACAATATCTAAAATGAAATCAACACCCTGATTATTTGTTTTTTTATTAATAAATTCCTCAAAATTCGTTTTTTTTGGATTAATAGCATGATCAGCGCCAATTTTCTTACACTTAATAAGTTTTACATTTGAGCGAGTTGTTGTAAACACTTCTAAACCAAAGTTTTTAGCAAATTGTATAGCAGTTGTTCCAATACCACTTGAACCGCCATGAATTAAAATTTTTTTATTTTTTTCTATTCTACTTCTTATAAATAAATTAAACCAAACAGTAAAAAAAGTTTCCGGTATTGTTGATGCTTCTTCAAAGCTTATATTTTTTGGTATTGGAAGACATTGTTGATATGGAGCTAAACAATATTCTGAATACCCACCTCCAGATACCAATGCACAAACTTTATCTCCGATTTTAATATTTTTTGTTTTTTTCCCTATTTCAACTACTTCGCCTGATATTTCAAGCCCTAAGATATCACTAACACCTTTTGGTGGTGGGTACTCTCCTTCTCTTTGTAAAATGTCAGGTTTGTTTACTCCAGCAGCTTTAACTTTGATTAATACTTCATTATTTTTTGGTTTTGGTATTGGCCTAGATCCAATGTACAATACTTCCGGACCACCCTGCTTCTTAATTTCAACTACTCTCACTTAATTATCTATTTTTTGTCTTTATTAATTTCAAGTTTGTCTTGAACTTTATTTTTTTCTACTTTTTCTTCTTTATTTTTTTTGTATTTTTTAAATCTTTTTGCAAATTTTGAAATTTGCCCCTGAGTATCAACTAATTTCTTTTCACCACCACTCCATGCAGGGTGTGATTTAGGATCAATATCTAGGTTGAGAACATCTCCTTTCTTACCCCAAGTGGATCTTGTTTTAAATTTAGTACCATCAGTCATAACAACCTCAATTTCGTGGTAATCTGGATGAATATTTTTTTTCATAAATATAGACTATATTTTTTTTTTATTTTTTTTCGAATTCAATTATTACTTTATTTTCTTTATTTTTAACTTCTCCAAATGATTTAACTATTAAATTTCTTGCTGGCACACCTTCTTTTATAATAATAGATCTTATATTAATAGCTCTATCAAGCGATAATCTTCTTGAAGTATATTCAGTTTTGTTAGTTTTTGCATATGAGGTAATTTTAAAGTTTAAGTTTTTTTTATTAGTTTGATTGTTAATAAAATTTCTTATTTTTTTTACATCTTCATCTTTAATGTTTGCAGTTTCTGAGTTAAAAAAAATTTGTATTTTGTTAGGAGTTTTTTCTATTATTTTTTTAATTCTAGCAAATTTTTTTTCTATAAAATTATCAGTTTTAACTTCTTTTGTATCTATATTCTTATTTTTAATTACAACATTTTCTTTTTCTTTTTTTTTTATTTTAGTCCTTATATCTGTTTTTATTTTAAATTTTTCTTCATTAATGTTTTGTTTTAAGTTTTCAATAATTGATAAGTTAACTTCAATATCTTCTTGGTAAAATTTCCCAATTTCAACAGGATCTATAGCTAATGAAAAATTAGAAAGAAAAATACATGTTATTACAAAAAAAATTAGTTTAAGTTTTCTTATTATTGATTTCATATTTATGTTATAAACTTAATTGTTAATTCATCAACTAAATTATTATTACATGCATATATATTTCCTGTATATAAATAATTTTCATTTTTATTAATATTTCCTACATAGCCTCCAGCCTCTTTTACTATAAGCGCACCAGCTGCTATGTCCCATGTTTTTAAGTTAAATTCCCAAAATGCATCATATCTACCTGCAGCTACATATGCTAAATCTAGTGCTGCTGCCCCGTATCTGCGAATTCCTGAAGAGCTTTTCATTATATTTTCTAAAATTTTTAAGTAATTTTTGTGTGAACTTTCCATACCTTTCCAAGGTATTCCAGTTGAAACTAAAGAATCTTTAAGCTGACTTCTTGCAGAAACTCTTATTCTTTTACCATTAAGAAAAGCACCAATACCTTTTTCTGCCCAAAATAATTCATCTTTTATGGGATCATAAATAATTCCTGAAATTATTTCTTTTTTTACCATTAATGCCATAGAAATTGCAAAATGGGGCAAACCATGAAGAAAATTTAATGTTCCATCTAATGGGTCAATAATCCATATTTTTTCATGTTTATTCAAATTAGTTTCTGAGTTTGTTTCTTCTGACATTATTTCTATTTTTGGATATCCTTTTTGTAATATTTTTATAATTGCTTTTTCTGAACTCAAATCAGCAGATGTTACAAAATCACCAATCCCCTTTTTTGAAACTTGCAGATTTTCAACTTCTCTAAAATCTTTTATTAAAATATTTCCAGCTTTATAAGCTGCTTTTGTCATGATGTTTATTATTGGTGTTTTTAAAGTCATATGTTCTATGAAATATATTTTTTTTACTTAACTTTTTCTACATAAGAGTTATTTGATGTTTTTACTACTATTTTCATGCCTTTTTCAATGTGAAGCGGTACCATTACTTTTACACCATTTTCAAGAATTGCTGGTTTAAGGCCTGAGGTTGCTGTTTGATTTTTGATTACAGCTTCTGCTTCTTTAATTTTTAAAGTTGCTGTCTCAGGTAGCAATATATTTATAGGTTCATCATCTTTTAATTCAAGAGAAACATTAATTCCATCTTTTAAATATGGCAATGTATCAGTCATAATTTTTTCTTTATTTATACTAATTTGTTCATAGTTTTTTTGATCCATGAAAAAATACTCATCTCCGCTTGAATAAAGTAATTGAAAAGCTCTTTGTTCAAGATGTGCTTTTTCAATATTTTCATCAGATCTAAACCTTTCGTTTTTTTTAGTTCCAATATTAATATCTTTAAATTCAATTTGGATGTAAGCACCACCCTTACCAGGTTTTGTATGTTCTAATTTTAAGACTTTCCAAAGCTTATTTTCAAATTCTAGAATATTTCCAACTTTTATTTCATTTGCAGATATTTTCATATTTTTTCATTTAAAATTTTGTGAAATAAATTTACTGCTTTAATAGGTCCTTTTTCAGATTTCCAAATTCCCGAACTTACAGCAAATAAATTACATTCTGTCTTTAAAATTTTATTGCAATTTCCCAAATTTATACCTCCAACAGCAGCACATGGTAGACTAAAATTTTTTTTAAACCAGTTTATATTCTTAACTGTAGCCTTATGCTTAATTTTTTTTGTTTTAGTTTTAAAAAAAGATCCAAACGATATATAGCTAGGTTTATAATCCATAGCTTTTTTCACAAGATTTTTTGAGTTATTACAGGTTATTCCTAAAAATTTTTTTTTTGATAAAATTCTGCTAATCTTACTTTTTGATATATCTTTTTGTCCTAAATGAACACCGTCACAAAATTTTAAAAAATTTTCGCTAGCGTAGTCATTGATAAAAAATATAGTTTTATATTTTTTACAAAGTAAATTTATTTTTTTTAAAACATATAAAACCTGTATTTCTTTTTTATTTTTTAATCTTAATTGTAAAAATTTTACTTTTTTAGTTTTTAAAACTTGATCTAAAGTAATTAGGTAATTTTTTAATGGTAGTCTTTGTGTAAGTAGTTCAGGAGGAGTAATTAGATATAAAAATTTTTTTTTCTTTTTAAAGAAATTATCCATTACTTATTCATGAGTTGTGAATTTTCTTCTAAACTTACGTCCCATTTACCATGACAAGCTAAAGAATTCATTTTTGCACGGTGTAAGAAAATTTTTTGAACCATATTTTTGTTTCCACTTTTACCGCCCCATGCTATAAGTGCATCTTCTTGTAAAGCTCTTCCATATGAAAAAGATAGCTTCCAAGGAGCACTTTTTAATTTATTAATTTCATTCAAAACCATGGTAGCATTTATACTACTTAGTCCACCAGATAAGAAAACAATTCCTGGTACTTCTCTTGGAACACTTCCGATTAAACATTCTAAAGTTCTTTCAGCAGTTTTATTTATATTTAATTTTTCATCACTTTTATTTCCTGGAACTATCATATTTGGTTTTAGTAAAATACCTTTTAAATCGACATTTTTTTTTTTTAAAGAAACAAAGAGTTGATTAAGTGTTTTTTTTGTTACCTCATAACATTTATCTAAATCATGTTCTCCATCCATAATTACTTCTGGTTCAACAATTGGCACCAGTTTATTATTTTGGCTTATTAAGGCATATTCAGCTAATAATAATGAGTTTTTTTCCAAACATTCGTTTGATGGAATATTTTTTCCAATATTAATTACTGCTCTCCATTTTGTAAATTTTGCTCCATTCTCAACAAAAGGTTTTAAACGCTCATCTAATGTTTCTATACCTTTGGTATAAGTTTCAATTGAATCTTCATTAAATATTTCTAAACCTTGATCGATTTTTATTCCTGGGTAGCAATTAATATTTTCTAGTTTTTCTTTTAACGATTCGCCATTTGAATTTTTTTGGAAGAAAGTTTCTTCAAATAAAATAACACCAGATATAAACTTAGAAATACCATTTGCTGAAAATAAAGTTTCTCTATAATTGCATCTTGTTTTTTCGTTTGATTCAACATTTATAGAATCGAATCTTTTTTTTATAGTATTTGTACTCTCATCTGCAGCTAAAATTCCTCTACCATTATCAACAATTTTTTTTGCAATATTTTCTAAATTTTCCATAGACATTAAACGTATTTTGAAATGTAATTCGTTAGATCAATTAATCGATTGGCAAAACCCCATTCATTATCATACCAAGAAACAATCCTACAAAGTTTTTTTTTAATTACTTTAGTTTGTGTTGAGTCAAAATTTGAGCTATACGGTGAGTGATTAAAATCAATCGAAACTAGGGGTTCATTGGTAATTGATAAAATATTTTTCAAATCTTTTTTTGAGGAATCAATGCATATTTTATTAATTTCATTTTCTGATGTATCTCTAGAGGTATTAAAAACAAAATCTATTAAACTCACATTTGGGGTAGGGACTCTAATAGCTGTTCCATCAAGTTTCCCTTCTAGAGATGGTATTACTAATCCTATTGCTTTTGCAGCACCTGTTTTTGTTGGTATTAAAGATGTAGCAGCTGATCTTGCTCTTCTTAAATCGCTTTTATGAAAAGTATCAACTATTCTTTGATCACCTGTATAGGAATGTATAGTTGTCATATGGCCTGCTTCTATTCCAATAGACTTATTTAAAATATTTGCAATTGGTGCTAAACAATTTGTTGTACAAGATGCATTTGAGATTATTTTATGGTTATTATTTATTTCTTTATGGTTTACTCCGTACACAACAGTAATATCTGGATTATCTGATGGCGCAGAAATAATTACTTTTTTTGCTCCAGCTTTTATATGTTGTAAGGAATCTTTTTTTGAAGTTAAAATTCCTGTGCATTCAATTACAATATCAATTTTATTTTTTTTCCATGGTAATTTAAGTGGATTTGTTTCAGAAATAATTTGAATTTTACCTAAACCAATATCAAAAGAATTTTTATCTTTTTTAATTTTTTTGTTATATGTTCCATGAATAGAATCATATTTAAATAAATGTATATTTGATTCTAAATCAGCTAAATCATTTATAATTTTTACATTTATATTTTTTGCATTTTTACTTTCTGACAAAGCTCTTAAAAAAAGTCTGCCAATTCTTCCAAAACCATTTATTGCTATATTAACCATTATTTTTTTTTACAAATCCTTAATGCTAATTTTACAAGTTCTTTAGCATTTAAACCAAAATTATTATATAAAACTTTGTGTGGTGCAGAAGATCCAAAACTATTCATTCCCAAAATATAATCATCATTTTTTATATATCTTGTCCAACCAAACTTTGATGCAGCCTCAATAGCAATTCTTTTTTCAATTGGTCCTAAAATTTTATTTTTGTAAGTATCATTTTTCTTATCAAAAATTTCCCAACAAGGCATTGATACAACTGCCACATTTATGAATTTTTTTTCAAGAATGTTTTTTGCTTCTATTGCAATTGATACCTCTGAACCAGTAGCTAAGATTGTTATATCTCTTTTACTTTTTTTTGTTTCTGAAATGATATACGCGCCTTGGCTAGAAAGGTTAGTGAATATATTTTTATTTCTTACAATCGGAATATCTTGCCTAGTCAATGAAATAACTGAAGGAGTACTTTGATTTAAAGCAGTTTCCCAACATTCCAACGTCTCAATTGCATCAGCCGGTCTTAAAACATTGAGGTTTGGTATTGATCTTAGGCTAGCAAGATGCTCAATAGGTTGATGAGTTGGACCGTCTTCTCCTAGACCAATTGAATCATGTGTCATAATATATATTGCTTTTATTTTCATAAAAGAAGCTAAGCGTATTGATGGTCTACAATAATCTGTGAATATTAAGAATGAACCTCCATATGGAATTATTCCTCCATGTAATGACATTCCACTCATCGCTGCAACCATAACATGTTCTCTAACTCCGAAATATAAATATGTTCCTTTTGAATTTTTATTATTATAAACCTTTTGGTTTTTAGATCTTGTCAGATTTGACACAGTTAAGTCAGCTGCTCCTCCAAATAAAGAAGGAATTTTTTTTGATAGAATATCAATTGCTAAGTTGGAAGCTTCTCTTGTTGCAATTTCTTCGTTAGAATTAATAAACTTCGCCTTTAATTTTTTAAAATCTATAAATGCGTTATTTGGAATTTTAGTTTTTAGATGATTAAGAAAAAAGCTTCTTTTTTTAACGTTTATTTTTTTAAAAGCATGATTCCATTTTTTATTTATTTTTATTCCTTTAACTGCTGTTTTTTTCCAAAACTTTAATATATTTTGTGGTACAAAAAAAGCTGGATAAACCCATCCGAGTTTTTTTTTAGTTTTTTTTAATTCTTCTTCTCCTAAAGGCGCACCATGACTTGAATTTTTACCTTGTTTATTAGGAGACCCATAACCTATTATTGTATTACATGCAATAAATGATGGTTTATTAGATAATTTAGCTTTTTTTATAGCGTTATAAATTTGAGAAAAATTATGGCCATTAATTTTTTGTGCATTCCAATTGCAAGCTTTAAACCTTTGTAAATGATTTTCTGAAGTAGACAAACTTGTAGGGCCATCTATAGAAACTTTATTATCATCAAATAAAACAATTAATTTTTTTAAGTTTAAGTGACCAGCTAAGGATATTGACTCTTGACTTAAGCCTTCCATCAAACAACCATCACCCACAATAACATAAGTATGATGGTTAACTAGGCTCTTCCCAAATTTTGAAGATAGATGATTTTCAGCTATTGCCATACCTACTGAATTAGCTAAACCCTGCGCAAGAGGCCCGGTAGTTGTTTCAATACCAGAACTCAAATCATGTTCAGGATGTCCAGGTGTTATACTATTTAATTGTCTAAACTTTTTTAATTGTTCTAAAGTCATTTTTTTATAACCAGTAAGATGTAATAGTGAATATAAAAGCATTGAACCGTGTCCAGCTGATAAAACAAATCTGTCTCTATCAGACCAACTAGGGTTTTGAGGATTAAATCGTAAAAAATATTTAAAAAGAATTGTTACTACATCTGCCATACCTAAAGGCATTCCTGGATGGCCTGACTTTGCTTTTTCAACAGCATCCATAGACAATGCTCTGATAGCATTGGACATTAATTTTAATTTTTTTATATTTAAATTATTTTTGGTTAACACATCTAGATATATAATTTTTCAATTCTAATTTTTGTTGTCAATTATAGAATAAAAAAATATACTTTAGCATAAGTAGATATAATAAAAAAAAAAAATAATGCCAGTTTTAAGAATAAATATTAACGGACGTTATTATGATATTACTTGTGAAAAAAATAAGGAAAAATATGTTTTAGAATTATCAAAATATTTTGATCAAAAAGTTAAGGATTTTTCTGTTAAATTAAAAAATGTAGATCATTCTAGGCTACTTGTTTTAACAGGAATTTTGTTAAGTGAAGAATTAAACAATATTATGAAAGATAAAAGTAAAGTTGACAATCCTTATGGAAAAAATTATAAACTTGAAGTCGAAGATTTAAAACAAAAACAATCTGAAGCATCATCAATAGTAAAAAATAAAATAGATAAATTAATTTCACGTATACAATCTTTAACTAAATGAAAATTCTTTTTTTTGGTGATATTTTCGGCAGATCAGGACGAGATGCTTTAATAAAAAAACTATCATATTTTAAAGAAAAATACGCTCCAGATTTTATTCTAGTAAATGGTGAAAATGCCTCACATGGAAAAGGTATATCTCAGTCAATTTGTAATGATTTATTTTCTGCTGGGATAGATGTTATTACGGGTGGAAATCATATTTTTGATAATAATGATATATTTAATTTTATTGATGATGAAAAAAGACTGTTGAGACCTAATAATTATCCTATCGATACACCAGGTAATGGTTATGGAATTTATGAAAAAAACCAAAAAAAAATATTAGTTATTAATGTAATGGGAAGAGTATTCATGCAGCCTTTGGATGATCCATTTGAATCTATTAGAAAAATTATAAACGAAAAAATACTTGGGCAAAACGTTTCAGCAATAATAATTGATATACACTGCGAAGCAACAAGTGAAAAAATGGCTATAGGTCATGAATTTGATGGTAAGACAAGTTTAATTGTAGGAACCCATACGCATATTCCAACTGCAGATGCAAGAATTTTATCAAATGGAACAGCTTTTATTACAGATTTAGGTATGTGCGGTGATTATGATTCAATTATTGGTATGGATAAAAATAAAGCGCTGGAAAGATTTAAAAAAAAAACTCCAGTAAAAGGCATTCATCCTGCTACGGGAGAAGCTTCTTTATCATGTGTTTTTGTCGAGCTAGATGATAGAACAGGATTGGCAAAATCTATAAAACAAATAATTACAGGTGGTTCATTAGAAAAAGTTTCATAAAAAAAAAATCATTTATTATTTTTTAATATGGCAGGACATTCAAAATTTAAAAATATAATGTTTCGCAAAGGAGCTCAAGATAAAAAAAGGGCTAAAATATTTGCTAAATTAGGTAGGGAAATTCAAATTGCTTCAAAACAAGGTGGAATAGATCCAGATTCAAATCATCGACTACGAACGGCTATAGATGCTGCAAAAGCTGCTAATGTTCCTAAAGATAATATAGAAAGGGCAATCAAAAAAGGTTCTAGTAATGAAACTAATAATTTAGAAGAAATAAAATATGAAGGATTTGGGCCTGGGAGCACCTCGTTAATTGTTGAAACTATGACTGATAATAAAAATAGAACAGTTTCTGAAATAAGACAAATTTTTTCAAAAAACGGAGGATCAATAGCTGAAAATGGAAGCGTATCTCATAGTTTTAAAAGAAAAGGGGAATTAATTTACAAAGCAGATAAAGCTTTAGAAAATAAGGTTTTTGATTTTGCTGTAGAAGCAGGTGCTGACGATATAATTAATGAGGATGAAAATTATACTGTTTATTGTGATCCGAACAAAATTATTAGTATTAAAGAAAAAATTTCTGAATTATCCATAGAACCTATCTCAGTTTCTTTAACTTGGATATCATCTAATAAAGTAAGTGTTAATAAAGAAGATGGAAAAAAACTTTTTAATCTTATTAACCAATTAGAGGATAACGAGGATGTTCAGAATATATCTTCAAATTATGATATTTCTAATGAAGTTTTTGATACAATAGAATTTGATAATTAGATAAAAATAATGGCAGATAAAACATGGAAAGCTAGAGAAAGACAAGTCGCTAGATATTTTAATACAAATAGAACTCCACTAAGTGGCGGTGCTTCGAGACACACCAGGTCTGATTCTCTTCATGACGAATTGTTCGTTGAATGTAAACTGAGAAAAAAATATTCTGTTATTTCACTTTGGAATGAGACAAATGAAATGGCAAAAAAAGAAAATAAAACGCCAGTTGTAGCGTTATGTGAGTCTGGTCGGCCTGGTTTTTGGATTATGGTTCATAGCGATGATTTAGAAAAAGTATCTAATGCAGTTAAAAAAAGATAATTTAATAAATTTGTATAGAAATAATTCTTTGTTTTTCTCGTTATAAATTTAGAATAGTTAAATAAAATTATGGAAAACCAAGCTGTAGATGCTGTGAATCTTGTTCAAAACGGAGCGTACGATCTATCCATTTTCTCTTTATTTCTTAGAGCAGATCCAATTGTTAAGTTAGTTATATTTGGACTTTTTATAGCATCAATATGGAGTTGGGCAATAATCATAAATAAAATAAAAATGATTAGAAAAATGAACAATGTGACAAAAAAATTTGAGGATCTTTTCTGGTCCTCTTCTTCATTGGAGGATTTATATACTAATACAGAAAGCAAGAATGATAATCCTATGATCGCAATTTTTAATAAATCAATGATAGAGTGGCTGAAGCTTAGAAATTCTAAAATTAAAGATAGAATAGAAAATAGATTAAATAATGTATTAGTTTCTTCTATAAATAATGAAATTACAAAATTAGAAAAAAATATGATTTTCCTAGCATCTTTAGGTTCAGCTGCACCTTTTGTTGGTTTGTTTGGAACTGTTTGGGGTATTATGAATAGTTTTCAGGCTATTGGTATAACAAAAAATACTAGTCTAGCAGTTGTAGCTCCAGGAATAGCTGAAGCTTTATTCGCAACAGCCCTAGGCCTTATAGCAGCAATACCTGCCGTTATAGCTTATAATAAAATATCAAGTGTTTTTGATAATTACTCAATTAGATTAGAAACTTTTGCTCAAGAATTTGTTAATCGTGTAACAAAATAAAAAAAATGTCTATTAAACCTATACAAAGAGTTAGTAGTTTAAAATTTTCAAGGATGTTAAAAAGAAATAAAACAATTAGTCAAATAAATGTAACTCCGATGGTGGATGTTATGTTAGTTTTACTAGTAATATTTATGATAACCGCTCCATTATTAAAAGTTGGTGTTCCAGTTAATTTACCAAAAACAAAGGCAAAAGCATTACCTGAAGATCAAACTCCTTTATCTGTAACAATTAATAAAGAAGAAAAGATCTTTGTGCAAAATACAGAAATAAGTTTAGAAAAATTAATACCTAAATTGATTTCTATTTCAAAAAATAGAAATGATAGAAAAATTTTCATCAGAGCTGATAAAGTTTTATCATATGGAAAAGTAGTTGAAGTAATGGCAATAATTACTTCAGCAGGATTTAATAAAATTGCACTAGTTACTGACTTTGAAACAAAAAAAAATAAATGACACTAAATAATTTAATTTTTCTTCCAATTAAAAATGAGATTTTGGAAAAAAAAAATTATCTTTTACAGTCACTTGGGTTTCATTTATTAATAATAATATTAATTTACTATGGAATACCAAATCTGTTTAAATATCGTGCAGAATTTTTACCTCCTTTACCAGTTGAAATAATAAATATTTCAGATAGAACATCGGCACCAAAAATTAATTTTAAGAAAAGTCCTGACACTGGTAAAAATAAAACAAATTATGTTAATCAAGAAAATATAAAATATAATAACCAGACTAAAGTAATAGATGATAATACAGAGATAATTGATATGAAAAAAGAAGTTAAAGAAATAAAAAAAAAAAAAATTATTAAATTAAAAGACCTAAAAAAAAGACCTAATCAACTACAAAGTGTTTTAAAATCTATTGAACAGGTAAAAAAAGATTTTAGTGACAAAAAAAAAAAAGATAAAGAGAAAACTAAAAATGATGAAAAAGTAACCCCTATAAAACTAGGAATAAATTTATCAATAAGTGAAATAGATGCTATAAGAAGACATTTTGAAAAATGTTGGAATATTCCATCAGGAGCTAGAGAGGCAGGAAATCTAGCTTCAGAAATTAAAGTAAGATTTAATAAAAAGGGAAATGTTATAGATGCAAGAATAGTTAATGTAAGCCGAATGAAAAGAGATAGATATTTTAGGACCGCTTCAGAAAGTGCGCTTAGAGCAGTTTTAAATCCTAGATGCCAAAACGCACCATTACCAGAAAATAAATTCGATAAATGGAAAAATTTAACTTTAAATTTTGATCCGAAAAGTATAATTGGTTATTAATATTTTTTTTTATTAAATTGAAATATACAAAAAAAATAATTTTTTCTTTTTTAATTTTCTTTTCTTATATTTTAAATGTAAATGCAGAGCTTAAGATTGATATAACATCTGGTTATACAGAGCCCACTCCTATAGGAATTTATGAATTTATTGGAACTAATGATGAAGAAAAGATTTTAGCTAAACAAATCACAAAATTAGTAATTGCTGATTTAAATAATAGTGGACTTTTCAAAATTATTGATCCTAAAGCGTACATTCAAAAAATTTCAAGCACTAATATCATGCCTAAATTTTCTGATTGGAAAGTTATAAATGCACAAGCGCTAATTGTTGGTTCTAGTGTATTAAATGCAAGCGGCCACGTTAGAATTGAATTTAGGTTATGGGATGTTTTTGCGGAACAACAAATGGCAGGATGGGCATTTAGTACTGTAAGAAGTAATTGGAGGCAAATCTCCCATCGAATAGCGGACAAAGTTTATGAGAGATTAACCGGTGAAATTGGTTATTTTGATACAAGAATTGCATATATTGCAGAAAGTGGACCACAAAAAAAAAGAATTAAAAGGCTTGCAATTATGGACCAAGATGGTGCTAATCATCGTTTCTTAACTAATGGCAACAATTTAGTTCTTACACCTCGATTTTCTCCTTCTCAACAAGAATTAACCTACTTATCATATATTGGAAGAATTCCAAGAGTATATTTGTTAGATATTGAAACAGGCAAACAAGAAATAGTGGGTGATTTTCCTGGAATGACTTTTGCACCCCGTTTTTCACCTTTTGGAGACGAGGTTATAATGTCTTTAGCAACAGAAGGTAACTCTGATATTTATTCGTATAACCTTAAAACAAATATAAGGAAACAATTAACATCTTATAGAGGAATTGACACATCCCCATCTTATTCTCCAAATGGAAAAAGAATTGTTTTTAATTCTGATAGAGGAGGCTCACCACAAATTTATACTATGAGTAATAAAGGAAAAAAAATAAAAAGAATTAGTTTTGGCAAAGGTCACTATTCAACACCCGTATGGTCACCAAGAGGAGATTATATTGCTTTTACAAAGTTTTATAATAAAACTTTTTATATTGGTGTTATGACTCCTGAAGGAGAAGGAGAGAGAGTAATTGCCAAAGGCTTTCTTGTTGAAGGACCAACTTGGACACCTAATGGGAGAATGATAGCATATACAAAAAAAGATTATCCAAAACAGAAAAAAGATGGAAAAACAAGGATCTTTTTAATTGATCTAACTGGATTTCATGGAAAAGAAATTATTACCCCATTAGAAGCATCTGACCCGTCATGGTCCCCTTTATTGGATTAAAAAAAACATAAAAAACACTTGTATCTAACAAAGTGACTACTATAATTCACTAGATATAAAAAACTATTTTTGTTATTTATTAACAGTTTTTTAGAGAGGGTATCAAGCGTAATGTATATTTTAAGAACTATCTCAGTATTTATTTTCACAGCATTCTTGTATAGTTGCGCGATGCAACAAGCAGCCGTTGAAGATGCTTCAACAGGTCTTTATGAAGAAGGTGGAATGGCTTATCTTGATAAAGATATGTCAATACCTGCAAAAATATATTTTGATTATGATCAATATTTAATAACCGACATGGGACAAGGTACATTAGATATGCAAGTTACTTGGATGGATGAAAATCCTTCTAAATATATTCTTATAGAAGGTCATTGCGATGAAAGAGGAACACGTGAATATAATTTAGCTTTGGGTGAAAGAAGAGCTAATGCAGTTATAGAATATTTAAGTTCAATGGGTATTGCTGATGGTAGACTAAATACTGTTTCATATGGAAAAGAAAGACCTGATGTAGAAGGATCATATGATGATGCATGGCAAAAAAATAGAAGAGCAGTTACAACAGTAGACGTAGATAGATAGATCAGTTTATTCTTCTCTTTGTCTTCTCTTAATTTTATAGTAATCTAAAAACAATATATATAGAACTAAGTTTCTTTACAATTTGTTCAAAAATGTTTAATAGCAAAACTAATATTTTAAAATATTTTTTACTTTTATTTTTTTTTATAATATCGGATTTAAACGCTTTAGATGAATTTGATTATAATTTACTTAATGAAAAATTAAATCGTCTGGAGCAAGAAATGTCTGATATTCAAAAGTCTTTGTATGCTCCAGATGGTAATACATCCGTTAAAGAAGATCAAAAACCTATTTCCTCAAAATACCAAAGAAGAATAAATAAAATTGAAAATGATTTCGCTAAAATGAACGGAAAGTTTGAAGAAATTTTTTTTAGATTAGATCAACTGCAGGGAAAATTTGATAAAATTACTTCTGATGTAGATTTTAGATTATCAACAAAAAATGATACTTCCTCAGGAGGATTACCTATAAGTAAAAGAGATAGGTCTCATGAAAAAGATACGTATGCTTACCCAAAAAATACATCTGATATCGATTCCAGTGGTGGGGATGCTGAAATTTTAGGAACTATTGAAAAAAAAGATTTTATAGATGAGCCATTTGAAGTAGCAAGAAACTTTCGGACACCAGATGACTTATTTAATTATGGAAAAGAGTCATTACGAAATTTAAATTATTCTGAAGCAGAAAATGCTTTTAAAGGATTTGTAAAAAAATATCCAAAAAATGAAAATGTTCCAAATGCATATTTTTGGCTTGGAGAATCCTTATTTGTAAGAGAAAGTTACCCTGAAGCAGTTTTAGCTTACGGTGAAGTAATAAAGAGTTATAAAAAACATAAAAAAGCTCCAGCGAGTTTGTTAAAAATAGGAATAGCTTTTTCTAATTTAGATAAAAAAAAAGAATCTTGTAATGCTTTAAAGAAGGTATTAAAACAATATCCTGATTCTGAAAGAGATATTTTAAAGAAAACAAATTATATAATTCAAGAAAAAAATTGTTAATTTTTAAGATGATTGAAAAAGTTTTTTTTAAAATTATGAATTCTCTTGGTCCTTATGAGAAAAATCCTCATTTAGCTGTAGCTGTTTCAGGCGGATGCGATAGTTTGTGTCTTGCT
>ENA-ORDI01001134-ORDI01001134.1-marine-metagenome-genome-assembly--contig:-NODE-1134-length-15207-cov-3.152743_pt1 | contig 15207 bp, 12 predicted proteins | sample MGYA00248628_ERZ508525 | MGnify/ENA primary metagenome ERZ508525 (study PRJEB26195, sample SAMN05422138) | marine metagenome | isolation source: East of Porto Seguro, South Atlantic Ocean | place... | reverse complement strand
GCAGTTGTCCGTACGTTCGCCCAGTCGACTATCGAAGAATTTGCCAGCGCAGCCACAATTCCGGTCATTAACGCCCTTACCGATGGCGAACACCCCTGCCAGGCCCTTGCTGACGTGCAGACGGTCACCGAGCAACTGGGGAGCGTCGAAGGCGCAAGCGTTGCGTTTGTAGGCGACGGCAATAACACTGCCGCAAGCCTGGCCTACGCAGTCGCCGGGCTCGGTGGTCGCCTCACTCTTGCATCCCCTGGTGGATACGAACTATCAGCGAAGGTACTCGAAGGCGCCAATGCTTACGGTTCTTCCTCGGGTGGGTCGGTAAAGCAGACCACCTACCCGCAGGATGCCGTATCTGGTGTCGATATCGTGTACACCGACGTCTGGACTGGCATGGGACAGGAAGACGAGGCGGCCAGGCGACTCGCCGCATTCGACGGCTACCAGGTGAATCCGGCCATGCTCGACATCGCTTCGCCGAACGTGAAATTCATGCACGACCTACCCGCCCACCCCGGCGAAGAGATTTCCGACGGTCTTCTTCACGATCCGCGGTCCGTCGTCTTCGATCAGGCAGAAAATCGCCTGTGGGCACAGGCTGCCCTGATGGAAAAACTGATCCAGTAACCTCGAATTTCTCCCGGATGCCGGGAATCAGTCGGCTACCGTGCGAAGATGTATAGCAACGATAGGGGCGTCCTGATTCACGCCCTTGAGTTACGATTTACGCTCTGATCCCCGAAACCTGATGGCCCTTCCCGTAATTGCAATAATTGGCCGACCGAACGTCGGCAAGTCGACCCTGTTTAACCGACTGGCAGGCCGCCGCATCGCGATCGTAAGCGATATACCGGGTACGACTCGCGACCGCGTGTCGATCGACGCAGAGTGGGGCCGCCATCGCTATCTCCTTGTCGATACGGCCGGAGTCGAAGACCGCCCGCACAACGCTCTCTTGTGGGACGACATAAAAAAGCAGGTCGAGATCGCACTCAACCAGGCCGATGGCATCATTTTTACCGTGGATGTAAACGAAGGCGTCACCGATGCCGATGAGGATGCGGCCGACATGGTGAGGCGGGCGTGCCGACCCGTTGTAGTTGCGGCGAACAAGACAGATTCACTCGCCCGCGAGGACCTCATCTACGACTTCTACTCGCTCGGCCTTGGCGAACCACACCCGATCAGCGCTTACCACGACTCCGGCGTTGGTGATCTCATGGAGGCGATGTTTGCTGCGATGCCGCCGTTCGAGCCTGAGTCCATGGGTCCCCATTCGATCAGGGTAGCGATCGCCGGACGACCAAACGCCGGGAAATCGGCGCTCTTCAACGCCCTGACCGGGGAAGACCGTGCGATCGTCAGTCCTGTACCCGGAACGACCCGCGACACACTCGACTCCCAGTTTGACTTCGAAGGCACCCGAATCACGTTCCTCGATACCGCCGGCCTTCGTCGCCGCGGAAAAGCCGAGGCGGGAATCGAAAAATACAGCGCGATCAGAACAATAGGTGCTATCGAACGCAGCTACGTCTCGATACTGGTACTCGATGCAACTGAGTTTGTTACCGCGCAAGATACCCATATCGGCGGCTACATCGACGACGCTTCTCGTGCCGCCGTTGTAGTTATTAATAAATGGGACCTTGCCTACGACCTGAAACTCGACCGCGCCGAAGCCGAAGAGGAGGTTAAGAACCGCTTCAAATTCATTCCCGACGTTCCCGTCGTATTCACATCTGCACTCACCGGCAGGGGAGTCAACAAATTGCTCCCGACGATAATTAACGTGTACGGGGAATTTACGAAACAAATACCCCGTGCCGAGGTTAGCCGTGCAATATTTGATGCAATGGGTGATAATCCCATGCCGGGGTTCGGAAGCAGACGGCCAAGAATCTTCCGCAGTGTTCAGAGTCGGACCTCTCCTCCTACATTTGAATTTACCGCTCGAAACCCGGAACTAATACACTTCAGCTACCGCAGGTATCTGGAGAACCGCCTGCGAGAGAATTTTGGATTTATCGGTTCGCCATTGAAAATGTCATTCGTAAGCCGGGAAGATGAGTGATCCTGCATTAGCCGCTATCGTGCTTGTGCCCGCCTATTTCATAGGTGCCATCCCTTCGGGCGTCATCGTTGGACGACTGTGGCGCGGCGTTGATATTCGCAGCTACGGCAGCGGTGGTTCCGGGGCGACAAACGTGGCTCGCACACTCGGCTCGAGGGCGGGCGGGGTCGTCCTCGCCATGGATGTCGGGAAAGGCATCATCGTTGCGGTGATCGCCCTCCTGGTCTCGGACGAGGCATGGTTGCTTGCAGCAGCCGGGACTTTTGCTGTACTCGGCCACATGTTCCCAGTCTATATTAAATTCAAGGGCGGAAAGGGTGTCGCTACCGGTCTGGGAACGCTGTTTATCATTTCCCCGCTTGCAGGGGCGATCGCGCTCCTTGGCGTGGCGATCGTCGCGCTCACGCGGTACGTTTCGGTCGGATCGATCATAGGCGGCGGCATGAGTCTGGGCCTGCTGGCCGTTCTCAGCCTGTTCGAAGTTTCTGTACTCGGTACACAACATGATCGCTGGTACTTGCTGTTCGCAATCCCCGTAGCCGTGTTGATACTGTGGCGTCACCAACCCAACATCGACCGCCTGGCAAAAGGCGATGAATCGCGGCTGGAAAACAAACCAAACCCGCGCAGAGCCCACCGAACCCCCTAAACTGCCTCTGTGACACACATTGGAATAGTCGGCACCGGCGCCTGGGGGACCACTCTCGGAATCCTCCTTGCGCGCGCCGGCCATAAAACTGTTTTATGGTCCCGCACAGAGTCGCGGGCGAAAGAGCTGGCGGGCGCTCGCATCAACGACCGCTCGGTACCCGGAATCGAGTTCCCAGACTCGATGAGCGTGACTGCGTCCCTTGACGAATCGTTTGCGGATTCCGAACTTGTAATCGTAGTGGTGCCGTCGATCACTATTCGGGAAAATATCAGGTCAATTGCGGATGCACTGCCGACCGGTTCGAGTGTTGTGTGCGCTACCAAAGGCATCGAAATTAGCACCGGTAAGAGGATGTCCCAGGTCATTTCAGAGGAACTTCCCAGATTTGATATCGAGCGAATCGGAGTGCTCTCCGGACCGAACCTCGCGCCAGAAATTGCCCACGGCAAAGTCGCTACAGCGACGGTAGCGTTTCCGACCGATTCCGTTGGTGAATCGGTCCAGACTCTGCTCAGTTCCGACATGTTTCGCGTCTATCGAAGCGAAGACGTAACGGGCGTCGAACTTGGCGGGGCACTCAAGAACGTCATCGCTATCGGTGCCGGATTTATCGACGGAGCTGGTCTCGGCGATAACGCCAAGGCGGCTTTCGTCACCCGAGGGTTGCATGAGATCACGCGACTCGGAGTTGCGATGGGTGCAAGTCCCGATACCTTCGCCGGACTCAGCGGGATGGGCGACCTCGTGGCCACCTGTTACTCGACCCTGAGCCGGAACTACCGGCTGGGGTTGGGAATATCGTCTGGTAAAGACCTTGAGTCCGTCCTTGCCGACCTGGGACAGACCGCCGAGGGTGTTCCCACTACCAGGGCGACCGCCCGACTCGCCAGGGAGCTTGGGATCGAAATGCCGATCGCCACGGCGACACACACAGTGCTGTTCGAAGGTGTCTCACCTACCGACGCTATCCGCGATCTCATGGTGCGCACGCTTCAGCCGGAAGTCCGTTGACCGTTCGGTTTGCACCTCGAGTGTGGGGTGCTCCAGATCGCAAGCGCGAACTCCGAAGGGAAATTTACTTCAGGCAAAAGTAACTTTCAGGTGGTGGAGTGACACGATGGAATGATCGAAAATTCATAACCGTTCTGCCCTCAACCGCCAAGATCGCCCATTTCGTACAGGATTGCCGACATCACGACGATTGCAGCCGTTTCGCTGCGCAATACCCGCGGACCGAGCGTCACCAGGCTCGCCCCGGCCTCCTGTATCGCACTGGCTTCGGCATGACTGACCCCCCCCGGAGGCCCGATCAACACGGCTATTTCACACCCCCCGGTCCCTGTTTCACGCTGGCCATCGTTTTTTTCCAGAGCCTGAGTTTCGATGCTCTTCAACGCTTCGCCCAGGGGTGATGAGTCACCTGTCCTTTCCTCCCACATGCAAAATAGCTGCCGGGCGGCCAACTGACTATTCACCGCGTCCATGACTGGTAACGGTTCGTCAACCGGCGGGACGACGGCCCGTCCGCACTGTTCCGCAGCCTCAATGGCGATCCTCCGCCAGCGGTCGAGCCTGCTGGCCGATGGCGCACCGGTAACCCCACCCTGAACGCGCTCGCTGAGTACCGGTATGAACCTGACGGCGCCCAACTCAGTGCATTTCTGGATGGCCAGCTCGATCCGCTCCGGTCGCGCCAGCCCCAGCAGCATAGTGACTCTAGCGAATGGCTCGGGCACGGACTCGACAGTCGAGATCAATCTAACGGCGACTTCTGTCCTGTCCACCTGATCGATCTGCACTTCCCATTCCAAACCCGATCCATCGAACAGGCCTATTCGGTCCCCGATGCCGACCCGCAACACCGTCTTTAGCTGTCGGGCCAGCTGGCCATCGAGCGTGAGCGAACGTTTCGCGCTGTCGGGCCCTGTCGGGTCTATCGCCGGGAAAGCAATGTTGGGAACGTAGAATCGGTGCATTGCATAGAGAATATCTCAAAAACTCCCCATCCCCGGAGCAGGAACTCAGGGATGTTCGCTCGATTCGCTCCCTCTCCACGGGGAGAGGGCTGGGGTGAGAGCGAATGTCACCGAGCAGGCTGCCTGCTTCCTGCGTACCCCGCCGGACCGGACCCGAAATCGGTCACTTCGCCCGTACAAATCGAGTCGCAGTCCAATCCTCAATCTGCCTGCTTGCCTGAACCACTCCACCCGCCGATTCAAAAGCTGACACAACGTCACCAAGCCGGGTGTCGAGAACCCCCGATGTGATGATCACTCCGCCCTCGGACACCGCTGCAAGCAGTGCCCCGGCCAGTTTGATAAGTACGTTCGCGGCAATGTTCGCCGCCACCACGTCGAAATCACCGTCCGGAATCCCCTTGTGAGGGACACTCCCCTGCAAAACGGTCGAGCGCTCCGAGAACCCGGCAACTTCAAGATTCGCCTTTGACGAAACGACAGCATCATTGTCAATATCCAGACCTACCGCATGCTCGGCTCCAAGAGCGAGGGCAGCGATAGACAGGACCCCCGACCCGCACCCGACATCCAGAAAACGGCACCCCGACTTCACAGTGTCCTCGATCTCTTCGAGGCACATCAGGGTAGTAGGGTGGTGCCCGGTCCCGAACGCAAGGCCGGGCTCCAGTCCAACCACAATGTCGCTGTCACGACCGGTGAATTCGGCCGACCGGGGAACTATCACTAGATTCGTCCCGACCCTGATGGGCTCGAACCTCTGGTTGCGCCATTCGTCGTCAGTTACTTCCCGTTCCTCAAGCTCGGAGAGATCGACAAAATGCCTGATCAGGCGCACCCCGACATCGATTGCCGTTCTCCGACTATCGGTGGTGGGATCGATGGGCAGCCAACCGCGAATGGTTACCCACGCAGCAGGGTCGGGCCCTTCACCTTCATCGGGGTTGAACCCACCGGGCCGTTCGACCGAAGCAGTGCCTTCGCCGTGCAGGTTGAACAGGTGAGTCAGTGGTTCAACGTATTCTGGCGGAGCTTCGATACTCAGTTGCAACCAGTGTCTTGTACGCGCCTGGCTTTCGTTATCCACCGGTCCAGTCGCCTTCAGGACTTGTCGTCCTCGCCTCTGAACGCATCTTTGAACCGGTCGAAGAGCCCCTGGCTGCTGCCATCTCCGTCCCCGATTTTTTCAATGCCGAACGATTCCGCAAGTTCCTGTAATAGCTCGATCTGGTGCTCGCTCAGCTTGTTCGGAGTGACAACTTTCAGATCGACAAGTTGGTCGCCGCGCCTTCCAGAGCCACCCATGTGGGGTATTCCCGCACCTTTTATCCGTGAAATCGCACCGGACTGAGTGCCTGGTTTTATCTCAATGTCTCGCGGTCCATCAAGGGTCTCAACGCTGATCACTCCGCCGAGTGCCGCCATTGTCATGTTCACTTCGGCTGCCATAGTTACGTCATTGCCCCGGCGCGTAAATTTTTCATCCCGGCCCCCGCCTACGGGAACGTAAAGATCCCCGCTTCGATCGCTACGGCCGCCAGTTTCGCCCTCGCCACGAACAATCAGCTTGGTTCCGTGTTCGACGCCGGCTGGTATTTGCACTTCGATACGGCGGGTCTTGCGTTCGGTACCACGGCCGGAACAATTCTTACAGGCTACTTTCACCGTCTGCCCTTGACTCTGGCAAGTCGGGCAACTCGTCACCTGCTGGAACTGACCGAAAAACGTCCGTTGTGTACGCCTTACCCTGCCTTCACCGTGGCATGTCGGACATTCGACTACATCGGTACCCGGCTCAGCTTTCCGGCCTTCGCACCGCTCGCACCGCTCCAGTCGGGTCAGTTCGAGTTCGCGTGGCACGCCAAAGGCTGCATCACGGAATGAGACGTTTACTCTGAACTCGAGATCGGCACCGGCGTTCGACGCCTGCCTCGTCGAACCACCAAAGAACGAATCGAAAATATCGCCAAACCCGCCGAATCCCTCGAAGCCGTCAAAGCCGCGACCAGCCTGGCCGTTCATGCCAGCATGGCCGAACTGATCGTACTGCGCCTTGCGCTGGGGATCGCTCAGTACCTGGTACGCCTCGTTCACTTGCTTGAATCGAGTACCGGCGTCGGCCTCTTTGTTGCGATCCGGGTGGAATTTGAGCGCCTGCTTACGGAACGCCCTTTTTAGATCTTCAGGCGTCGCATTGCGCTCAACGGCGAGAACCTCGTAATAATCACGTTTACTGGTAGTCATTGACAGGAGATTGTGTGACCGCGGTCTGCTCGGATTCCGGTCCGCCCATAAAAATTAATCGAACCAATCAATTATAGGCCCGAATTACGCCAAGTCCGAATGAGGGTGAAACCCAAACCCGGCGACAAACGCTCTGGTGTGCCCGGCGGAGCTTACGCGTTCGCCCAAGTTCGTTAATTCCGGGCGTCCCGATAGAATCGGAGCTTGCCAGATGACTGGCGCGAGCAAGTCGCCGCGGCAATCTACCCTGCCCGCGCCCAGGGGGCACCCGCTCCCGAAGGAGGGGGGACAGAGTAGTGTACTCCGGAGCTTTCTCGTGCTCCCAACCGCCGCCGCCAATTCTGGAGCCATCAGGCCCTGATCTGCCCCGCGGAGCTTGCGACGCGCGACCAAGTGCGCCTCGCACGCCAGGAGCCTAACGGCGCCCTGAGCCTAACGCCCGCTCACCAGCTAGCCGCCGTACACCGTCATCGTCATCTGATCCAGCTGATTCGCCAGGTAGCGCACCGTGGGGATAGCCGCTCCGTACGGCATGCGAGTGGGAGCCATCACCCCGATCGTGCCCTCGGCGGTCTCAGGTGTTCCATATCGACAGAACACAATTGAAAAGTTCTTCAGCGACTCTTCAGAATTTTCTTTTCCGATAACCACATTGACGCTGCCATCCGGGTTGATCTCGTTTTCAACCGCGGCCATCGCGTAAGAGTCTTCGATCAGCCACGTCGCACCCTGCGCCATTGCAGGGTCGGCGATCAGTTCTGGCTGTTGGAACAGTTTGCTTATCCCGCTGAACCGTTTTTCCATGTTCGAACGGGCACCATGCTTGCGGAGAGCCGCTACAGCCGAATCGAAGGCCCGTTGCTCCAGTCCGGCTCCCACACGGCCTGCACGGGCAGCCAGACTGTTCGCCGGTACGCCAACAATGGCCTCGCTCAGGCGATTCCTGGCGTGCTCGATTTGGGAGTTGGTCACGGACGTATCGAGCCTGATCAACTGCTTGTACACGCTCGCCTCCTGCAGCACCACAATCACCATCACGAGCATTTCCTGCAACTGGAGTAGCTCGACGCTTTTCACAGGTGCGGGTGCGGTTCGGGGTATCGTCGTGAAAGCCAGGGTGCTCATCAGCCCTGCGAGCAGGGCTGATGCCGAGTCCATCCATTCTTCAACATAAGCCTGGACAGTGCCGAATTCTTTGTCGACAAGAGCGGCCGAGACAGGGTCAAGCTCAACGTCAGGATCGAGGGACGATACGAACTGCCGGTATCCTCGGTCGAGCGGTACTCCTCCGGCCGATACGTGGGGACGGTGAATATAACCGTCCTCTTCAAGGGCTACCATTTCATTCCTGATAGTCGCCGGACTTGCCCTGAGATTTGTCGATCGGGCGACCGTGCTCGAAGCGACCGGGGACGCGGTCTCGACGTGCTCAGAAACGATGAACTTGAGGATCTCTCGTTTTCTGCTTGTCAGAGTCGGCATTCTCGTCCCAGTCCGGTGACATTCGCGCTATGTAATGGATTGTCGTGAAGCTAGCATGCGGTTTTCCCGAGTGTCAACATAATTTCTGGCTTGCCGTGCACAACTGGCGGTGAGTTACTCAACGGTCTAGTCGTTCACCGGGTGAAGCCGAGTAATTGCCATGGTCCGAATTTCGCAAAAAGCATTTGACAGGGCGGCCGAATTTATATCCCTGAACGCCCGCCCCCTTGAACGGGCACGGTTCGATTACCATTTTGCTTCAGGATCGATTTCGGATGTCTTAACCCAACTGAGAGCCTTCCAGAACAATGGTGGGGGCTTCGGGCATGGCATCGAACCCGATCTGCGCATGCCGCTGTCCTCGCCCTTTGCAACCACACTCGCGTTCCAGATATTCAGAGATCTGGATGTGCCAGGCAACCACGCTGCCGTCGTTGAAGGGATCAAATACTTCGAACGCACCTACGATCACTCGATTGGGGGGTGGGATCCGGTCGGGCCGCGCGGCAATGGCTTTCCACGTGCTGTGTGGTGGAACTACGAACCGATTGACGGTCGGCTCGGCCCGCTGAAGCAATCGAACCCCGGTGCCGAGATCGTGGGTTGTCTGCACCGATATTCCGGCCAGATCGATCATGCATTCCTGCAGCAAGCTATCGTGGGGGTCATGGAAGCGTTTACAGCCCTGCCGGACGATATGGATTTCCACGCATTGTTGTGTTTTATGCGGCTTGCTGAAATGGCACCGGGCCCCATTGCCGAAAAACTCTTTGGCCGGGCTGCGCCGCGGTGTCCAGCGGTTCACTTGTGAAGGACCGGACGACTGGCAAAGCTACGGCGGGCGACCGCTGGATTTCGCTGCTGCGCCTGGCAGCCTGCTGTCGGAAGAACTACGGGATTCGATACAACTCCAACTCGACTTCGAAATCGGGTTGCAGGGAGACGACGGCGGATGGCAACCCAACTGGTCGAGGCGGCAGTTTGAGAGCGACTGGGAGACTGCAAAAGTCGAATGGGCCGGGATTCTGACCCTCCGAAACCTGCTGATTCTCCGGGCGTGGGGCTGTGTGTGACGCACTCTTTGATATCGAGAGAGGCGCGGAAAGTTATGCTGCGTCCACCAGCTGTGGGGAATTGAGCGTACCGTCCGCTTCAGATTCGACAGATCGCTGTGTTCGCAATTGATCGGGCCCCACAGTTGGAGTGTTGGAAGTAAAGTGGTCGTCATCGACCACTAATTTTGGTGGTTTTGACCACATGTGGGACAAAAAGTGACGCGGTTGCCGGTAGAAGATTAACCACTACTCCAGATATGTAACTTCACCGCCACCCTTTTCCTTGTGGTATTCGAATAGTTCATTGTTGCCTCGGGCTTCGTAAATCTGGGCGAGAACCTGATGGGCGAGCAGCGCGCCTTCGGTTCCGGGTTGCTTTTCGGTTGCAGTGATTAGCGTTTGGATGGCTTCTTCTTCTCGACCGAGTTCGTACAGTGCACGGCCCTTTGCGTACCAGGCCTTCGACCACGGCTGAGTGGTTGCTTCCATGGCGATCACCTTATCGGCGTATTCGATTGCCAGCTCATGGAGCCCGACGCTTGTGAGGGCTGTGGCGCTGGTACCGACGATGGTGGGATAAGCCGGATGCGAGTCGGCAGTTCTGCGGGCTCGGTCGGCGAGTTCCTGAGCGTATTCGTTGTAACCCCATGCCGTGAGAGTAGACGCGGTTTTTGACAGGCCGATCTGCGTATCGAGTTCAAACGGATCACGACTCTCATATTCGAGCAGCATTTCGCGGCCGATCATCAACAGACGCAAGCCTTCTTCTGGATTCCCACCATCGTGCTGTTGTTTTGCAACTTCTAGATATTGTTCGAACAGGCTGAAAGTGAACGATTCTCTCTCCGGGGCCTTCTTTTGTACTTCGTCCCAAACCTGTGCGCGTTCGAATTTTGTCTCTGCGTCCCATCCGAGGGCGAGGGTCCTGCTTGCCGACAGCCTGCGTACGTCCCAACCGACGAACAGCGTGGCAAAGATAGCCGTGAATAGGACTGCGGCCACTAATACAGCTCCCAACGCGGTCTGGTTCGATGCTGTGAGGGCGGTTGCCGATCCCGGTTTGGCCTTTTCAGGCGCGGGCTCGGGTTCACTGCTTCGGAGTTGCCTGTTTGCTATCTCATATATGGCGATCGTGGCACCAAAAAGTGCGAGCATCATCGCAAGGTCGGAAATTCTGGCAACACCTGTTTGCAGGTCGGCTAGTTTCCCGATCGTGGCCGGGAGTATTGCCAGCAGCAGGATCCCTGTGGCGTCGAGACCTCGCCCAGCTCTTCTGAACCGACGAGCGATCGCAAAGGTTGCCACCCCGAGAAGAACGGTCAGCATCATGAATCCGAATAAGCCTACGAATCCCTGTTCCACAAGCACCATCAGTTCGTAGTTGTGAGTGTGATCAACGAGGGCCAGCCGTGATTGGGGGTTCCCGATGAGCGGGAATGCGTAGACGTACATGTCCTGACCGATGCCGAACAGTGGTCGCAGCGCCGTGTTGACCATCGGTTCATCGATCGGAAGATCCCAGCCGGTTGTGAGCCTGAGAGTAGAACTCCAGATATTTAGACGACCGGCGAGACCAGCCTCGATGTTGGTGGAGGCGCTACCGACTTCGAATGCGCTGCCGAGGCTTCTTGCTCTACTGAGTCCGATGTCTCCCAGAGCCGAGGGTAGGGCCACGACAAATGCGGTGATCAATGCAGCAGCCAGAAGGACTCCCAGGTACCGGATATTCTGTTTCTTGTTCCCAATTGCCAGCGATATCGCAAAGAACGTGACCAGCGATGTGATGCCCGCCACATAGGGGCCTCGACCACCAGCTATCCATATTCCGGTCACCTGAAGACTCAAAACCCCAGTGATTATGACCACGGATAACCATTCGCGATTGAACTTCTTATAGGCGAGGGCCAGGGTGGCGGGTATCGACATGACCATGTAACCGGCGAAATTCAGCGTGTTTCCGAAACTTGCTATAGGCCTGGTGCGCCCGGCGTTTCCGCCAATATCGTCCCAGCCGAAGTGTTGCGCGATTGCGTACGCAGCGGCAATGGCACCTGTAATGACCAGCGTGTAAGCGAGTAGTTCGAGGTGGCGGAGTGTTCGGAACCGGAGTGCAACCGATAAAAAGATGACGGTGATCGATAGGCTGTCGTAGAGGTTGTAGCCCGATCGGGCTTCATCACCCCCGTAAAAGCTGATGACCGGCAGCGGTGAGAGGAGGGTTGATGCGAGTTGGGCGAATACCCAGATCGCCGCGCCGATCAACGCCCAGCGTGCAGGACTACGCCCGGCCCAGTTGATGAGGTCCCACTTGAACTCGTTGTCCTGGGCCGATCTCTGCTTCACTCTTCTAAGAACTAATTGCCAGAGCCAGAGGATTGCTATCAGGCCCGTGGTGAGGTGAACGCCTACCACTTTCAGCTCGTTGAATACGGAAACGATTTGATAGTAGCTAAAGGCAAGCGGAGCCACGACCAGGGCGCTGATGGTGAGCCAGAAAATCGCCTGGTCGATGCGTTCGTCTAACGTGACGGTACGTGCGTTTTTTGTTCGGTTTCTTGAACGAGCCTGCATTGCTTTTTGTTATACCCGGAAGTGAAGCCAGAGTTTACTCAATCTCCGGTACGGAATGCGATAGAGCAGGGTTCTTGGTGGGCGATTGTTTGCTCGTTCCGGTGCCAGTGACGCCGCGTCAAGTTCACCGACCGATTACTCGCGATTCCGATCTGAGCGAATTGAACCGATCAGGACGATCGAACGCGTGGAATCAGCCGTCCTGGTTGCTTGGTGCCCGACGAAGCTTTTGCATTACACCGATCTCGCTGTCGTACACACGCTTAACACCGTCACCGAGTGCGGATTCCGACAACACGTACGTCTCTGACGAGCCGTGCAACACCGGCTGGTTCTACCGATGCTGCCTGATCGCTGCCCCACATTGCTCTGTTTACAGTGATGTGACGCTCGATCAAACAGGCCCCCAGTGCCGCAGCCACGACGGTGGTTGAAAGACCAGTTTCGTGGCCGGAGTAGCCGATCGACACGTCGAACTCTGCTGCGAGAGTATGGATCATATTCAGGTTCAGCTCGGTGGGATCACATGGGTATGCACTCGTCGAGTGGCAGATAAGCAGATTGTCGAGGCCGAGCGTGTTTGCGCCGGTCCTAATTTCATCCATGGTCGACATGCCGGACGACATGATTACGGGGTGGCCCTTGCTCCTGATTTTCTCGAGAAGCGGGATGTCGGTTACCGAGGCCGAGGCGATTTTGTAGGCAGGGGACCGTAAGCGGCAACAGACCTCGAGCCCGTTCGTCTTCATAGAAATTATCTATAGCTTCGGCTAGAGAGATATTTCGTTGTCCGGACTCTGAGGGAGATGGTTGTTCTGACTTTGGAAATTGGGAAGTAAAGTAGTAGTAGTCCATCGCAATTTGCCCTTATCCAGTTCAAACCGCCCCCAAAACGTTGTCCCTGGAGAGTGCCTTATTGGAAGAATGTGACGGTGCTAAAAATCACTCCTCAAACGTTATCGCAGCTCCTCCCTGTTCCTTGTGGTATTCGGAGAGGTCCGTTTCTCCACGAATTCGATAAATCCCAGCAAGGACCTGGTGCGCCAGCAGGGCCCCATGGGCACCGGGCTGTTTTTCCGTGGCGGTGGTCAGCGCTGCAATCCCCTCGTCTTCGCGACCAAGCTCATACAGGGCCCGGCCTTTGGCATACCAGGCTTTCGACCACGGCCGAGTAGATTCCTCTACCGCGATCACGCGGTCGGCATATTCGATGGCGACTTCGTGAAGGCCAACACTTGCCATGGCTGTAGCCGCCGTGCCTACCAGCGTCGGGAACGACGGGTAAAGTTCGACGATCTTCCGCGATCGGTCGGCAAGTTCCTGCGCGTATTCCAGTTTTCCCCATTCGATGAGGATGGTTGCGATTTTTGAAAGGCTTATCTGGGCGTCCCATTCGAACGGGTCTCGCTTTTCGTATTCGAGCAGCAGATCGCGCCCGGTCAGTATCAGGCGCATGGCTTCTTCTTCGTTGCCAAGCGCCCGCTGTTGTTTCGCAACTAACACGTACTGCTCTGATAGTGCGTGGGTAAACGATTCCCGTTCCGGGGCCTGCGCCTGCGCATCGGCCCAGACCTGGGCCCGTGTTTCGAGCACAGGATCGTCATGGCCTCCCGCAAGAGAGACGCTGGCCGAGAGTCGACGCATGTCCCATCCGATAAAGATCGTCAGCAGCACCGCGGTAGCGAGTACGGCAGCGAGCAGCGTTGTGCCGAGCGCGGTCTGGTTCGAGGCGGTAAAGGCAAGCGACGAACTGTCGGTTGCACTTTCATCAGGGGCATCATTGGTTTCGGAGGTCAGTTGACTGTTGACCATCGGGCCCCGTGCCGCGGTTATTCCGTTGACGCTTTCGCGGGCGCATTGCTAAATTTAAAATGAACCGTCCCGGGTCGGAGAACCTCTCCAATTTTGAAAGGTCAGTTGACCGGGCGACAACAATGTATGAATTGAGGAACGTGCGAATGGAAATCCGCTGGCTGGGCAACTCCACTTTTGAAATTCGGTCTTCGGCAGGAATGGTTGTAGTCGATCACCAGGGAGCTCTCCCTAAACCCGCTGATATCGAAGACGATAATACGATCTTCGTGTTTAGTCAGGGAGACCATGCCAGCCACCCTGCGGGCAAGCACCAGGTATTGACCGGGCCCGGCGAATATGAAATTGGCGGTCTGAGCGTGCGCGGCGTCGCCACCCCGGCCGATGACCCGGCGATCTCACGCGACACAAATACGGTTTACATCGTCGATGCCGACGGCATGCAGGTTGCGACACTCGGTAATCCCGGCTCCCAACCATCCGCGCAATCGGTTCAGCAGATCAGCAAAGTCGATGTTCTCATCATCAACACGGAAGCCCAGGGACTCGAAACCGAAGAGTTATCGACAGTCATCAGGAGCCTTGAGCCAAAGATGATCGTGCCATCTGGCTACGATTCTGAAGCGGGCAAGCCAAGTGCGGCGATGTCGAGGTTGCTGACAGAACTCGGGGTCAAAGAAGTTGAGCCGACCCCGCGGCTGAACATCAGCCGGAGCGGACTGCCCGACGAGCGCACCGTCGTCGTTCTGCAATCGCGCACCAGTTAGAGCACATTCCAACACTGAAAAGGCTCGCAAACCGAAAGCCCCTGCACACTGCAGGGGCTTTCTTGTTGATTCGTAACCGCGTTTCTATCTGCGTACCTCGCGCTCGAACCGTCGCCACGCGAATAGCGCCAGAGGTGCCAGGAGCAGCGCAATATTGCCCAGGCCCGCAGGACCGCCCTCACGGATGCTGCAAGCGCCCCCTTCAGCTTCCTTCGCCGCCACACCTTCCGCTATCGCAGTCTCTAGTGCCGCGGCCGTCGCTGTTAAGTTGGCGATGGGCGTGGGCGTGGGCGTAGCAGTCGGCACCACAGTTGGCGTCGGCGTTGGCGTTGGTGTCCGGGTCGGCTCCGGAGTCGGCGTAGGCGTGCTAGTCGGCACAGGCGTGCTAGTCGGCACAGGCGTGCTAGTCGGCACAGGCGTACTAGTCGGCACAGGCGTGCTAGTCGGCACAGGCGTGCTAGTCGGCACAGTCGGCACAGGCGTGCTAGTCGGCACAGGCGTGCTAGTCGGAGTTGGCGTCTCGGTCGGCACCGGGGTGGCCGTGGGCGCAACAGTAGGTATTGGTGTCGGCAGGGGCGGG
>ENA-ORDI01001131-ORDI01001131.1-marine-metagenome-genome-assembly--contig:-NODE-1131-length-15254-cov-3.229953_pt1 | contig 15254 bp, 9 predicted proteins | sample MGYA00248628_ERZ508525 | MGnify/ENA primary metagenome ERZ508525 (study PRJEB26195, sample SAMN05422138) | marine metagenome | isolation source: East of Porto Seguro, South Atlantic Ocean | place... | reverse complement strand
GAGTCATCTGGATACTAATAAATGGAATATAGAAATTAGAGATCCGGGATGGGTGAACAATGAATTGCAAGCATACACTGATAAGCAAGATAATATATATATTCAAAAAAATAATTTAGTAATTCAGGGAATTAAAGAAAACCATGGTAAAGCTGAGTATACATCTGGTAGGATAAATACAAATGAAAAATCCAGTTGGAAATATGGCAGGTTTGAAATCAGGGCAAAGATACCAAAACAAAAAGGTCTATGGCCCGCAATTTGGCTGCTCAGTGAAACTATACTTATTGATGGTTGGCCAAAATGTGGTGAAATCGATATTATGGAACATGTAAATAATGAAGATATTATTTATGGTACGATTCATTCTGAAAAGTATAATCATATGAATAATACCCAAATAGGTGGAAATATGATAATAGAAAATTTGGATTTAAAATTTCATACATTTGGATTAGAATGGAATTCTGAATCCCTAGTGTGGTTTATCGATAACAATGTATATCATAGAATTGATAAAAAAGATTATTTTGATAATAATTGGCCATTTGATAATAATTATTTTTTAATTATAAATCAGGCTATAGGAGGATTCTGGCCAGGCGATCCTGGGAGTGATTTTAGACACACTCAATTTATAATTGATTGGATTAAAGTTTACCAATAAACATGCTTTAATTAATATTATACTTTGGGAGTAGTAAATATATCTACTCCTCCAATCTCTTTTTTTCCGTATAAGTACTTAGATGTCCTTTCTGTGATACGAATCACACTATTTTAAGAAGAGAAATAGTGTCTTTTAAAAATAGAGAAAATAATTGTAAATTACGACAAATACGTACACACTGGAGGAATGAATAGGAATATCTACATATTAGCTTTTGCATTTTTAATCATAATTTCTACGGATTTATTTGCGCAGATCCATATTAATGAAATTATGTCATCAAATTCAAATACAATTTATACATCAGATGGTGATACACCTGATTGGATTGAATTATATAATACTAACGATATTATTGTTAATTTAGATGGCTATGGTTTATTTGATGATATTGAGGAACCATTTAAGTGGATATTTCCAAATATTAATATTAATCCAAATGAATATTTACTTATTTTTGCATCAGGAGAAGATCAATATCTGAATCAGCATTGGGAGACCGTCATAGATTGGGGTGATAATTGGAGTTATTTTATTGGAACTCAGGAGCCTCCGGGTAATTGGAAGGAAATAGATTTTATAGATTCATCTTGGTTGGTTGGTCCAAGTGGGTTTGGTTATGGAGACGGAGATGATGCGACAGTGATTCCACAAGTCATGTCAGTCTTTTTGAGGAAATCTTTTAATATTGAATCTCTTGATAATATACTTGATATAGTTTTGCATATTGATTATGATGATGCTTTTGTAGCATACATTAATGGCGTCGAGGTAGCACGGGCTAATATTGGAACACCGGGGGTTGTTCCAAATTATGATGATGGTGCTAATGAATGGCATGAAGCCCAGATTTACAGTGGCGGATTGCCGGATAAATTTGAAGTGGGTTCTTATTTGGATGTTTTGCATGACAATGAGAATATATTAACAATTCAGGTTCATAATTATGATGCTATTTCGTCTGATATGAGCCTAATTCCTTTTTTAACTTTAGGAATGAGCAGTGCTCCAGAAGAAGCTCAGGGAGCAGCAGAAATTCTGAATTTTGGATCATCCAGTCTGCATACAAATTTTAAAATTTCATCCTCTGGAGAATCTATCTTATTAACAAATGTTGAAAGTGTAACTGAAGATATTGTAGATCCAGTTGTAATACCGACTGATATTTCATATGGTCGTCAATTTGATGACTCAGAGACCTGGGTGTATTTTTCAGAGCCTACACCAGGTGAATCAAATGGAGCTGAAGGTTATAATGTATTTTGTGATTATCCAGATTTTTCAAATGATGGAGGGTTTTATTTAACAGATGTTGAGGTGCTGATTTCTACAAGTCTTACTGATTATCCTATTTTTTATACTTTAGACGGCTCTGATCCAACGACAGATTCATTTATTTATGAAAATCCAATAATGATTGAACAAACCTCTGTTTTAAGAGCAGCTACTGTTTCTTCAGATTGTATATTAAATAAAATAACCACACAAACATATTTAATTGATGAAGAGATAAATCTTCCAGTTGTTTCCCTGTCAACTGATCCAGCTAATTTTTGGGATAATGAGATTGGTATTTATGTTTTAGGTGATAATGCAAGTAGTGATATGCCGTTTTTTGGGGCAAATTTCTGGGAAGATTGGGAGCGTCCCATACATATAGAGTTTTTTGAGACAGATGGAACGTTGGGATTTAGTCAAGATGCGGGAGTGAAGATTTTTGGTGGTTGGAGCAGGGCTTTCCCGCAAAAATCACTATCCATTTTTGCCCGCTCAGAATATGGTTCAAATAAGATTAATTACCAGATATTCCCAGACAAAAATATTGAAGAGTTTGAATCAATTGTGCTTAGAAACTCAGGTAATGATTGGTACAGTGGTGAAAACTGGAGCTCGAATTCAATGTTCAGAGATGGGATGGCAACTGGGTTAATGGATAATACGGGGATTGATCATCAAGCATATAAGCCTGCTGTAGTTTATTTAAATGGAGAATATTGGGGAATTCATAATATTAGAGAAAAAGTAAATGAAGAATTTTTAGCTGATAATAATCCAGGAGTTGATCCGGATGAAATAGATGAGCTTGAAACCAATGGTAATGTCATAGAGGGAGACAATCAAGATTATTTAGATATGATCAATTTTATAGAGAATAATTCATTAGTTGATCCCAATAACTACCTGATAGTTGAACAGCAAGTGGATATTAATAATTTTATAGATTATTATGTATCACAAATCTTCTTTGGAAATACAGATTGGCCTGGGAATAATATCAAATTTTGGAGACCGCAAATTACTGGCAGCAAGTGGAAATGGATATTATATGATACAGATTTTGGTTTTGGACTTGTTCAATGGTACGGTCACAATACTCTCCAATTTGCTTTAGAGGCAAATGGTCCAGGATGGCCCAATCCTCCCTGGTCAACTTTTTTATTTAGAAGTTTAATGGAGAATCAAGAGTTCCAAATTCAGTTTATTAATCATTTCTGTTTTTATTTAAGTACACGTTTTAAACCAGATTATGTCAATGAACATATTACAAATACTGTCATAAATATTTCAGATGAAATGCCAAATCATATTGATAAATGGGGAGGCAGTATAAGTCAATGGTATCAAAATGTAAATGCCATAATACAATTTGGAAATTTGCGATATGATAATGTATTTAATCATTTATCTTCATATTTTGGTTTATCTGAGTCATCTACTATAACAGTTTCATCCTCCCCTGCAGAAGGTGGAAATCTATATACCTCTAATCAAAAAATCCCTGAAAATCCATGGGAAGCAACCTATTTTAATGGTGTGCCTATAGAAATAACAGCTGTTCCTAATCCTGGATATATTTTTTCTCATTGGGCCGGACCTGGTATAGTATATGAACCAACTCTTACTTTAACTTTATCTAGTAATATAAATTTTACAGCCGTGTTTATTGAAGACAATAACCCTCCCATAATACTAATTAATGAATTTTTAGCTGATAATGGAACCATTATTACTGATGAGATGGGTCAATATGAAGATTGGATTGAACTCTATTATAATACAGAACAAACAATAAATTTAGCAGGTTATTCTCTTACAGATGATTTGAGTGAACCTTATATGTGGGTATTCCCAAATATTGAAATATCAGGAGAGGGATATTTATTAATTTGGGCAGATAATGATCAGGAAGATGGTTCATTGCATACAAATTTCAAGTTATCAACTGGGGGTGAAGATATTGGATTATATGATATAAATGGAAATTTAATTGATGGTCTTTCATTTGGTGAACAATCCGAAGATGTCTCTTACGGCAGAGTAACAGATGGAATGGATGAATGGCAGTTTTTTGAAAACCCAACTCCAGGTATATCTAATGAAGAATCTGAGCAATTTCTGCTTGGGGATATGAATAGTGATGGTTTAGTGAATGTTCTGGATGTGGTTTCCCTTGTAAATATTATCTTAAATGATGATGATTATATTGTATTGGGAGATATGAATCAGGATGGTGTTTTAAATGTGCTTGATATTGTTCAGCTTGTTAATATTATTTTATATAACTAAATATATAAAGTCTTTTTATAGGGTATTATGATAAAAATGTTTATAGCAGTACTTTTTACTACAATAATTTTATAATCGGGAATTGAATGTTTTTAACGACTTTGATAAAATATTATGCAATATTAGTTTCTATTCTTGCTATTAGTTTCGGACACGCTCAGGATTGGCAGTTAGTATGGTCTGATGAATTTGACGGTAACGGTGCAATAAATTCAACGAACTGGTTCCATCAAACACAGTTGCCATTGGGCTGGGGATGGTATAATGGTGAAGTACAACATTATACGGATCGTATAGACAACTCGTATGTAAGTAATGGCACTTTAAAGATTGTTGCCAAGAAGGAAACCTATACAGACCAGGGGCACACCAAAGAATATACTTCAGCAAGGTTAAACTCGAAATATGCGTTCACTTATGGGAAGGTGGAAATTAGAGCAAAACTACCTCAAGGTTTTGGCACTTGGCCTGCAATTTGGATGTTGGGAAAGAATATTAACGAACCAGGAGCGTATTGGGAAACTCAGGGTTATGGAACCACCCCCTGGCCTGCTTGTGGCGAAGTAGATATTATGGAACACTGGGGATCTAACCAAAATTATGTTCAAAGTGCCATTCATACCCCTTCAAGTTATGGAGGTACGGTTAATTTAGGAGGTCAATATATATCAACTGCTTCAAGCCAATTCCATATATACACCATCGATTGGTCTGCACAGGAAATGATATTTAGTGTGGATGGTAATGTTCATTACACCTATGATCCAGTGATTTATAATTCAGATACATGGCCATTTGATTCCGAACTGTATTTATTATTAAATATCGCTATAGAACCAAGTATTGCTTCCAGTTTCACTGAAAGTTCCATGGAGATTGATTATGTAAGGGTATATGAATATCAAGATTCATGCGCAGATATAATATGTGATGAAGGCCAAACATGTGACAATGGGGATTGCGTTGATATACCAATAGATCCAACAGTTACCTTCTTGGTTGATATGCAATTTGAAGATGTAGACGGAACAGGAGTATATGTTTCAGGTGCAGATCCACAATTAGCGGGCCCTTCAGGATTATTAATGTCAGATCAGGGGAATAGTATTTGGTCGTTAACAATTCCAATATCCCCAGGCACCTATACATATAAATTCAGGAATGGATTTTATGATTATTGGGATGGTCCAGGGTGGGAACCAGATTTACCTGCAGAATGTGGATTTGGTGAATGGAATGACCGCCAGTTCACTTTCTCAAACACAGATCTGGTTTTGGGGCCCTACTATTTTGGTTCATGTGAACTCTCTGAATCCAATAACATATTAGGTGATATAAATGCTGATGGTATAATAAATGTTATTGATATAGTAATGACAGTAGACCTGATACTTAGTAATGACTATGATGTAGTAGGTGATGTAAATGAAGATGGACAACTAAATATACTTGATGTTGTTACATTAGTTAATATCATACTCAGCAACTAACCCACCTCTCCAATTCTTCCTTCCTAATCCAGTTAGCATAATCTCAGTTTAAATAATTAGGCGCTTATTCTGATGTCACAGGACCTCTATTGCTATTTCAAGCAGTGAAAGAATCCTCCTCTCAGTTATTATTTAATAACAATACTAATATAATAAGATAAATATCATAATAATACTAATATAATAAGGTAAATAATAATAATATACTAAATATATGTTGCATTATATAATATATACTTAATAATATTATGTAGCTGGCTATTAATTGTAAATACTTATATAGTCAAAATCAAATAATCAATAAAATAAAAAAGGAGATAGTTAAATGAGAGTTATTACGTTATCAATTATGAATTTATTATTGATATTATCTATGTTGAATGGAGAAGTAACTATTGGAGCAGATGTGGTAAGTCGCTATGTCTGGCGTGGGACTGACTATGGTAATGCTGCCGCCGTGCAACCTTCCATTGAAACAACCATAGGTCCAGTAGCGCTGGGTGCGTGGGGATCTTGGTCTATAAGTCCGGGTCCTGCAGATGCCAGTGGTAACGAATGCGATCTATATGCATCAACCACTGTGGGACCTGTTGGTCTAACATTGACAGATTATTTCTTTCCTGCATATGCCGGAACCGATTCACTGTTGAATATAGATATACATGTCTTTGAGCTTAGTGCTGGTGCCGATGTAGGGCCTGTTTCTCTATTAGCGGCAGCTAATGTGAGCGGCGATGATGATAATTCAACCTACCTTGAACTTACTTACGGTGCGTTTTCACTGGGATTAGGTAATGGAGCATATAGTACTGATGGAGAATTTGCACCTGTGAGTCTTGGTATATCAGCTAGCAGAGATAATTTCTCTGCATCATACATTATAAATCCTGATCAGGAAACATCATTCCTTGTATTTGGTGTTAACTTTTAATAGGAGATTGAAAAATGAAAAATAAAATATTGTGGACTATCTTCTTTTGCCTAGGGTCATTCCTATTGGCAGAAGATAGTCTCACTGTTGATATCAATGCCTACGCCATTGACAATTTCTTCCTCTTTATTGCGGCAGTACTTGTTCTTTTTATGCAGGCAGGGTTTGCAATGCTGGAGGCGGGATTAAACAGCTCAAAAAATACAGTAAACATCCTGTTCAAAAACATAATGGATTTAAGTGCTGGTGCCTTATTGTACTACATTATCGGTTATGGTCTCATGTATCCAGGGGATGGTAATGGATGGTTTGCTTTTGCTGGGATGGGTGTAAGTGCTGTTGGAGATTCACCGGGAGCGGGAGTTCTTTTCCCACAAGTTGACTGGTTGTTCCAGGTTGCCTTTGCTGCTACAGCAGCCACTATAGTTTCCGGAGCAGTAGCTGGAAGGATGAAATTTTCTGCCTATCTCATTTACTCTGTTATCCTGACAGGTTTTATTTATCCAATCAGTGGTTATTGGAAATGGGGTGGAGGGTGGCTAGACCAATTAGGGTTCTATGATTTTGCTGGTTCTCTGGTTGTACATGCTGTTGGCGGATTTGCAGGATTGGCAGGTGCTATGGTGCTGGGTCCTCGTATAGGCAGATTTTCAAAGAGTGGTAAGCCCAATGCAATGCCAGGCTCCAATTTAGCCTTGTCAGCTCTGGGTGTGCTCATCCTCTGGATAGGATGGTACGGATTTAATCCGGGAAGTCAATTGGCAATTGTTGGTGTGGACAATACAAATGCAGTCATGTTAATTGCTGTAAATACTACTCTAGCTGCAGCTGCCGGTGCTGTTTTTGCAATGTTTACTGCCTGGTATAAATTTAAAAAACCTGACTTGACAATGGCACTCAATGGTGCATTGGCAGGCTTGGTTGGCATTACGGCAAATTGTGATTCTGTAACAAATCTTGAAGCCATAATCATTGGTTTAGTTGCCGGCATTCTGGTGGTTGGTGGAATACTATTGTTGGATAAACTTAAAATTGATGATCCTGTGGGAGCCTGGCCTGTACATGGACTGTGTGGTATATGGGGCGGAATTGCTGCGGGTATTTTTGGAGGGCATCCAATTGTTGCACAAATCATAGGATCTGTTGCAATACCCATATGGGCTTTCGTTACTATGTATATTCTTTTTTCAATTCTGAAAGCATTGAAAATGCTTCGTGTTAGTGAAGAAGAAGAACTATTAGGACTTGATATTAGTGAGCATAAGGAAGAAGCTTATGCTGGATTCCAAATCTTTACAGTAGAATAGGAGACAATTATGAAATTAATTATTGCAGTTATTCAACCAGAAGAACTTCCGAAAATTAAGGAAGAATTCTTAAAGAGAAAAATCTACAAATTTACGGTAACCAATGCTAAGGGACAGGGAGTAGAATATCCCTTACAGGAAGTATACAGGGGGGTTGCCCATGAAATTAAATTGCTAAATAAGGTAAGACTGGAAATAGCAGTTAATGATGAGTTTGTAGATTCGGTAATTGAATCGATTACTACGGTGGCTAAAAAGGATGGTGACAAAGGCCGCGGTAAAATATTTATTCTTCCAATTGACGAATGCATCCGCATACGAACCGGTGAAACGGGGACAGAAGCAATAGGATAGCGTTCTTCATGTTGGTTTCTCCAATACGGGTCTGTGGGTAGCTCACACAGGCCCGTATATGTTATTAATACAGTTTGTAATTAGTATTAATATACCTTTTATATGACTGTAAAAATATTAAAGTTTGGTGGTTCATCGATAGCTGATGCAGATAAAATCCGGCACGTATCCGGTATAATAAAAGATGCGAAAAAATATAGTGAGGTTAGTATAGTAGTGTCTGCCTTAGCTGGTGTTACAAATTCATTGAAAACCATGGCGGAAACAGCAGCTTCAGGGAAGCATTTTGATTCAAGTTTCCATTCTTTGGCTAACAAACATAAGAAATGTTTAATTAAGTTATTAATAAATGAAAAAAATGAAATTGTATCTAAGCTCGATGAGTATTTTAGAGACTTGGAGTTGGATTTATCTGTTATATCAAAAGAAAAACACCTCCCATCCCAATCGCTTGATAAAATTCTCTCTTATGGTGAATTACTATCTACCACAATTCTAGCAGGATATCTATCTCAAATTGGTCTGCCTTCTCAGCAATTAGATTCAAGAAAAGTGATCCTAACTGATAACCAATTCGGGTATGCCTATGTACATTATCAAGATTCATACGATAAGATTCGCGATTATTTTAATAATATAACAAGTACGCAAATTATAACCGGTTTTCTAGGGGCCACTGCTTCTGGAGAAACTACAACTTTAGGTCGAAACGGTTCAGATTATACAGCAGCTATATTTGGAGCAGCATTAAATGCTGAAATAATTGAAATCTGGACAGATGTGGATGGTATCCTATCCGCTGATCCTAAAATTATAACCGAAGCAGAAGTTGTACATAAATTAACCTATGAAGAAGCAATGGAATTAGCGCACGCTGGAGCCAAGGTTATCTTTCCTCCGACCATGATACCCGCACTATACAAAAATATACCTATTGTAATAAAGAACACATTTAAGCCTGATCAAACGGGTACTATTATTTCAAAAGATCGAACAAAAAAAGGTAATAGTGTGGTTGCTATTTCTTCCATGTCTAATGTAACACTGGTCCGTCTTCAAGGTGCTGGTATGGTGGGTATGAAAGGTATAATTGGACGAATATTTTCTTCACTGGCAAACGAAAATATCAATATCATTCTGGTATCTCAAGCTTTTAGTGAACACTCCATTTGTTTTGCTATTAAACCAAAATGGATATCCAAAACTGTAAAGACACTTGAAAGTGAATTTAGCCTTGAATTAAAAAATCATTATATCGATAAAATAAAAGTAGAAAATAATCTATCACTAATAGCCGTAGTTGGTGAAGAGATGCGTCACACATCGGGCGTTTCTGGCCGTGTATTTAGTACATTGGGGGAAAATAATATAAACGTAATTGCCATTGCACAAGGATCATCGGAACGCAATATCTCTTTTATTGTTGATGATGAAGATGTGAATCAAGCACTAAAAGCATTACATTCTGAATATTTTGATAAAAATGATTATGTCGCTGATATTTATCTGTTGGGAGTAGGAACGGTTGGCAGTGAATTACTGGATATTATTAGAAAAGAAAGTCCTCAGGGGATTTCTGTACATGCTCTGGGTTCAAGTAAAAAAATGCTTATTGGAAATAATATGGTAAATTTGGTCACCACAAAGGATGATTTGAATAAATCAGGCATTCTATTTGAACTGGAGGATTTTGTCAGTACTAATGGTGGGAAAGGATCAAAACAAAAAATATTTGTCGATTGCACTGCCAGTGAATCGATCTCAAAAGAATATGTGAATATTTTAAATCGAGGTTTTTCAGTTGTGACTGCAAATAAAATCGCGAATACTCTTGACTTGGATTATTATCATTCGATTCGGGATACAGCCAAGAATAATAATGTACAATTTCGATATGAAACCAATGTTGGGGCTGGACTTCCAATAATTAGTACATTACAGAGACTTATTGCAACAGGTGACAAAATATTAAGTATTGAAGGTGTTCTTTCTGGAACGCTGAGTTATTTATTTAATACTTTTGATGGTAAAAAACCATTTAGTATGCTCATAAAGGATGCCAGGGGAAAAGGTTATACTGAACCTGACCCCCGTGAAGATTTAAGCGGTGTGGATGTAGCAAGAAAAATATTAATATTAGCTCGGGAAACGGGAGTTAAATTAGAATTGAATGATATATCCGTGGAAAGTTTGATTCCAGATGAATTGAATCCAGAGCTATCTGTAGATGAATTTATAAATCAATTTGCTGATTTTGATAAGCTTATTCTGAAACGATTTGAAAAGGCTAGATCAAAGCAGAAAGTATTACGTTATATTGGATCCTGGGATGGACAAAAGGCAAAGGTCGGTTTAGAAGAAGTTACTACTGACAGTCCGTTCTATAATCAGAAAGGGAGAGAGAATCTTATAGTGTTAAGATCCAATAGATATAATGATGTGCCCCTGGTGATCAAAGGCCATGGAGCTGGCGCATCTGTCACTGCGGCTGGTGTATTTTATGATATACAATCATGCCTGGAAGATGGATAGGATGACAAAGAAAACTAATGTAAGTGTTTTAGGCGCCACCGGATTGGTGGGGCAAAATTATATACGATTACTATCCAACCATCCCTGGTTTGATGTTGTAGATGTTGCTGCGTCTCACCGATCTGCAGGAAAAAGATATATTGAAGCAGTAGGTGACACTTGGCTGATGCCGGATAAAATGCCATCTTCTGTTGAAAATCTGGTGGTTCGAGATGTCCAAAATCTTGATGAATTCCCCGTAGGCATTCAGTGCATATTTTCAGCAATGGATTTGCCGATAAAAAATGACACGAGTAATCTGGAATTTGAATATGCTGGAAAAGGTTATCCTGTTATCAGTAATAGCTCTGCCAATCGTTGGACAAGTGATGTCCCGATGATTATCCCGGAAATTAATGCAGATCATGCTGACATAATACCGATCCAACAAACTAATCGAGGTCTTCCCAAAAATGGTTTTGTTGCAGTAAAACCAAATTGCTCACTTCAGACATATTTAGTTACATTAACGGCCTTGGAGGAAGCAGGATTTCCAGTAGACCAAGTACATGTAACAACACTCCAAGCCCTTTCCGGCGGAGGGAAAAAAGTCTTGATGGCTCAGGAATTTAAAGAAAATGTAATTCCATTTATTGATGGGGAAGAAGAAAAAACAGAGAAAGAGCCATTAAAAATATTAGGTCGAATAACAGAATCAGGGATTGAGAATACAGATAGAATAGAAATATCATCAATCTGTACACGCGTACCTGTGATTGACGGACATACTGCTGTTGTTAGTATTAATTTTAAAAATAAGAAGCCATCATTAGATATGATTAAATCTATCTGGAAAAACTTTAAATCAATTCCTCAGATTGAACAATTCCCAATGGCTCCAGAAGTCCCCATTTATTATTTTGAAGAAGAGAACCGGCCACAGCCCAGAATGGATTGCGATTTGGGAAAGGGAATGGCTATTTCAGTTGGCCGTTTGGCTGAAGATAAGTTCTTTGATATTCGTTATGTTGCGCTTTCCCACAATACTATAAGAGGTGCTGCTGGCGGTGCCATATTAACTGCTGAACTTCTAGTTCATAAGGGATATATACATTTGTAGTATGGATATGAACCTTACATACAATTCTAATTTCTTAAGCCAAGCCAAATTATTAGTGCTTGTGATATTTATTAATGATCTTGGCAGGTGTTGATAAAAATATAATATTATAAACATGACCTTTGCAAAATTAGTCCACACATTTGCTGAAGAATGCCAATTATCAGAATCCATGGCTACTTCTGCTAACTGCATTGCCGAATTAATGGATGAAGTGTTAGATTGTAATGAATATAATGCTTTTCCGAAACTAATTCCTATTTTATCAGAGTTGATCCAAACTAATGCTGATGATTTTGATCCTGAACATGCTCGAAAATATTTTACCCTCTGGGAACAAAAACAGCTGGACCAAGTCTTAAAAATTCTCACAATCTTTTTCCATCTGTTAAATCAAGCCGAATTATTAGAGATTTCACGGATCAACCGCATCCGTGGGAATGATGCAACCAAGAACAGTCCCCGCCCAGACTCCATTTTTGAAGCAGTGAAAAAACTTGCTGAAGATGGTTTTTCATATTCTGATGCTGTTGCATTTTTGAACCGACTTGATATTCAGCCTACTCTAACCGCCCATCCAACAGAAGCTCGACGACGGTCGGTAATGAATAAGCAGAAATTGATTACTCAACTAATGGAGCAATACCTCTTTGGCACATTGGGAAACCGGGAACGGGAGGATGTTTATACACAAATGAAACAGCAATTAAATTTACTGTTGCTAACCGATGAAATACGCACTGAACGGATTACTGTACTAGATGAAGTCCGCTATGGACTCTACTTCTGTCTTGAGACTATCTGGAATGCAATACCTACATTGTATCGTGATTTTAAAACAGCCTTCCAGATGTATTATGGGGAAGTTCCTGATATCCCCACATTTCTAAGATATAGAACATGGATTGGTGGTGATCGTGATGGCAACCCTTCAGTAACTTCAGACATCACTCGGGAAGCATTTCGAATCCAGCGAAGAGCTGTGTTCCGTAAATATTTTTCAGTGTTAGAAGAACTTCGAGAAGAGTTGAGTATTTCTGCCCGTAAAACAATAATACCCGCTGAACTATTATCATCTATCCAAGAGGATCTTACACTGATCGAATTGGATGAAGTACAACAATTAAAGAGCCAATTGGAACCTTTTCGTCTAAAAGTGATCTGCATCCAAGAAAAACTTAAACTTTCACAAAATGCATTCGGCACCGATAAAACAATGCTTTATTCAGCAGAGGCATTTATCATCGATTTGGAAATAATTAAAGCAGCAATAGAATCTATTGGAAATGCACAAATTTATAGCACAGTTTTGGACAATCTTATTATTCAGGCTCGTACATTTGGTTTTTCTTTAATGACTATGGATATACGTCAGCATTCAGATATCCATGAAGGAGCCATTAGTGAAATATTAAACCTCTCATCACTTGCCATAGACTATCTTGAATTAGATGAAGAGGAAAGGTGTAATACCTTAACATCTCTAATACAGAACGGTCAGAAATATCTTGATGATGATTTGATGGTATATTCTGATAAAACACAAGAGCTCATCCATACCTTTCGAGCTATTGCCACGGAGCTATTTATTGATTCACAGTCGATTCAATCATACATTATTAGTATGACTCATTCTGAAAGTGATATTTTGGAGGTGTTCTATCTAGCCTTTGAAACTGGGCTACTATCCACTGTTAAAGGCGAGGTTCATTTACCCTTAGATGTGGTTCCCTTGTTTGAAACTATAGAAGATCTTGAAAATGTTGACATACTTATGGAAAAAATTATAACTAATCCCTTGATCCGAGCCCATATTAAATCACTGGGAGAATTTCAGGAGATCATGTTAGGTTACTCAGACAGTAATAAGGATGGTGGTATTGGTATGGCCAATTGGGCATTGCAATTTGCTCAACGGCAAATTTCTAAAGTATTCGAAAAACATGGTGTGGACTTTCGACTGTTCCATGGACGGGGAGGCTCCGTTAGCCGAGGAGGAGGTCGTTCTAACAAGGCCATATTGGCTCATCCCGCAAGTTGTCGTAACGGGCGTATTCGCATGACCGAACAAGGAGAAGTGATCTCCTATAGGTATGCCTTGGATCGTATTGCCAAGCGCCACTTAGAACAGATTACTAATGCAGTTTTGGTGGGGCTAGCTGAATCTAATCCGGATGATTCAAAAGAAGAATTGGAAATTATTCAGAAACTCACAGCCCATTCCATGTCTGTTTACAGGGACAAGGTATTCTCTGATTCCTGTTGGAATTTCTTTATTGATTGTACTCCTATCCATCATATATCAAATTTACCGTTGGCATCACGTCCTGTATCCCGAAAAAAACTCAATAATAATTCCGAAGTTGATTTTGATAGTCTACGTGCAATACCTTGGGTGTTTTCATGGGTTCAGACTCGAACAAATATTACCGGTTGGTTCGGCATGGGATCAGCATTGGAATGTTGGTTAGAAAAGGATGGGGGACTAATACAATTAAGAAAATTATATAATCATTCTACTTTTTTCCAATTACTATTAAGGAATATTACTTTTGAGATGGCGCGGTGTCGATTGCAAATATCCCATTGTTATAATGAATTAAACCGAGAGAATCATTTCTTTAAAACCATAGAAATTGAATTCAAAAAAGTGGAAAATGCATATCTGAAAATTTCAGGACATGAAACACTCTTACAACGTATTCCAGTCATAGAACGATCTATCAGATTTCGAAATCCCTTTACCGATGTTCTTAACTTGATACAAGTGGAGCTTCTTGAACGTTCACAACACGAACCAAAGAAGAAAGAAAACCTTCAGCAGTCTATTTTCCTCAGCATTAATGCTATTGCAGCTGCAATGCAAACCACTGGCTAGACAAAGATTATTATGTTATTAACTATCTAATGCAAAAAAAATAGAATCATGGGAGTAAAAGATATAAAAATAGCATATTTTTCTACAGAAATTGGAATTAGTTCCGTGACTAAGATTTATACTCATCCACATCTGGAAGTAGCGAAACAGTTAATAGATTAATTTTTATATCCCTAATAATTATAATTTTGTCATCATATTTTGAACTACAACAAATAAAATATTGGAATCGTTTATGAATATTCTTCCCAGGGAAAGCGGAGTTCTTTTACATATATCTTCTCTTCCCGGTCCCTATGGATTAGGTGATATCGGCCCGGAAGCATTTCATTTTGTCGATGTGCTCCACGAAATGGGTCAAAGCCTTTGGCAAATATTACCTTTGGGTGACACTGGTTCATCCATATGTCCTTACATTACTGTTTC
>ENA-ORDI01001127-ORDI01001127.1-marine-metagenome-genome-assembly--contig:-NODE-1127-length-15293-cov-2.833991_pt1 | contig 15293 bp, 16 predicted proteins | sample MGYA00248628_ERZ508525 | MGnify/ENA primary metagenome ERZ508525 (study PRJEB26195, sample SAMN05422138) | marine metagenome | isolation source: East of Porto Seguro, South Atlantic Ocean | place... | reverse complement strand
CTCGTTCAGATCGTAGGTAGCGCCCGTTTCCGAGTAATCCTGCCCGATCGGCGAGTTGGAAATCTCCTTCACCGTCTCGCCATCGACGATGCCGTACGCAGCGTCGTCACCATTTGCAAATCTCACAAACTTCATTATTTTGGCCCGTTTTCCGATTTTGATATAAGTTCTTGCCCGTATGGCGTCTTCAGAATTCGCGTTTTCCTGCGAGCCCAGCGCCGGGCCGAAATATGTTACTCCCGAAGCAGTTGTATGCTCGGGTCTTTCCAGACAGAAACGCCCCGGAGGGTAATTGTGCTCGATCTCATCATCAGAAACGGAACGGTCATCGACGGGACCGGGTCGGCCCGGTTCAAGGCCGATGTCGCAATCAAGGGCGATGCCATAGTCACCGTCGGCGAAGTCGCCGAAAATGCCGAAACGGCCCGCACGGTCGACGCCGCAGGCAAGGTCGTCACGCCCGGGTTTATCGACCTCCACACACACTCCGACAACTCGTTCCTGATGGACCCCCTTGCCGATTCGAAGCTGACCCAGGGCGTGACGTTCGAGTTGATGGGCAACTGCGGCATGAGTTACTGCGCGCCGCTCAACGAGCAAACGATCGACGAGTTCAAGACTCGGACCGACAAGTTCGACCCCGAATATCAGCCGGTCTGGTCGACGATGGACGGCTACCTGACCGCCCTCGAAGAAAGCGGCTCGACGATCAACATCGCGGCGCAGGTGGGTCACGGAACGGTCAGAAGGACCGTGATGGGCATGGAACCGCGAATGCCAACCCCCGAAGAGATCGACCAGATGCAGGGCATCTTTGCCGACTCACTCGACGAAGGTGCGCTCGGCATGTCGACCGGGCTCTGGTACGCCCCCGGTTCCTACTCACTGGCCGATGAAGTGATTGCGCTAACGCAACCGGCTGCCGACCGCGGCAAGCTCTACTCGTCGCACATCCGCTCGGAAGCCGACGATCTCGGCGGACTCTTTCCTGCCCATGCCGAGGCGATCGAGATCGGACGCCGCACCGGTGCCCGAATCCAGATATCGCACGTGAAATCGGTTGGACCAAAGTTCTGGGGGCGCGGCCACGAACTCATCGAGGGTATGGAAAAGGCCCGCGCCGAGGGCATCGACGTTGCTGGCGACCAGTATCCGTATGAGTGGTCATCGACCGGTTTCTCGGGCGCAATGTTTGCCCGCTGGGCACTTGTGGGGGGACGGCAGGCCACACTTGACCGCCTTGCCGACGACGATACCCGGGCCCGCGTCCGCACCGATGTCACCTACTACATCAACAGGAACCACTCGGCTGCAGGTTGCGTGATCGCCAGCTTCCCGCCCGACCAGTCGCTTGAAGGGCGCAGTCTGCAGGATGTCGCCGACGAATGGGGCTGCGAACCGGAAGAGGCCGCTCTCAGGCTCTACGAGCAGTCCGAGGGCAACTATGTGCTCCACTCGATGGAGCTGCAGGACGTGGATGCGATCGCAAAATGGCCGCTGATGGCCATCGCTTCTGACGGGTCGTCGCTGCGTGACGAGGGGCCGCTGTCGTCGGGCAAGCCGCACCCCCGGAGCTACGCCACGAACTCGGTAATCATCGAACAGTTTGTCGTGCAACGGGGCCTGTTTACGCTGGAAGAAGCGATCTACAAGATGACCACCCTCCCCGCCTCACGTTTGAACCTTTCGCGAAGGGGTCGGATCGCTCCCGGCCAGGTCGCCGATCTCCTCGTCTTCGATCCCGCCAACGTTAAGCAGAACAACGACTTTGTGAACCCGCACGTCTACTCGACCGGCATGGACTTCGTCTTCGTCAACGGAAAGCCGGCACTCGAAAACGGCAGGCCAAACGGGGAGTTGCCCGGCAGGGTGATGCGGTCGCTGGACGACTGAGGTCACCTTGAGCAACATCCAGTACCGGGCCTGCACAACCGACGACATCGACGCCGTCCTGTAGTTCTGGCGCACCGCGACCCTCGGCGGCTCGACAAATAACGCCGAAACTATCCAGATATTCCTCGACCACAACGCCGAATTGTTCTTCACCGTCTGGGACGGCAATGTACTCGTCGACACTGTCATAGCGGCATGGGACGGCTGGCGCGCTCACTTTGCACGTCTCTCGGTCAAGCCGGAGTACCGTCGCCAACGTATCGCCCGTGAGCTGGTCGAGCGCGCCGAGAAATTGCTTACCGATAGAGGAGCAAAACGCGTCTACGCCGACATCCTGAAAGACAGCCCTGAAGCCTTCGACTTCTGGCGTTCGATCGGGTTCACGCCAAACGATGTAGTTGAGCCGTACGCCAAGAACATCGGGCCGTAGTCGACCCCGATCAGGAGCGTCTTGCTCCGGATGTCGCTCGTCTCCTCGTGCCCGATGCGCGGTTGCCACCGCCCCCGCGCTCTCCAACCGACCCGGTCGGTCGCTGCCTCCGCTTGGGCCGCACCATTTCTGCCGCCAGCTTGAGCAGCGCGTCGACTTCCTTGCCTTGCAACTCACGCCACCGGCCCTTCGGCACATCGTCGAGATTAAGCGTGCCAAAGCTGATCCTGCGCAGTCTTGTCACCGGTGAACCGACCGATGCGAACATGCGCCTGACAATGCGGTTTCGACCCTCGTGGATCGTTATATCCACACGTCGCCTGCGCTTCGAAACAACACGAAGCTGCGCAGGCGCGGTCGGCCCGTCTTCCAGCCTGATTCCGCGCACCAGCAGCATTTCACCCTCTGGCGAAAGTGAACTTCTCAGCTCCGCGCGATACGTCTTTTCTATCTCGAACCGCGGATGGGCCATCCGCTGCGAGAAATTACCGTCGTTAGTCAACAGCAGCAGCCCTTCGGTATCGGTGTCAAGCCGACCTATCGGGTAAACCCGCTCACGGACATCGACCAGGTCCATAACCGTCGGCCGCCCGTGCGGGTCGGTCACTGTTGTCACATAGCCGGTTGGTTTGTTCAGCAGCAGGTAGCGTTTTTGCTCGGCAGAAACCTGGTTGCCGTCGGCCACAATGTCGTCGGTATCCGGGTCGGAAAAATCGCCAACTTTCGCCGTTTCTCCGTTTACCTGCACCCGACCCTCGGCGATCAACTGTTCGGCCTTCCGCCTCGACGCAACGCCCGCCGAGGCCAGAATCTTGTGAAGTCGTTGTTTCATATACCGATAAGTCTGTCACAGACCCTGTGGCTGTTCACCGGGCTTTGCACCCGCTACCATCTGGCTGACTTCACTCTGAATTGGTCGTCTACGACCAGAAACGCCTCAACAGAAAGACCGGCCATGACCTACGACCTCGTCATCAAGAACGGCACCGTAATCGACCCTGCACAGGGAATACATGCAAAGAAAGACATCGCAGTCGCAGGGGGGAAAATCGCAGTCATCGAAGATTACGTGTCCGACGGCGATACGCACGACGTGATCGAGGCCGATGACCTGCTGGTAACGCCGGGTCTTGTCGATCTCCACGTACACGTCTGGTGGGGTGTGGCCCACCTTGCGATCGAGGCCGATCCCGCATGCGTGCACCGCGGCGTTACGACCGCGATCGACGCCGGGTCGTCAGGCTCAAACACAATCACGGGCTTCCACCGCTACGTGATCGACGAGGTGAACACCCGCGTCCTCGCGTTTTTGCATATCTCCGGCATGGGCCAGCTCGACAACGATATCGGCGAACTCGAAGACATCAGGTGGGCGCGGGTCGAAAAGGCCGTTGAGGCGGCGAAGCTGCACTCCGACGTGATCGTCGGAATCAAAGTCAGGCTCACCGAGGCCATCGTTGGTAGCAACGACATGGTCGCTCTCGACCGGGCGCTCGAAGCCGGGGGGGAGCTGAACAAGCCGGTGATGATCCACATCGGCGGGACCGTGAGCAAGTTCGAGAATTTTCTTGAAAAACTGCGCCCCGGCGACATCGTAACGCACTCGTTCACCGGCAACTCGCACGGCATCCTCGACAACAACAACAAGGTGATCGACGCGGCGTGGGACGCCATGAAAAGGGGAATCATTTTCGACGTCGGCCACGGTGCCGGTTCATTCTCATTCCCGGTGGCCGAGGCCTGCCTCGAACAGGGACTTGGCCCCGGCACGGTTTCGTCCGATGTCCACCGCTACAACGTACGGGGGCCGGTGTTCGACCTGATGACGACGCTCTCGAAGTACATCCACCTCGGCTACTCGGTCGACGATGCACTGGCGCTGGGAACGGCCAAACCGGCCGCGGCCGTCGGTCTCCCGGACCACATAGGCACACTGAAGGTCGGGGCCGATGCCGATATCGCCGTTGTCCAGCACCGCGAAGGGCCGGTCACCTTCAGGGACGCCGCCGGTAATGAACGCTCCGGAAACCAGTTGTTGCTTCCCGTGGAAACTCTCAGGAAAGGCCGACGCTTCAACCCTGTGCACTCAGTACACCCGCACCTCGTCGGGCACCCGCACCGGCACTAGACAGCAAGAGTCCGGCTTCCGAACGCTCAGACCGGCCTGATGACGTGCACTCCGAACGTCTCTTCTCTTCCGCGCACTTCCAGGTCTTCGAGCTGCACACCCGGATACTGAGAGTCGATATAGGAGTAGACACTTTCGGAAACGACCACCTCGCCGGCCTTTGCGTGCGCCTGCAGCCGGGCGGGCAGTGTTCACGGTATCGCCGAGCACCGTGAAGTCGTTCACATCGCCAGTGCCAACCTTGCCGACATAAGCTTCTCCAAAGTTGATACCGATGCCCACCGGCAACCACGGTTCTTTGCCTGAACCGTAACCCACACCGCGAAGAATTTCGGTCGCGCCTTTCATTGCAGCCTTTTGCGGTTCGCCGTGGAAAGCCGGAATAAAGAAGGCCATCACCTCGTCGCCGATCTTCTTGTCGATAACGGCGTTTCTGGGGAGCAGCGCGTCCATGGCAACCCCGTAGCACCGGTTCAGCGGGGCCGCAAATTCGGCGGGTCCAGCATTTTCGGCGATCGCAGTCGAGCCGCGAACATCTGCAAATATCACCGTAACGTCAACTTCCGCACCGCCGGTGGGAAGGATGTCGTCTCATATATTGCACATGGCGGGGTTTTTACGCGATCGAGTACGACCACGCAGCGACTTCATGAGCACGCCGCCAACGCCGCCAAGCGGGATTCATGCACATCCCGCAGCGGGGGTGGCCCGGAAGGAGCGACGCAGGCATGTCCCTGTGCCCTTCTAGAAGCACCTCACGCCACATCTCGGTTATGGCGCGATCAACGTTCGTCGTGCTGAGTCATTGGTCGTCACTCTCCGGGCAAGTTTGATAGTCAGCCGGAAGTCTATGCCCAAACGACGAGCTTCACCATTCTAATTCCGCACATTTGCGCACGACCGTCCCTATTCCAATACTCTTGGGAACGAACAAATTTCAAAAGATCGAAAATTTAGTCCGCGAGCACCAGGAGACCATTGGATGGCGAGCAGGCAGGGTCGAATAGGAATTCTTGTTGGCGGTGGCCCCGCACCGGGCATCAACAGCGTGATTTCCGCCGCGGTAATCGAGGTGGTCAACTCCGGCCTCGAAGCCGTGGGTATCAAAAACGGCTATGAATCGCTTGTCAAAGGCGACACCACGCAGACTGTCGATCTCGCAATCCCCGATGTTTCGAATATCCACACCCAGGGTGGCTCCATACTCCACACATCGCGCACGAACCCGACTCGGCGCCCGGAAGACCTCGAAACATGTGTTGCGACCCTCGAAAAGCTCGATATCAGCCACCTGATAACGATCGGCGGTGACGACACGGCCTTCGGGGCATCGGAGATCGCCCGCGCCGCGGGTGGCAAAATTCGAGTGGCACACGTCCCGAAAACGATTGACAACGACCTGCCACTGCCCGGTGATATGCCGACCTTCGGGTACGAGACGGCGCGCCACGTTGGCACCGACATCGTGATGAACCTCAGGGAAGACTCGCGAACCACGAACCGCTGGTACTTCATCGTGGCAATGGGCCGTCACGCAGGCCACCTGGCCCTCGGAATCGGCAAGGCCTCAGCCTCAACTATCACCATCATTCCCGAGGAGTTTCCAAAACCGACAATCAGCCTGTCGGAGGTATGCGACGTGCTCGAAGGGGCCATTCTGAAGCGGCGCGTGTCCGGGCGGCCCGACGGCGTCGCGATCATCGCAGAAGGCATCGCTACCAAGTTCAACATGCGCGATCTGCGCAACATCTCGGGCGTTGAAATTCCCCGCGACGAGTACGGTAATATCCGGCTCTCCGAACTCCCCTTGGCACGCATCCTGAGAGTCGAGGTAGAACGTCTTTTTGCCGAACGGGGCGAAGCGATGGGCATCGTCGACCTGACCCTCGGCTACGAGCTGCGGTCGGCAGCGCCGATACCCTTCGATATCGACTACACGCGCACGCTCGGGCACGGTGCGGTGCGGTTCCTGCTGACCGAATCGGGGGATGAAGATACCGCCCAAGGTGCAATGATCTGTATCGTCGACAGCCAGCTCAAGGCCGTGCCGTTCGACGAAATGCGAGACGCTACGACCGGCAAGACGACTGTACGGATGGTCGACACGGCCTCGCTTTACTACGATGTGGCTCGCAGGTACATGATTCGCCTCGAAGCTGCAGATCTCGAAGACGATGAGATGCTCGGGCGGCTGGCAGCCGAAGCATCGATGCAGCCCGATGCGTTCAAGCGCCGTTTTGCGGTAAAGAGCTAACGGAACCACCAGCATTGGTTAGCACTGTAATTCAACCTGTCGTCGAAGTCAGGAAAGTCGTCAAAAACTTCGGCGAAACCGCGGTGCTGCGCGGCCTCGAGCTGGCGCTCCCACCCGGTGAAGTTACGGTGCTGCTGGGTCCGAACGGTGCTGGCAAATCGACCCTGCTCCGGATTCTTGCGATGCTCACGCAGGCCGATAGCGGCAGCGTTTCGATTCATGGTGTCGATCTTGCCCAGAAAGGCCCCACGGCACGCGGTCTCACGGGTTCGGTGCTGCATTCGCCAATGCTCTACGCAGATATGACCGTGCGCGAAAACCTGATCTTTTTCGCAGGTCTGTACCGACTCCGGGATATCGATGACCTCATAGCCAGCAATGCCGTGCGGGTCGGAATCGAATCTAACCTCGACGACCGTGTCAGAACCCTCTCACACGGGTTTCAGAAACGGGTCGCCCTGGCCCGTGCGCTGATGCACGAACCCCGGCTTTTGCTGCTCGACGAACCGGAATCCGGGCTCGACAGCCATTCGGTTTCACGACTGGATAACGTGATCGACGAGTATCGCCACGCCGGTCGCACGGTCGTGATGACCACCCACATCGTCGAGCACGGACTTGAGATTGCCGACCGGGCGGTCGTGTTGTCCGGCGGAGTCGTTGCCCTCGAATCGTCATCGCCTGCCGGGGACAGCACCAGTATCCTCGCCGCATATTCCGAGCCTCACGAGCAACGCTCACCGCAGGGATCAGCACTATGATCGATTCACTTGCGGTCATATGGTCGATCGGCCGCAAAGACCTGCTGCTCGAACTCCGCAACAAGGACGTCGTCGTGGCAGTGGCCGGGTTCGCCCTGCTGATAATGGTGATATTCACGTTTTCACTCAACCTGTCCCAGGACAGCGCCAGGTTGATCGGGCCCGGAGTGCTCTGGTCAGCCGTTGCATTCGCCGGGGTGACCGGCCTCAACCGGGCGTTTTCACTCGAGGTCGAAGGCAACACGCTCGAAGCGCTGATGCTGGCGCCAATCAGCCGTGACCTGATATTTCTCGGCAAGGCGCTGGGTAATTTCTTGTTCATCACGGTGGCGCTGGCGGTCGTACTCCCGGTATTCGCAGTCCTCTTCAACCTGGTGATCTTCAGGTGGGAGATGCTTGCCATCAGCCTGCTGACCACCGTCGGCTTCAGCGCGGTCGGAACGTTGTTTGCCGCGATGTCGGTGAGAGTGCGGGCCCGGGAAGTTATGCTGCCGCTGCTGTTTCTCCCGGTCGTCACGCCGCTGATAATGGCCGCTGTCGAATCGACCAGCCACATGGTGAACGGGCGCAGCTGGTCCGACATGTCAGAATGGCTTCAGCTGGCAGTCGCCTTCGACGTTGTCTTCCTCGTGGTATCCGCGTTCGTATTCCAGCACATACTCGAAGATTGATTTCTACGCTTTGGACCGACCCACCACTGGCCCGAACGACATACCGACGACGATGAAACCCAGTTCACAACATACTCTGGAATCGGCCCCGTTCGTGATAAAATTCCCTAAGTTTTTGCACGCTGGCAATTTGCACGCCCGTCCATCATGACCAAAGTTCTGAATTTTCTCGATCCCCTGCCGATTGTCAGCGCGGTGCTGATGGGCGTGGCGCTGTGGCTCATTTTCATCTGGGTCCCAACAGAAATCAACCAGGGTGCAGTCCAGCGAATCCTCTACTTCCACGTCCCTGTCGCCTGGGGTTCGATGCTGGGGATCTTCGTCGTGTCCGGCAGCTCGATCATGTACCTGTGGAACAAAAACGAAAAGTGGGACCGCCTCGCCGTGGCCTCTGCCGAAGTCGGAGTGGTTTTTGGTGGCCTGATGCTGCTATCCGGGATGATCTGGGCACGACCCGTGTGGTCGGTCTGGTGGACCGGCGAAGCCAAACTCACGACTGCACTGATCCTCTTTTTCATCTATGTTGCTTACCTGATGTTCAGGGCATACTTCCCGCCCGGTGCGCAGCGCCAGCGCCTTGCCGCAGTAATCGGCCTGATAGGGGCGGCCAATACCCCCATCATCTACTTCGCGGCCAACCTCTGGGCGCAGGCACACCCGCCCATCGTCACGGGTCCCGCCGCCAATGCCGAGTCGTCTCTTGGCAGCGATCTCGGGACAGTCCTTCTCGTTTCGACCCTCGCCTTCACCTTCCTCTTTATCTACCTCCTTCAGATCCGCCTCAAAGTTCGCAAAGCAGAGGACGACATTATCGAACTGAAACGGAATTCCGGAACACACGCGCCGATCTCGCAAGCACCGCCAGATCAAGCACAGTCCACCGAAGCCAGGGGAACAAGTTGAAACTAGTCACTAAAGGGCAACTCATGGCTGTTGCCGTATTGCTTATCGTAATCACCGGGAACATGATTCTTACCGGCACGGCATCCGCCCAGTCAGGTACCACGATCAGCGGAATCGTAGTCGGCATCGACACTGACCCCGACGGGCGGCTGACCAAATTCGCGATCGCGGACTCCAGCGGGACCGTCACGACGTTCGGGGTGTCGGAAGCTACCGAATACGGGCTCGAGAACCAGGCTGGCGACCGATGGGTTTCCACCCAGGGCGAACAACCCGTCGAAATTGCACGCCGCCTCCGCGACCACCGTGAGCGATTCGCGCCGGTTACCGTTTCATCCGAGAGCGGTATTGCCACCTCGGTCGTAGAACGTGAAGAAGGCAAACTTGAAACCAGCCTCGGTTACTTGTTTGCGGTTTTCGCAATCACCTGGGCGCTGTTCTTCGTCTATGTTTTATACGTAGGGCGTAAACAGCGCGTTCTACAACACGAAATCGCACGCATCAAGGGCCCTTCCGAGCCCGCAAAATAATCACCCGATCTGGCTATTTTTCGCAGACACTAAAACAATGACGAACGAAAGTAACGACCGGCAAGACCCGGACCCGATTTCCGAGCCCGAAGTATCATCCACGGCCCGCACTTCCACACTCATGAGCCCGCGGGCCAAGCTCGGCGTCGCGTTCGTGCTTGTGGCCGGCGCTCTTATCTACTTCGCTTTCACCGCTTTTCAGGGAGCGACGGTAAGCTACCTGTCGGTCGCACAGGCCCTCGCCGACTCCCCCACGGCTATCGACCGGCAGGTGGGAGTTGTTGGCAAGCTCGTGCAGGACTCCTACGTCCGTGATGCCGACGGTCTCACAGCCCGCTTCTCGATCAAAGATGAAGACGGAACCGAAGAACTCGAAATCACCTACAAAGGCGAGATAGGGCAGGTCTTCTTCAACGACCACTCGGAGATCATCCTGCAGGGGCAGAAGCTGGTGGACGGTTCTTTCACTGCCGATAACCTGACCGTGCGTTGCCCCTCCAAGTACCTGACCGAGGCCGAGCAGGCCGAAATCGAGGCGCAGAACAACGGCAACCCCGAGGTACCCCCGTATCAGCCCGACTACTTCGACCAGGAAGCCTGATTCCGGGGTCAGGCCCATCGATTGTCAGGCTGCAAAGCCTGTTGCCTGATCGCCCTCGATACGAAGTTGCCTGAACTGCACGCTAACTGCGCTCACCACTAGCGTAAACACGATCAGGCCGATCGCAAGGATAGTCAGCGAGTTGCGCAGCCCGAACGCCGCCGCCAGCGACCCGCTTACCAGTCCGCCCAGCGGAAAACCCGACCACGCAAGCTCGTAGGCACCGAGCACCCGGCCGCGCACTTCAGCCGGGACGTTTACCTGGATCACCGCAATGCCCAGCGAAATATGTACCGCATTGAAATAACCGAGTAAGAAAGCGATTGGTAGTGCCGCCGACATCGTGCTCGAAAACGCCCACGCAATAACAAAACCCCCGAACAGGAAATCGGTCAGCAGTAATGCCGGGCCAGCCCTCCGCACACCCCCCGTCCCCGACATTGTCAGTGCACCCGCGACGGCCCCTAGGCCAACTGCCGTGAACAGGTAACCAAGGCCCGTTTCTTCGGTGCCGAATATATCTTTTGCGAATGCAGGAATGATGAAGATCAGACCGCCCAGCATTAGCGCGTTCACCGCGGTGAACAGCAGGTTCAACCGAAGGATCGTATTGCCCCGCAATACCCTGCCGACCTCTTTAACATCTTCGACGATCCCGGCGTGACGAGTGGCCTGCATATGCGTGTGAGGTCGAAACGTGGAGTAGGCACCAATTGCGAGCCCGAAGAGGCCGGCGGCCAGAGCGTATGCCGCGGATGGACCGAACGAGCCCAGTACAAAACCGCCCGCCAGTGGGGCAATGACCCGCGCCCCGTTAAAGACCGATTGGTCGATCGGTATCGCGCGCGCCAGGGTATTTTTCGGCACGATATCCGGCAAGAGCGACAGCCTGGCGATCCAGTCGAGGGCAAGCGCCGAACCCTGGGCTGCGCCGGCCACGAGCAGGTGCCAGGGTTCCAAGGCATCGGTAGCGTAAAGAACGGCAATCGCCAGCATCGGAAGGCCCGCAATCGTCGATCCCACCATGAGCAACCGCGTTCGGGACACCCGGTCGGCGAGCATTCCACCGAGAACGGCCACGATAATATTCGGGACGCCGATCGCAGCGCCCAGGGCGGCGAGCCAGAGGGTCGATCCAGTCAGCTCGAACAGAAGGTAGCCCTGGGCAACCGTGACCAGCTGATGCCCGGTACCCCACATTAGCGTGGCACCTATAAATCGCTGTAATGAAGAATCGCGCAACGCGCCGATCAGGCCTACGTCGTGAGCCACGCTCACAGCATCACGGGCAGGTTTTGATTCAGAAGTTTCGTCCATGAAGGGCCATTGTGAACCCACCTCCGTGAAAGTGAACGTAGTAGAAATAGACTGATGATTCGTTATATGTTGCTACTGGCCTGATGTTGTAGAGTGCGAAACCGGTGTCACTGATATAATTGTCGGCCCGACACGGGCCCAGCCATGAACCCAGAAGTTACCTTCAACACATTCCTTATTTCAGCAGTCGTTGCCTACGCAATGGGTGCGATTCCGGTCGCATACATTGCGGGCCGACTTTACGGTGTGAACATTTTCGAGGTGGGCTCGCGCCAGGCTGGGGCAACAAACGTATTCCGTGAGGTTTCACGCAAGGCGGGATTTGCAGTAACTATCATCGACGGCACAAAGGGATTGCTCGCAATCCTGCTGGTCCGTCAGCTTGGCCTCGATGGCGCAGAGCTCCTTGTACCCGCGATTGCGGCAATTGCCGGTCATTGGAACTCACCCTTCACGAAGTTCAAAGGCGGCGATGGGGCCTTGTCGATGATGGGCACAGGGCTGGGAATCGCGCCGCTTGCGTTGCTGGGGCCGGTGGTACTGGCTGCAGCCATATCGATTGGCCTGAACAGCAAGCTGAATCACCCGAGCCTCTGGGGCGGTACCGCCGGCTTCCTGCTATTCATCGCACTTTCGTTCATGCCAAGCTCGAACACCGAGCCGACCGTCGTCTACGGGCTCACGGGACTCGGCATCGGCGTCCTGCTCCACAGCATGTACTTCCATTACCGGCACCGGGAATTTTTCGCCCTGGAAGCACTGGAAGATGAACCCGATCCCACGCTGACGCAGGATGGCCTGAGCTAGAGATTCCTCTTCCTGCGGCAATAAAAAACGGCGTTCCCGATTTCCGGTACGCCGTTCCTGAGTCAACCGCGTTGCGCCGAGCTACCCGTTTGCGATCTCGTCGATCTTTTCCTTCACAGAGTCCGGGACTTCCTTTTGCGGGATCTGGCGAACAAGCCCGACAGTCTGAGCCAGGCTGGTAAACCAGGGATCGCAGTCAGCACACAGACCCAGGTGATGGCGGATACGGGTGGTCAGCCCTGAAGACACCTCGCCGTCGATAAAGTCGGAAGCGTTGTCGCGCACCTCTACACAATCACACATGCCGTCCGCGCAGGGGTCGCCCGGGCTGTGCTTTACATCCCTGCCAATCAACTTGTTGATCCACGTTGCCGAGCCGCTCACTTCAATCTCCGTGCCTCCTGCGGCACCTCACCTCTCGCTACCTAAAACAACATAACTGCTACCGGGCTCTTAATACGATGCAGTGTACGCGCGAACGGTTCAAAGAGCTTTCCTATCGTATCGCTGCCGCGTGACATGCAGACCCCGGACCACTGTTCTCAGGGTATCTTAAAGCTGCTGTGTTCCAGGCTTGACAGGGATATTACAGCCTCAGATTTCGGGCGGGATTATCACACGCTTCTGGTAAGGTTGTTGAACTGCGCTGGCGCTCGCGGAACTGAGCGCAGGACCAGTCGCTCCGGCCCCCTAATCCTGTAAAAGACCAACACGGTATATGAACGCAGAAGAATTTGCGTAGATCGCCGAAAAACACTCCGGGTTCGTGTACAACGTTGCTTACCGGATGATGGGCGATTATCACGATGCCGAAGAAGTTGCCTAGGAAGCGTTCGTTTCGGCCTACAAGGCCCGGGACCGCTTCCGGGGCGACGCCATGCCGACCACATGGCTTTACCGCATCACTGTGAACGCAGCCCTGATGCGAATCCGCAAAGACAAACGTGGCAAGGAAATGACGGTGTCCGAAGAGTTTCGGGCCGACGTCGCCTCGAGCAACTGGACCGAGTCGCCGGTAGCTGCCACGATGAACGCCGAACTGGGTGACCGCATCCAGATCACCATCGGAGAGCTGCCGGAAGACCTCCGCGTTGCAGTCGTATTGCGCGACGTCCAGGGGCTCTCGAACCAGAAAGCGGCCGATGCCCTCGACGTTTCGGTTTCAGCACTAAAGGCCAGGCTCCACCACGATCGGCTCGCACTGCGCGACTCGCTCGCCGAGCGCGCGTCCGCTGGTTAAAATCCGACGCGTCGGAATCCTGCTCGGGAATTAGACTCCTGGCTCCCGCGACTCTCGGGGCGCTATACCTGCAGCAGGTACGAATCCAGGATTTCCTGGTTCGACCTCACCGGTGCCTGGGCCTGCAAACCCTCGTGACGGTCCTGCATCGACGGCCCTTCATGCCTGAACACAACACCCAGCGGAATACCGGGGCGGTCGAGCAGGTCGACGGCAGCCTGGGCGCTCGTGGGGTCGTGATCTTCGGGTATCTCGAAAGCGAGGCCCGCGATCCCTTCCTTCGGTTTGCCCTTCAGCAGGTCGTAGGTGTCGTTGTAGGTCGTGCAGGGCGACTGAACGTGAACGATACTGAAGCCGCGGTGGTTCATCGCTTCCTGGATTATTACTGCCAACTGGCGCGGCTTGCTCGAGTAGTACGAGGCGATGTAGGTGACGCCGATCGACATGTAGTACTTCAGTGGTGACAGAGCGGATTCAATTTTGCCGTGGGGGGTCGACGGCGTGACCGCGCCGAACTCAGTCGTCGGCGAAGACTGGCCCTTCGTCAGGCCATAAACACCGTTATCCATGATTACGGCCGTTATGTCTACGTTCCGGTTGGCGGCCGGGGCAATGTGCTCCGCACCGATCGCAAGGAAGTCACCATCACCGGCGACAACTACGGTGTTCAGGTCCGGTCGGCCCATCTTTACACCAAAGGCAATTGGCAGGGTGCGGCCGTGAATTCCGTGAATGCCGAATGGCTGGTCGCCTTCGACAAGGTGAACCATGTTTCCGGAACAACCGATTCCTGCTACTACAACATTCTTGGATTGCGGCTCTTCATGTTCTACCGAGAATTTCTCGAGTGCGACCTGGAGCGCCCTGCGCACTCCGAAATCGCCGCAGCCCGGGCACCACGCGAAGTCATATTCAAGGTTGCGCTTACTCATGCGGTAACTCCAACTCCAATTCTTTCACTGATACGTTTCACCAGGTCTGACGGTTTGAACGGCAAACCCGTGTACTGGGTAATCGATTCAGCCCGGTAGCCTTCCTGCCTGAGGAGGGCCGACCACTGTCCGAGGTAATTCAGTTCGGGAACAATAATTTTATCAGCAGACTTCAGCACGTCTTTGACCTCGCCCGGCAGCGGATGAAGTGCCACCGAGAAGAGCCAGCCGACATCTTCACCCCGCTCACGCAGCCTGTCGTATGCCTCCCGCGCAGGGCCTTTCGAACTGCCCCACGGCATGATAATCACATCTGCATCTGCGTTTTCGATCTCGTAGTGCGCTCCGTCGAGCAAATCGAGTTTCTTGAACCGGCGCTCCATCAGACGTACGTGGTGCCGCGGCAGGTGCGTCGTATCGCCGATCTCGTCGTGCTCGGAACCGTTCGCAACGTACGCACCGGGGCCACCTGGGACCGGCATTCCCGGCAGCGGCGTTGTGCCATCCCACGAATCGTAACGCTTGCCCGTGTCGCCCTCGCTTACCTGCGCCCTGCTCTCGGTGCTGATCTCGGCGAGATCCGGCTTCTTGATATTCTCACCCCGCTCGGCAAGTCCAAACTCTGTCACGAGAATCACCGGCCCCTGGTACCGCTCTGCCCAATTCGTGGCCAGCGCCCCGGCGTAAAAACACTCTTCGACTGAGCCTGGTGCCAACACCGGCATGCGGATATCGCCGTGTGCAGGGTGCATGCAGGTGTACAGGTCAGACTGCTCCGACTTGGTCGGCAGGCCTGTGGCGGGTCCACCTCGTTGCACATTGGTAA
>ENA-ORDI01001123-ORDI01001123.1-marine-metagenome-genome-assembly--contig:-NODE-1123-length-15315-cov-4.578029_pt1 | contig 15315 bp, 10 predicted proteins | sample MGYA00248628_ERZ508525 | MGnify/ENA primary metagenome ERZ508525 (study PRJEB26195, sample SAMN05422138) | marine metagenome | isolation source: East of Porto Seguro, South Atlantic Ocean | place... | reverse complement strand
TGAGGGATTCAGAGGCTTGAACAAGTTCTGAGGCAGTAGGCGGGTCATCCAGCGCGACGCGGTTTTCCTGCGCCGACTTGAGCGATTCGGATGCCTGGGCGAGTTCGGCGACGGTGGGAGGTTCGTCCAAAGCGGAGCGCTGTTCCTGCGCAGACTTGAGCGATTCGGATGCCTGAGCGAGTTCGGTGTCAGTAGGAAGATCGTCTAACGCGGCTCGGTTTTCTTTAGCTGATTTGAGCGATTCGGATGCCTGAGCGAGTTGTGTGGTAGTCGGAGGCTCGTCGATCTCGGCTAAATTAGTCCGAGCGTCAGTCAGGCTGTTCTCGGCGGATAATCTCGACCCCAACGCTGATTGATACCCCTGGAGTGTGTTCAGAAGGTTATTGGCCTGAGCAGATAAGTAGTCGTCCTTGATCATATCCAGCAGGACGTTCTTTTCGTTTTCAGACAGAAGCACGACATCCACTGGGCATATTGGGTGTGAATATGAAAACACAGGAAGGCGGAAATTGCTCTCTGCGTCGCAAAATGCCTGATGCGCGATGGTGCGCAACGCCAAAGCCGTCTCCACGGCGCCTCGGGCCGTGGATAGATTGGCCTCTGCCTGAGCGACCGCGCCATTGGCTGACGCAATCTGGGCGGGCGTGGCCGTGGCATTGAGGTTCTCTAGCGCAAGTTCAGCCTGAGCGACCGCGGCATTTGCCGAGGCTATCTGGGCGGGCGTTGCCGGTTCTTCAAGGTTTGTCTGCGCGAGTTCAGCTTGAGCGACCGCGGCATTGGCTGACGCGATTTGAGTAGGCGTTGCAGGTTCATTGAGATTTTCTAGCGCAAATTCAGCCTGAGCGACCGCAGCATTTGCCGACGCGATTTGAGCAGGCGTTGCAGGTTCATTGAGATTTTCCAGCACAAACTCAGCCTGAGCGACAGCGGCGTTAGCCGACGCAATTTGAGCCGGTGTCGCAGGCGCAATAAGATTTTCCAGCGCAAATTCAGCCTGTGCGACTGTGGCATTTGCCGAAGCGATCTGAGCAGGCGTTGCAGGCTGAATGAGATTTTCCAACGCGAGTTCGGCCTGAGCGACTGCCGCTCTGGCTGATGCGATCTGCTGGTCGGCGCTCTTGATCTCCGCATCGCTGATCGAGCTGTGCAATCGAAACACGACAGAACCCCGGTCCAATTGGGATCCTTCAGCGGCGAGATAAGTGAGCGTCCCGCTGCCGCCGGGCGATATCTGGACGCTGCTGCCATATTCGAGCGTGCCGTCTAGGTCCTTAAACGTTCGAAGGTCTTTGCGGGTGATGACCGCGGCGCCGAACTCGGCGGCAATTTCGTCTTCGTCGCTGTTCGGAAGAACGAGCGTGCCCTGAGCGAACAGGACCAGAACCACTACCGCGAGACCGACCAACACGACAATTCCGAAAATAGCGGTTCGAAGTTTAGTCATTGTGATCTGCCGATTTGTATATAGTCAAGTGATTGAGTTCGTGTATGCAACTTTTGCGATCTAATGAACAATTCACTTGGTAGATTTCCCAGCGGCGAAGACGTTCTCGTTGCATAAGTTCATGCTTCGCTCCACTCTACCGCTTGCCCCTTTCAGAGATTCCTTCACGGCGCCCATACCGGCCCGTGGGTCCCCTGAGAAGTCAGGGTCCGGGACGTCAATTCCTTCGTCCCGAAGGCACTGAGTGAACGCCAACAGGTCGTCCTGGAGCTGTATTTCGTCCTCTTCTTTGGCTCCTTGAGAGAAGGTGGCCCCTGCGAGCAATGGCAGACATTCTTCCAGGGCTTTCGATGAACGACTGTCTTTCGGTCCCACGTCGAAGCTCTCTTTGAGGGTGCCTAGGTCAACCGATCCATCGGCGTTCAATTCTGGATCGGGGATATTCATTCCATGATCCCTGAGACACACTGTGAAGTTTGTGGTGATTTGCTCATCTGTCAGATCAGCGGTGGTCTAGTTGGTTTCTGTCTTGTCAGATGTCGAAGATAGTCGCGCTGTGGTGTCCGACTTTGGATTGGACGGGCCTGCTGACTTGATAGCAGGCTCAGATACCTGGGGTTTATCCACCCGAGCAACCCCAGAATCGGACTGGCTTGAACTGGAACACGCGGAAATAACCAGCGCGGCCAGCAAAAGCGCCAGGCTAAGAATCAGTCGTCTATCGTGTCTCAAATTATCTCCTGCGGCACGTCAAACAATCGCTGGGCCAATTCTGGCTGTTGAAAAACCTCATCGCCGTCCAGCATTCGTTCCTCCAAAGACAGACTCGGCGCACGTTTCAAAGATTTGTTGCACTCTGGAATCTGCGCCTCCGGCTTGTTGTATCATCGCGCCCATAGCTGCTCGTATTCCATTTGAGAACTCGGGGTCTGGAACGTCAATTCCTTCGTCTCTGAGACATTGGGCGACTATCAGAATGTTGTCCTGAAGTTCTACTTCGTCCTCTGCCGAAGGCGGCTGGGCAAAGGTGGCCTCTGCGAGCAAAGGCAGGCACTCTACAAGCGCCGGAGAGTTCAAAATGGCCGGGTTGCTCTGGACGACACTCTGTCTGAAGGCCAATAGGTCAAGTGATCCATCTGCGTTCACTTCGGGATCGGGGGCTTCAAGACCATGATCTCTCAAGCACGCTGCAAACTTGGTGAGAATCTCCTCGTCGGTTTGTTCGGGGTCGGCGTGTTCGGTGGCGTTCGCTTCCGAAACCAACGGCACAGGCGTGTCAGCCTGTGGATTAGATGGGCCTGCAGACACGATCACGGGTTCTGCTGGCTGAGTGTCCTCTAACCGGACAACGCCAGAGCCGGATTGGTCATCACTGGAACATGCAGAGACCACCAGTGCCGCCATCAGAAGCACGAGGACAAGAATCAGTCGTCTATCGTTTCGCATATTATCTCCGACGGGACTAACAAAGGTTGTCACAGTAACGCTGAGCCACACTTGCAATCTAACAATATAACGCTCGTTCGTCTATCGCGTTACTGAAACCATTTTGAATTCTTATTTCGTGCGCGCCATGCCCAACGTTAACGTTTCCTGATATCGTCATGCTTGCGTTTTTCAAGTTCTGATAGGTTAGTATCGACGAGACTCCAACCTGGCTCGATTTCCCCAGAGGACGTCACCGGAGGTTTGATCTCGATCGGCTGGTTCAGGTCGAAGTATTTCACATGGCTGGAAATTGTGAGCCATTCCCCTGCCTGTGAGACCGGATTCTCTTCTAACACAGCTATCTCTACTTTGGCTTGCCGGATGGTGTAGTCCACTTTATCAATCCACAATTCAACTTTTGAGCGTTTATTCGCTATAGATTCCCTGCCGATCTTGCCCCAGTCGATCGTTCCCTGGTAGCGCAAGGTGTCATGCCCATCGATCATGTCGTCAGGCAACTGTTCAAGATCGAGCAAGGAGCCCAGAATTTCGAGAGTGTTCGCCTTGCTCATAGCGAGCCCTGTGGTATCGTCAGACTTGGCTTGCCCGGAGATTTCGTCCAGGAATTTTCCGACTCCCGCTCTGACATGGTTATATGCTGATTTTCGACTGTCACCGCGAACATACCTACCATCGCCGATTCCGATGAACTCGACTGCATCGTCGGGCTCGCTGACGATGACCCGAAATCGGTCTGGAGCCGAATATTCGATTTCCATTTCCGATTGAAAGATTTCTCCGTACTTGGTGACAGTTACCGACTCGATTGCGCGGTAAGATCGAAGCGCAGCAGTTGCCGCCTCGGCCTTCTCTATCGTCCCAGCGCCAGACAGCTGTAGAATCCCGATTGCGATCACCGCGACCAAAACGCTTGCCACGATAAGGGCCGGGCGGACCAGCGCCGGAGACACCAGACGAGGGAACAGTCTGTTCAACGCCTGTGCCGCTTTGATCTTTGACATGGCGGCCTGTTTGAGGTCTGATGGAATCGGCGTCGATCTCAGCGAAGCAAGCTGATGCCTGTCTCGCTTGTAGTCGGCCAACATCGCCTGGCAGGGGGAGCAATCCGCCGCGTGTCGTTCCGCGAACTCGCGTTGAGTGCGGGCCAACTCGCCATCGGCATACGCAGAGAGCAGGTCTTGCAAATCTGAGTGTTTTAACTAGTGTCACCTCCTGCCCTGGAGTCGTACGCCTTACGGAATTCCTCCCGTCCCTTCGCCACGCGCTTTCGCACTGCGTCTTCGTTGACGCCCAGAATTTCGGCGATTTCCCGATATCGGAGACCCTCCACGAAGTGCAGCGCCAGACAGACTCTGCGTTCTGGCGGCACATGAAGCAGCGCATCCTCGATGGCGATCTTCTCGTCCGTGTTTGGAGTGGCCTGGGTAGCAGGTAGTTTCTCCGTGCCCCGAAACAGGACGAAAGTCAGCAAACGCCTACGTCGATGATATTTCAGCGCGTTGTTGGTGGCGATGCGATAGAGCCACGCCTTGAGAGAAACCTCCGAGTCAGTCTTGAGGATGCTCTGATACGCCTTGAGGAACGTGTCCTGGGTCAGGTCGTGGGGGGCCTCGAGATCTCCGGTCATCCGCAACACGTGCCGAAAAATCGCCGCCTGATACTCTTCGACGATCTCGCCGAAGACATCAGTCTTCCCGGTGCGGACCTGATTTATGACCCACGCTTCGTCCAACGATGGCGCTCCTTCGATATGTCTCTTAATACTATAATCCCTGAGAGCGCCAAAACCGGAACAGGATAGTCAGTCAATCGCAGCAATAATCGCACCCTCCCGTGCGACCCATCGCCTGGCAAACAAAAAGGGCGACTCTTGCGAGCTGCCCTTATGCTAACTATGTTTTATTGAGAGATATGCTACTGGGTTGACGGGTTCAGGCCCATAGGACGCTCGGCGATCTTGTGCCGCACCTCTGGGTTCACCAGGGACATGGGCAGTGTACCGCGCAGAATTCGGGCGGTCTCCTGACCCACCTGCACCAAGGCAGCGACCCTAGACCTTGACGAGGACCCAGCGGAGTGGGGCGTCACGATGACGTTGTCAAAATCGAACAGCGGGTTGTCGGGCGCGGTCGGCTCTTCCTCGAAAACGTCCAGTCCGGCTCCGGCGAACTCCTTGTTTCTCAGCGCATCGATCAGCGCTGCCTCATCGACGACCGGGCCTCGGCACGTGTTTATGAAGTAGGCTGTCGACTTCATGGCCTTGAAGAAGTCCGCTCCGATGAGTCCTTTGGTCTGGTTGTTCAATGGAGTGTGGACCGAGATGAAATCGGACGAAGCGGCGAGTTCTTCCAGGCTCCCGACCAGTCGCACGCCGTATTCTTTGGCGATCCACGGGGCGACGTATGGATCGTAGGCTATGACCTCGATTCCGAAGGCTTTGGCCTTGCGGGCGGCGGCGCGGGCGATGTTGCCAAAGGCCACAAGTCCCAGCACGTTGCCGTCGATGGGCACCATCGGGACAATGGCGTCCCTGGTCTCTGCTCCCCACTTGCCTGCCTTAACCAGATCGTTGAGGATAGTCAGCTTTTTGGCGCATGCCAGCAGCATTGTGATGGCGTGGTTCGAGACCTCTTCGGTGCAGAAGCCTGCGCTGTTGACCACCATGACGCTCTGGTCTGTGGCGGCTTCGTGGTCAATGTGGTTGAACCCGTGACCGAAACTGACGATGGCCTGGCCCTGGTCAATCTCCTCAATAATCTCTCGGGTTAGCACGATGCCCTGGTCGATGATGACGTCAGCTCCCTTTACGGCCTCCATCGCCTCGCCTTCGCTCTCAATGCTGTGGACTTCGAGCTCATAATCGATCCCTTGCATCTGAGTCTCGATAAGCTCGGTATCGGGCTCGCCTCTGGATAGCATTACTACTTTTTGCGTCACTTTTGTTGCCTCCCTATTTTTGTTTGCTTAATTGGGTTTGTTGTGATGGCATTAACGGTTTTCGTTCGCAAGCGCGCTGATGGCGTCGATCACGGTGTCGATTTCCTGATCGCTGTTGAAGAAGGCGCAGGACAGCCTCATCGAAGAATGGTTCAGAGCGGGCCTGCCCAGGATGCGCCATCGCTCGAACATCTGGGCGTTGAGGTCGGTTCCAGACAGTCCCGAAACTGAGAATGTGACGATGCCTGTGGAGAACTCGTTGGGCTCAGGGCTGCGAAGGGTTGCGCCGTCGATCTCGGATATGGCGGCCTTGAGTCTGTCAGTCAGTGCGCGGGATTGGATCTCGACGTTCTCAAGGCCAACGCTCTGCACGAACTCGATGCCCTTGCTCATGCCGCTGTACAGAGTGTCGTGTCGCCCGCCGAACTCAAACTTGTGGGCGCTATCGGCGAATTCCAGGTCGTCGGTTTGCCGATTCCAGTCGCCAGCTCCAGAACCGGACCATGAGACCTCCAGTTTGGGAATCCACTCTGTCTTGACATAGAAGATGCCTGTTCCCCAGCCGCCAAGAAGCCACTTGTGGCCCGTGCAGGCGTAGAAATCAACGTCGATGTCTCGCAGGTCGACGGGAAACTGGCCCGCCGACTGCGCAGCGTCCAGAATCACCGGGATGTTGCGGGCATGGGCTATATCGCACATCTCTTTGGCAGGCAGGCGTGTTCCGGTGTCGGTGGTGACGTGGCTGATGGCGACCAGTCGGGTGCGGTCGGTCAACAGGTCAGAGAATCGGGACAGCAGTTCTTCTCTGTCCAGCGAAATCTGAAGCTTTTTGATCTTGATGCCTCGTCGTTCTACCAGATTGAGCCAGACGATTATTCCGGTGGGATGCTCCTCGTTGGAGATAATCACCTCGTCGCCAGGGTTCCAGTCGATGCCGTATGCCACGGTGCTGATGCCTTCAGATATAGCCCTGAACAGGGCAATCTCGCTGGAGTCCACACCAAACAGGCCGGCGGAAACCTGCCTTGCGCTCTCGAACCTATCACGCACCGGCCCTCTGACCGTAGGGATGTCGGCCCCGTTCTCGGCAACGTCTTGATATGCGCTGATGATGTCCTGAGCGACCGAATTGGGCAGAGGCCCGGAGCCTCCGGTGTTCATGTAGATGGACTTGTCGAGGGCATGGATTTCGGCGCGGACGGCATCAATGTCGAATTGTGGCAATTGTTCTCCCGTGTGGCGCATGAGGCGGCAATCGAGGGTTCGCGCCATATTATACGCGTCGAAACAAGGCTTGTGTGAAGTTTCTTGAATTTACCTTCCGTTGTAGGCCTTGCGCCTTGCGTTTTCGACGAACTCGTAATAATCGGTGTCGGCGCGGTCGTCGGTGGACCCAGCGTCGCCCATCTCCCTGGACACGGGAATCCAGAGCGCGGGGTTCGGCAAAGGCCCAGCGGCGCGGGCCAACTCCCAGAACCCCAGGTTGCGTACCCTGGCTCCGGACTCCGCCTCGTAGTGTTTGAGGAAGATGTCCGCCGCCTCCTTGATGCCCCGCAGGTACATATTCATGCGGAAGTAGGCCACATCCAGGGCAGGGTCTCCGTAGGCGGCGGCGTCCCAGTCCAACACCGCCGATATCCGGCCCTCGTGCCACAGCACATTGCCGGGCCAGTAGTCCATGTGGATGAACACGGCCCGCAGATTTTCGATTTCGAAGCGCAGTTCGCGGATGGCGTCGTAGATAGTGTCGGACAGCGGATGTCCTGCCATGCGTTCTGGATAGTCGCGGGTCAGGAAATACAGGCCTAAGTCGTTGCCGTCGTAAAGGTGTTCTCGCTCCTGCTCGTTGGGCCTGACGTCGTGGATTTTCAGCAGCAGATCAGCTAGAGATTCGGCCCAACCGCCAACGTTCTCAGGGGCGGCAATCTGACGGCCCTCAGCCATCCGAGTCACGATACCCGGCGCGCCCAACACATCGCCCGTTGCGTCCAGATACAGAGGTTCGGGAGCCGGAATGCCATGGGCCCTGGCGACCTGAAGGCCGTGGAAATCAGCGGATGCCCGTAGAGGGGCGTCCCATGCGTCATCGTCGGTCATGAGCTTGACGGCGAGACGCAAACTCTTGCCGGACAGAGTTCGGCACTCCAGAACTCGAACTTCGTTGGTGAACGCCCCAGTCGCAGGCGATACGGAGACGAGCTTGAGGTCAGGTGATACGGCGTGAATGATGTTTTGGGCGTGTTCGGATTTGAAGTGCATGTGAAGAAGGTTCCTGATGCCTTGAGGTTCGTGAATCAACGGAGGCGCAAGGACAATCAGGGGGACATAAGCCCACTGATTGTCAAGAGTTTTGTCCTATCGATACCTTAGTCAGTCAAGAATTCGGGTCAAAGTGATTCCTTCAATCTACATGCTAGGAACCGTGCTGACAGAATGCGGCAGGCTGGTTTTGTCCATGAGGCGCAGGTCGATTCCGCGGGCGGCTTCGCGGCCTTCTGCTAGGGCCCAAACGACCAGGGACTGGCCTCGGGACATGTCGCCGGCGGCGAAGATTCCGGGAACGTCGGTCATCTTGTTGGCGTCGGTCTGGACGTTGCCGCGCGGGTCGAGAGACACGCCCAGGTCTTCGATCATCCCGACGCGTTCGGGGGAAACAAAGCCGAGCGCCAAAAGCACGAGATCGCAGTCTATCTCGAACTCGCTTCCGGGAATTTCGATCATGGCCGGACGGCCTGTCTTGTCGGGAGGGCCCCATTCGAGGCGAACGGCGTGGAGCTTTTCGACTTTGCCGTTGCTGCCGGAGAAGTGCTTGGTCAGGATGTTATAATCTCGGACTCCGCCCTCTTCTTGAGCCGATGACGTCCGCAAGATTGTCGGCCACAGAGGCCAGGGGTTGTTGGCTCGGCGCTCGACGGGAGGCTCAGGCAGCAATTCGTACTGATACACGACCTCCGCGCCCTGACGATGGGCCGTGCCAAGACAGTCGGAGCCTGTGTCGCCGCCGCCCAGGATCACCACTCGTTTGCCCTCGGCGACGATGCGTTCGGAGGCGTCCACTTCGGCGCCCTGGTTGACGCGATTCTGTTGGGGCAGGTACTCCATAGCCAAATGGATTCCATCTAACTCCCTGCCAGGTATGGGCAGGTCTCGGGATATTGTCGAGCCTCCGGTTAAGCATATGGCATCGAACTCAGACTTTAGCTGGTCAACTGGATAATTTTTGCCGACGTGGACTCCAGTTCTGAAGATGACACCCTCGGCCTCCATCTGGTCAACGCGCCGCTGGATGATGTGCTTCTCCAGCTTGAAATCCGGGATTCCCAGCCTCAGCAGGCCGCCGATGTGCTCATCGCGTTCGAATACAGTGACCAGATGTCCGGCCCGATTCAACTGCATGGCCGCGGCGAGACCGGCAGGCCCCGAACCGACGACAGCAACACTCTTGCCCGTTCGGGACGCCGGAGGTTGGGGCGTTATCCAACCCTCTTCCCATCCGCGTTCTACAATGGAGCGTTCCATGTACTCGATGGTGACAGGGTCGTCGTTGATGTTCAAAACGCAGGACGCCTCGCAGGGAGCGGGGCATATCCTGCCTGTGAATTCGGGGAAATTGTTGGTCGAGTGCAACTCGTCCAACGCCTCGCGCCATTTGCCTCGATAGACCAGGTCGTTGAAATCCGGGATGATGTTGCCCAGCGGGCATCCGGCCATGCAGAAGGGAACGGAGCAGTTCATGCACCGGGCGCCCTGGTCTCGGGCTTGCTGCTCGCTCCACGGCTGGTAGAACTCGGCCCAGTGTTGAACTCGTTCCGAAGGTGACTCTTGGGGCAGTCCCTGTCGGGCCAGTTCCTTAAATCCTGTGGGTTTACCCATTAACGTTTCTTCCAGTTTGGTGAGTTCAGGGCCTACAATTGGTCGCCCTGAATTTGGGATTGGATGCAGTTGTATATTCGATTAATCGTCGGAGATTCCTGCCGCTTCGGCTTCTCTATGTTTGCGCTCGGCAATGATAGTTTTGAATGCCCTGGGCATGACCTTGACGAACTTCGGAATCATGTCGTCCCAGTTGTCCAGGACCCGCTGGGCGTTGGAGCTACCAGTGTAGCCTAGATGATCCTCGATCATGCGACGGACGGTGGCGATGTCCTCTGGCTCCGCAAGGTTTTCGAGATCAACCATCTCGGTGTTGCAAAGGTCTCTGAACTGGTCGTGTTCGTCTAGGACGTACGCTTCGCCTCCGCTCATGCCTGCCGCGAAGTTCCGGCCTGTCGGCCCCAGTATCACCACGTTGCCGCGTGTCATGTACTCACAGCCATGGTCTCCCACGCCTTCCACCACCGCCTCTGCTCCGCTGTTGCGGACGCAGAACCGCTCTCCGGCGATGCCGCGAATGAACGCCTTGCCGCCGGTGGCCCCGTAAAGAACCACGTTGCCGACGATGATGTTCTCCTCTGGCGTGAATGTCGCCTCGGCAGGCGGCTTGATGATGACCTTGCCGCCAGACAGGCCCTTGCCGAAGTAGTCGTTAGAGTCTCCATCGACGTACATTGTGATGCCTTTAGCCAGGAACGCCGCGAAGCTTTGGCCGGCAGAGCCTGTGAAACGAATCTGAATTGTGTCCTCGGGCAGTGCGTCTTCGCCGTACCGCTTCGCCACGTTGTAGCTCAAGGTCGTGCCCACTGTGCGGTTGGAGTTGCTGATGGGAAGGTCCAGTTCTACAGGCGTCCCGTTCTCCAGCGCATCGGCCGATAGCTCGATTAGCTTGTTGTCCAGCGCCTTTTCCAGACCGTGGTCTTGAGCTTCGCGGCAGTAGGTCGCAACGTCGTCGGAGACATCGGGCATGTTGAGCAGATAGCTGAAGTCCAACCCCTGGGCCTTCCAGTGTTCGACGGCTTTGCGACCGTCCAGCCTATCCATGCGCCCCACCATTTCGTTGATAGTGCGGAATCCCATGTCCGCCATGATCTGTCGAAGCTCTTCGGCCACGAAGAAGAAGTAATTGATTACGTGTTCAGGTTTTCCGGTGAAGCGCTTGCGAAGTTCAGGGTCCTGGGTCGCAATGCCCACGGAGCAGGTGTTCAGGTGGCACTTTCGCAGCATGATGCAGCCTAACGTGATGAGGGGCGCTGTTGCCATGCCGAATTCCTCGGCGCCCAGAAGGCATGCGATCGCGACGTCGCGGCCTGTCTTGATCTGGCCGTCGGTCTGGACGACAATGCGGCCTCGCAGGTCGTTCTCAACCAGCACCTGCTGGGTCTCAGCGACTCCGAGTTCCCAGGGCAGGCCAGCGTGTTTGATAGACGAATCAGGAGACGCGCCCGTGCCTCCGCTGTCGCCGGATATAAGCACGACGTCGCCGTGGCCTTTGGACACTCCGGCGGCGATGGTGCCAACGCCTGCTTCAGCCACCAGTTTGACGTTTATCCGTGCTGTCGGGTTGGCGTTCTTGAGGTCATGGATAAGCTGCGCCAGGTCCTCAATCGAGTATATGTCGTGATGGGGCGGCGGCGAGATAAGCTCGACTCCGGGGGTCGAGTTCCGCACCCAGCCGATGTACTCATCAACCTTGTGGCCGGGAAGCTGTCCGCCCTCGCCGGGTTTTGAGCCCTGAGCCATCTTGATCTGGAGGTCAAAGGCGTTGGCGAGGTAGTTAATCGTCACGCCGAATCGGCCAGATGCCACCTGCTTAATGGCGCTGTTTCGCGAGTCGCCATTGTCGTCGAGTGTATATCTATGGAAATCCTCGCCACCCTCGCCGGTGTTCGACCGGGCGTTGATCCGGTTCATGGCGATGCCTAAAGTCTCGTGAGCCTCGCGACCTATTGAACCCAAGGATATAGCCCCCGTGGCGAACCGCTTCACAATCTCGCTGGCAGGCTCCACCTCGTCCAGCGGTATGGCGGTTTCGGCGTTCTTGAACTCCAAAAGCCCCCGGATGGTGAATAGATTTCGAGCGTAGGAGTTGCTGGACTCGGCGAACGCCTTGTAGGACTCCCAGTTATTGTCCTTGGCGGCCCGCTGAAGCACGGCGATGGTGGACGGATTCCACATGTGGCGCTCGCCATCCCTGCGCCACTGGTAGTAACCGCCCTGGTCGAGGTTCAGGTTGCCGCTGACTACCAAATCTAAGTATGCGAAGCTGTGTCTCTGGCGGGCTTCCTCTTCGATCTCATCCAGCCCAATGCCGCCGATGCGGGAGGGGGTCCATGTGAAGTATTCGTCAATCAAGTCGGTGTTCAGGCCCACAGCTTCGAACTGCTGAGAGCCACGGTAGCTAGCGATTGTGGATATGCCCATCTTGGACATGATCTTGACGACGCCCTTGTGGGATGCCTTGATGAAGTTCTTGACTGCGTCGTCGTAGTCGATGGGCGTCAGGAAATCAGACTGGCGTGACATATCTGCCAGGGTTTCGAAGGCCAGGTAAGGATTGACAGCCGCCGCGCCGTAGCTGATGAGAGAGGCGAAGTGAGCGACCTCGCGAGCCTCTCCTGATTCGACGACGATGCCAACCTTGGTGCGCGTGCCCTTGCGGATCAGATGATGATGCACTCCTGCGATGGCAAGCAGGCTGGGTATCGGCGCGCGGTCGCGGTCGACGCCCCTGTCAGAAAGAATCAGGATCGAGTAGCCGTCCTCAATGGCCTGAGAGGCTTCGCCGCACAACCGGTCCATTGCCTGCCTGAGAGTGTCTTCAGACTCGACATCGAACAGCGTCGACAGGGTTTTGGTTCGGATGCCGTTGACCTCGATGCCGCGGATTTTTTCCAGTTCTTCGTTGGTCAGAACAGGCTCCGTGATCGTAAGCTGGCGGCAGTGTTCGGCTGTCTCGTCGAACAGGTTCTGCTCAGAGCCGATCATGGAGCGGGTCGAGGTCACAAGCTCCTCGCGAATCGCGTCCAAAGGGGGGTTGCTGACCTGGGCGAATAGCTGCTTGAAGTAGTTGAACAGCAGCTGGGATTTCTCCGACATGACAGCCAGCGGCGAGTCGTTGCCCATCGAGCCAGTGGGCTCTCCGCCTGTCAGGGCCATAGGCTCCAGAATCATACGCAGGTCTTCGAGGCTGTATCCAAAGGCCGCCTGGCGATGAACCAGCGTGCCGAAATCTGGCTCATGGATGCTGGCAGGCTTCGGCAGATCGTCGATGTGGACCATGTTTTCTTTCAGCCACTCACCGTAGGGTTGCCGAGCGGCCTGGGCAGACTTTAATTCGCTGTCCCGCACGATCTCGCCGCGTTCAGTGTCCAGCAGGAACATGCGGCCAGGGTAAATGCGCTCTTTGAAGAGCACATTCTCCGGCGGCACGTCCAATACTCCAGTTTCGGAACCCATCACCAGCAGGTCGTCTGTGGTGACCAGATAGCGGCAGGGCCGAAGGCCGTTGCGGTCCAGCACGGCGCATATCTTCGTGCCGTCGGTGCCGATTACCAGCGCGGGGCCGTCCCACGGCTCCATCATGCTGGAGTGGTACTCGTAAAAGTCCCGTTTTGCCTGATCCATCGGAATGTGGTCACCCCACGCTTCCGGAATCAACATCATCATGGAGTGTTCCAGGGAGCGCCCTGATGCCAGAAGGACTTCCAGGGCATTGTCCAAAGTTGCCGTGTCGCTCTGACCGGGAGTTGTTATGGGCAGGAGTTTCTTAATGTCGTCGCCCAGCAGGTCAGACACAAAATTGTTCTCGCGGGCGGTCATCCAGTTGGTGTTGCCCCGCACGGTGTTTATCTCGCCATTGTGGATGACAAACCTATACGGGTGCGCCAGTTTCCATGACCCCAGGGTGTTGGTGGAGAATCGGGAATGAACCAGCGCGAAGGATGTCACCACGTCCTCGTTTGCCAGGTCGTGATAGAACCCTTCCAATTGATGGGCCAAGGTGAGTCCCTTGTAAACCACTTTGTTAGTGGAGAGACTGCATATGTAGAAATCGTCTTTGTTTTCAAGATCGGTTTCTTCGACTGCCCGTTCTATCTGCTTGCGAATTACGAACAGCCTTTGCTCGAAGCTAAACTGATCGTCGGAGTCGTTGCCGTCCGCCACCACGAATTGCCGGATGAAGGGCATGACCCTGGCTGACAGTTCGCCGATGGCATCGGGCGAAACAGGAACGTCGCGCCATCCCAGCAATGTATGGCCCTCTCGTGCCACGACAGACTCGATGATCTGCTGGCATCGGGCGCGCTGTTGGTCGTCTGTGGGCAAGAAGACCATGCCCAGACCGTAATGGCCCTCAGTAGGGACGGTGATGCCCTGCCCACCGAACTCCTTGACTACAAAATCGTGAGGCAGTTGGATAATCAGGCCTGCTCCGTCGCCGGTCTCAGGGTCGGCTCCCGACGCTCCTCGGTGGCCCAGGTTTATCAACACCTCAAGACCTTGTTCGATAACCTGATGGGACTTTTTGCCTTTGACGTTGGCAACCAGTCCGACACCACAAGCGTCGTGCTCGAAGGACGAGTTGTACAGCCCCTTGTCGGAAAGGCGAGGAGTGTAATCTTTTTGGTAGCTATTCGGCATGCCGTCACTCTGTCGTGTGATTCTTGTAGTTGTCATAACAGGCCGTCGAGCGGTCATCGTATGGCAATATGCGGAAACGTTATAGATGAGCGAAGGTCAACAATATCCGAACGGGCGACCCTCGCAGTTTGCACCTCACAGGTTGGCTAGAGGGTCGGCAGGTATCGCGCGATTTCGTAATCCGTCACGTGGGACCTGTATCGCTCCCACTCGATCTTCTTGTTCTGGATGAAGCTCTCGAACACCGCATCGCCCAGAGCGTTGCGTACGAGTTCGCTGTCCTCGGTGATGGATATGGCCTCCCAGAGGTTTCCGGGAAGCGACTCGATGTTTCGTTCCGTGCGTTCCTCGGCGCTCAGATCGAAAACGTTGGTCTCGGCGGGAGGTGGAAGCTCCGATTTCTTCTCGATGCCGTCCAATCCCGCCGCCAGCATCACGCTGAATGAGAGGTAGGGATTGCACGCAGGGTCAGGCGCTCGATACTCGATGCGGCGGGACTCCTCGCGTCCAGGCTTGAAGGCCGGAACCCTTATCAGGTCAGCGCGGTTCACCGTCGCCCAGGTAACGAAGATCGGGGCTTCGAAATTAGGGACCAGTCGTTTGTACGAGTTCACCCACTGATTAGTGACGGCTGTGATCTCGCGGGCGTGATTCAGCAGTCCGGCGATAAAATAACGGGCGGTGTCAGACAGGCGGTTCGGATCTTCGGCGTCGTAGAAGGAGTTGCGCCCGCCCTTGAACAACGACTGGTGCGTGTGCATTCCGCTGCCATTAAGTTCAGTTATGGGCTTGGGCATGAAGGTGGCGACACATCCGTGACGCTGGGCCACTTCTTTGACGGCCACCCTATAGGTCATGACGGTGTCAGCCATCGTCATAGCGTCGGTGTGTCGCAGGTCAATCTCGTGTTGGCTGGGCGAGACCTCGTGGTGGCTCTGCTCCACCGGAATGCCCAAATTCTCCAGCAT
>ENA-ORDI01001122-ORDI01001122.1-marine-metagenome-genome-assembly--contig:-NODE-1122-length-15318-cov-2.703760_pt1 | contig 15318 bp, 11 predicted proteins | sample MGYA00248628_ERZ508525 | MGnify/ENA primary metagenome ERZ508525 (study PRJEB26195, sample SAMN05422138) | marine metagenome | isolation source: East of Porto Seguro, South Atlantic Ocean | place... | reverse complement strand
GTGGGAGTATCAGGCGGGCAAACTCGTCATACCGCCTTCCATCCGGGAACGCGAACTTATTCTTGGCAATGCGCTCGCAATCTGAATACCGAATGAAGCCACCGACGGTCGCCCGCACTCGCATCTCCGCCCGCTCGGACTGCCCTTCGGTCGAGATCGTGTAGACATACTTGCCGTCTTCCTCAGCGCCCTCGACGACAAAAATGAGCTTGGTCTTGGTGTCGGGGGCGGTGATCCTCCCGGTGGGTAGTTCTCGGGCGGGGTCTTTTTCGACGGCAGCCGTGAACATAAACTTCAGGGCCCGGTCGAGTTCCAAATCAGAAATCAGTTTCAGCTGGTCGGTCGTCCCGTCAACTGCAACGACATCGCCGAGCCGTGTGCAGCGGTCCCTTATCTGCTCAATACGTTCAGCAATTCCCGCTCTGTCGCTGAACGACCAAACCGTCATCACCCCGCCTTTAAGGAACAGCCCGATCGTCACGTCATGGAAGTGCGGGTCGATCGAGACAAGTTCAATACAGCGGCCGAGTTTCTTAAGCTGGTCCGATATTCGCGGTCGTTCTGCCAGCGATGGCATCTATCACTTCTCCTGTTGCAACTCAGGCAGTCGCCAGTTCGCCTTTGACTGATTGTACGAGCGCGCGGATATGGTCGGCAGTCGTCCCGCAGCAACCGCCGAGGACATTAACTGGCAGATCCGCCAACTTCCGATAGTGCTCGGCCATGAATTCGGGCGTTTCCGGATAGCAGACCTCACCCTTGATTATTTCGGGAAGGCCCGCGTTCGACTGAACGACGAGATAACCATCGGTTGCCGCACGCATCTTCGTCGCAATCTCGACCATTCGTTCGATCCCGCTGCCGCAGTTGGTACCGACGATGTCGGCACCTGCTCCCTGCAGGCCAATCACAGCCGATTCCGGGGTATTGCCGAACATCGTGAAGAAGCCACGCGGACCCTTGTCGAATGTCATTGTGGCCATCACGACCAGACCCGTGTTTTCTTTTGCCGCCCGAACTGCAATGGAAGCCTCTTCGAGATCAAGCTGTGTTTCGATCATTACGGCATCGGCACCACCTGCTTCAAACGCTTTCGACATCTGGGCGAATGTGTCATACAACTCGTCTTCAGTAACGTTGCCCGACGGCTCAAGAAACTCACCCGTCGGACCGATTGAGCCTGCGACGTATTTACCCGGGGGAGCGGCTGAGCGGGCGTGTTCTGCCGCAAGCCGGTTTAATTCGAACAGGCGGTCCGCCACACCGTACTTTGCCAGAATAAACCGGTTGCCGCCAAACGAGTTGGTCAGGACGATGTCCGACCCCGCTTCAAAGTAGTGTCTTGCCATCTCCCTGACCGCGTCGGGGTCGGCCGCGTTCATCAGTTCAGGGCTACCGCCAGCCTCGAGCCCGTGCTCCTGCAGGTACGTTCCGGTCGCACCATCAAAAATTAGCAGTTCGCCGGCCACCAGGCGATCGAGAATGCCGGGATGCCCGTTACAAGCTACCAAGTGATCTCTCCGGTTGTTTACTTGAGAAAATGATTTACTACTAATGTTAGATACAAGTTCGACCTTTTAGGGCTCATTCACTGCCAGTTGCCCAGTGATCAATGGCACCAGGAGCAGGGTTCCTGGTGCCATCTTTTTGCATGGCAACAATTTTCAGTGTGAAATCGGCGGGCATCTTCTCTAATCGAACAGCCACCGCGTCGGCAGCCTCGGACGCTGTTCCTTCGCCATCTGTGTAGTCACCGAATCCCCACCCATCCAGGTACTCGTCAGTACCCTGGCTGCCGTCCTGCATCGCAACCATGTCGGCCGCTTGCTGGAATCGGTCTTCAAGCTGTCTGGAAACTCTCCCGCTTGCATCTTCTGCCTGAACCTGAACTGGGATTTCTTTCCAGTACATCACCCGCACGCGCACCATAATTATTGACCCCTGAAATGTCGGTATAGAAAAATTGTTATTAGCATCGACCGAATTAACGCCGCTCGCCCGAAGCGCCCCGTCGCCAGCTGCGAACGGACCGCATGCCGTTTGATCGACTCACAATCGTAGCATTGAGGGCATCGAACGAGCTTTCGCTGCGAGCGAAAATTGAGACTCGCCTATATGCTCGCATGGCAGCGGCGATATTTTTGGAACTGTACTTACCGGAATTCACGACCCACGGCATAGAATGCGGCGTTGGGATACCGGGTTCCGGTCAGCGCCGAGAGCGGTGGACTTCAACTTGACGTCAGAAAATACAGATCAACCAATCCGAGTCGTGGTGCCCGACGACGACCCGCCCGTATTTGCCGATTCGGCAGCACTGGCCCGTCTGCGCAGGTTGCCGAATGTCGAAGTCGTATCTCATATCCGGCGACCCGGAAGCATGTACGAACTGATCGCGCGACTTTCAGGCGTTCACACGATGATCGTCGCGCGGACTACCACACGGGTCACAAACACAGTTCTCGAAGGGGCTTCCCCGGGCCTTAAGCATGTGGCCGTGTGGGGTACCGCAATCGACCACGTGGCACTCGAAGCGGCAAGGCGTCTGGGCGTCGTCGTCACAAATACGCCCAACGCGGCGACGGTAGCGGTTGCTGAACATGCCCTGGCCCTGCTTCTTGCACTTGCCAGAAAAATACCGCAGCTCGACCTCAGGGTGAGAGACGGTGAATGGTCTGGTGGGCAACTCACTCAACTCGCTGGGAGAACCCTGGGCATTGTTGGCACGGGTGCAGTCGGAATTCGTTTGGCACGCATCGCAGAAGGCATCGGGATGCGAATTCTGATGAGTTCGATGAGCGAGACTATAGAGAACAGTGAAAGTTCCAATTGGACCGAGGTAAGTTTTACGGAACTGCTGGAAAATTCGGACGCGATTTCCCTTCATGCCCGCCTGACGACGGACACGCGCTCTATGTTTGGAGCGTCCGAATTTGCCCGCATGAAACCGACCGCGCTTTTCATTAACACCGCGCGCGGTCAACTGGTGAATTCACGTGCGCTGGCCGAAGCCCTTGCGAATGAAACGATCGCCGGGGCGGCGTTGGACGTGTTCAACACCGAACCCCTCGACCGAAACTCGCCGTTGACACGGCTTCCCAATGTTATCCTCACACCGCACATTGCCGCCAATACGAGTGAAGCCCTTAATGTTTCTCTGAATATGGTGATCGACAACGTTATAGATTTTCTCCGGGACCGTGTTCGCCACCAGGTCAGTTAGTTGACCTGAACGAGCAAGATGGCTTGTTGAAATGTTGACACCCTGAAATCAGGGTTCATATAATTCCAAGGCTAAGTTCTGATGTGCCTCCCGCGGTGCGTGTCTTGCTTGCCTTCGCGATTTATACGCATGTGGGCGAGCAGTTGCTAACCGTGGTCTGGCGGGTTGGAGACGCAATAGACGTGGGGATCTGACCTTGAAGTTTGGTCTCCAAACAAGGCCCAAATCTCGGGTCAAAACACGTCTGAGGAGGAATTTGATTGTCTAATAATGGAAAATTGAAGCTCTTGTTTGGGCTTCTCATGGGCGGTGCGATGATCGCCACGGTCGCTTGTGGCGGCGCGGACGATGTAGCGGCAGAGCCGATCATCATCCGAGAAACCGTCATCGTGACCGAAAAGGGTGAGGACGTAATCGTCCGAGAAACCGTCATCGTAACCGAAAAAGGTGACACCGAGACCGTTGAGGTCGTCGTAACGGCGACCACAGCGCCGATTGCACCTGAGGTTGTTGAAGACCTTATTAAGGCCCCGGACACACAGACCCCCGCTGGCACAGCCGTTATCGCCGTTGGCGGTACGACTATGGGCAGCGAAAACGGTCGTGGTGCGAACCAGTGTTGTGAAGGTCTGAAGAACACCGGTGTAGGCGAAACTCTGTACCGCCGAGCCGCTGACGACAGCACCCTCAACTGGCTGGCCACTGACTTCACGATTGCGTCTGACCTTTCAAGTGCAACCGTCACGATCGTCTCTGGCGTGTCGTTCCAGGTCGTAGATGGCTACGACGCCGGAATGATGACCGCAGCTGACGTTGCGTGGACGATGAACGACGCCAACAGCGTTACAAACCCTGAGTCCATTCATGGACAGGCTGGTGACTTCGCCGGTCTCTGGGGCGAGTGGACCGCTGTAGACGACACGACCATCACCTTCGACTTCACGGCATACGACTCGACATGGAAAGACGACTACGTCAACCAGTCAGGCCAGGCGTTCACCGTCCTGTCCAAGAGTGCTTTTGAAGACCAGGGTGCGGACTGGGTCGCCGACCACATCGTGGCTACCGGCCCTTACCAGGTTGAAGAATGGCTCCGAGACGAGTCATACACCATCGCCAACCGCGACGGTACGCACTGGCTGGCAGAACTCGAGCCCAAAACTGACCGAATTCAGTTCGTTCAGGTAAGTGAGCCCACCACCCGACTGTCGCTTCTCCGCAACGGTCAGGTCGACATGGCCCACCTTGAGCCGAAAGACGCAGCCAAGCTCGACCTTACCGAGTTCACCCAGACCACTGCAGGTGGCGCGGTGCAGCTTGGTATCTTCTTCTCGGGTAACCTCTGGGAAGACGTTTACGCTGGTGGCGATAAAGCAGGCCAGCCACTCCCGACCAAGGCAACGTTCGTTCACGACCTACCGTGGATTGGCAAGCCTGGCTCCTCACACGGTGAGGGTGACCTTGAGCAGGCGCGATTGATTCGCCGTGCTCTGGCCATCGCAGTAGACCGTGACCTTGTCAACGAGACTCTGGTCGCTGGCCTGGGGAACGTTGTTCACGTCGAGTACTTCTCGACTACAAGCCCGAACTGGGACGCTAAGTGGGAATACCCTTACGACCCGGACGGCGCCATTGACCTGATCAAGGCACAGGACAACGACTACAACCACGGTCAGGCCGGTAAAGACGGACCTCTTGGCGATTGGGCCTTTGAGATCTCCATCTACGCCGGACCCGAGCTCGGTGGTGGCTCATCCATAACAGGTGAAGTCGCTGACGCGGTTGCCGGCTTCTGGGCCGACATCGGTCTCACCACCTTCTCCCTGAAGTTCTCGTACGCAACGTTCCGACCGACAGTTGTTGGCCGGGCCAACACGCACCCCTGGATCACTTCGTGTGACAAGGGTCGAGAGTCGAACCCCTGGCACTTCCCGAAGGGCCTTGTGCAGACGACTCTCACACGTGGTGGTTTCGCCTGTGGTTTCGAATCCCCAGAAATCCTCGGTTTCTACCGACGAATGGCTGAGGCTGCTGACTCTGCAACGGCGACGATTGCTGCGAATGAGTACCTCGACTACGTCTACTACCAGAACCTACAGCCTGGCGTAGTCTCGATCCCGGACGCTTACTACTTCAACAACAAGAAGATCAAGAGCTTCAAGATGGATCTGGCAGCCGCTAGCAACCTGAACTCTCTCTGGAACCTCGAACTGAAATAGTCCGTTGTCCCAATGAGTTCAATTGCAACAGGCAGTTGACTTGAATAATGGAGAGGCCCGCCATTTGGCGGGCCTCTTCTTATTTAAGTGAGCGCTTAGTATGAAATCCGCATAGCTATTAGAATCGAAAGGGGAGTTGGGATTCCCGAAGCCGGTAGAATTTATGGTAGTCTCAGCGGGCTTTGATTCGGGTTCGAATTCCGATGTGTTTTATAGGAACTAAATGCGGCGCTTCATTATTCGCAGATTCGTCTTTTCGCTTGTCAGTATCGTTGTCGCGACCTTCAGCGTTTTCGTATTGTCACGCGCCGCGGGCGACCCCCTGTTGCTCTATGCGAACTCCGGTTATGGCCTCACTGCTGAAAGCGAGGTGGCACTTCGCAAGAAGCTCGCCCTGGACCGGCCGGTCCCGGTACAGTACGCACTGTGGCTTGGTCGCACACTCAAAGGCGACATGGGTGAAACGATTCTCGACCGCAAGCCCGTCTTCCGCATCGTGACTCAAAGGCTCCCGTCTACCATCCACCTTGGCGCGACCGCGTTTTTGCTTTCGTTCTTGATTGGTATACCCCTCGGAGTCCTCTCGGCAGTCACGCGCGGCTCAATTTGGGATTATGTCGGCAGGTTCATCGCGCTTCTTGGACAGGCGGTTCCACAGTTCTGGTTGGGTCTTGTTCTGATTCTCGTATTCGCGGTTCATTGGCAAATATTCCCCGCGGCATTGAAAGGCGATGGACTGCTCGATGTTAAGCACCTGGTTTTGCCAACTATCACATTGGCCGCAGGCGGATTCGCGTTCTACATGAGAATCACGCGTAATGCGATGCTCCAGGTACTCGACTCGGAGTACATCAGGCTGGCCCGTGCGAAGGGCGTATCAAACAGGGTCGTCATCTGGAAGCACGCGTTCAAGAACGCACTGATCCAGCCGCTGACTGGAATGACACTCGGCCTTACGGGTTTCCTCACCGGATCGGTGCTCGTTGAAACTGTATTCGCATGGCCAGGCATGGGAAACATGGCCATCACTGCTGTGAACAACAACGACTTCCCGATATTGCAAGCCGTGGTGTTCTTCTTCACCATCCTGTTCGTTTCGATGACATTCATCACCGACCTCCTGTACGCGTTCATCGATCCAAGAATCCGTTACGACTAGATATTCCATCTATCGAGAAATTTTTAGTACTCTCTGAAGGCATATGGCTGAACAGGCTGAAATTGAAACAACCTTGGACCCCGAAAACGTCGGGCGAGACGCTGATACGCGCGCCACGGTAGAACGGCGGTTCGTAAGTCAGACGTGGTATCTGCTCCGCAGGTGGCCCCTGCTGCCGCTGTTCATCATGGTTTTGCTTCTGATCGCAGGCATATTTGCTCCGGTCGTGGCCCCGACAGATCCAATCGTTCAGTCTCTCGGGTTCCGTAACTTCCCTCCGACATGGGGGCGTGCGACCCCAGAATTCAATACGTTCCCTGATGCCGCCGACTTCGATCGTTCAACTACTAAAGGGAAGTCGGCTTTTTCACGCGCAAAGAAAAACTATTTCTCCCGATCCACGTTCGTTCTCGGTGCCGACAACTTGGGTCGCGACGTACTTTCACGAGTGATTTTCGGCGCACGAATTTCGCTGCAGGTGACCGGCTGGGCACTCACTTCGGGGATCATCGTCGGAACCATGCTAGGTTTGATATCGGGATACTTCGGAGGCTGGACTGATGAGATTCTTATGCGTCTCGTCGATGTCTGGCTGGCGCTGCCATTCATCCTGATCGCGCTCGTCATTGCACAACTGTTCCTGCACCAGGGTGGCGCCGCCGTTGGGGTGGTTATCTTTTTAATCGCGCTTGTCGCGTGGACGCCGTTCGTGCGGCAGGTCAGGGCGGACGTCCTCACAATTCGCAGCCAGGACTACGTTATGGCAGCAAGAGTGGCCGGGGCTTCCAGCCTCCGGGTACTTCTCAGGCACATACTTCCCGGCACGTTTAGCACCATTCTTGTCGTCGCTTCTCTCCGTGTCGGCCAGTTGATCTTGACCGAAGCGACACTGTCGTTCCTCGGTGCCGGGATTCCCGACCCGATTCCGGCCTGGGGCAAGAGCGTAAACGACGGCCGAGCCTTCATCGAAGAAGCATGGTGGATTTCGTTCTTCCCAGGCTTTGCAATCTTCCTGGTTGTAATGTCGCTGAACTTCTTCGGCGACTGGCTGCGAGACCGCCTCGACCCGAGGCTGCGACAGCTCGACTGAACCGGATTTGTACACATCGCAAAAGGCGCTGGTAGTATCCGGCGCTTTTTTTGTTTCCGCCCGGTTTTCATCAGTCTCTGCACCTCCGACTAATGCCCGTTCTGCCGGAACGCTAACTTCGGGCGACATTTTTCGACTGAACAACCGGCAAAAATCGGTTGCCCAGCCGATATAATCGCCCGGCCGTTCGCATTCGCACGATTCCCCATCTGTCTGCAGTTTCGATACGGCGCGTGGTTATCAGTTGATTCACACGGGACCCAGGCAGCCCGCAGGAGTGTTCAGACAATGACAGTCGGATTTATCGGCCTCGGCAACATGGGACAGGGAATGGTCGACAACCTCCTTGAAAAAGGAGCCGACCTAACGGTGTTTACCCGTACCCAGTCGAAGATCGAAGCGATGATCGACCGGGGTGCAAAAGGCGCAACCTCGGTTGCCGATCTCGCCCGGAGCGTCGACGTTGTCCTTGTCTGCCTCCCCGACATCCGTACTTCGCGCGATCTGCTGCTTGGCGAAGACGGAGTCATCGCAAACGCAAAGCCCGGGCAGATTGTCGTCGACCACAGCACAGTCGACATCGCCACCTCGAGGACATGCGCCGAGGCCGCTGAGTTGAAGGGTGTTCACTTTCTCGATGCCCCCATCTCCGGCGGACCGGGAGGCGCCGCCGGGGGGACGCTCGCGATCATGGTCGGCGGAAACGAGGACGCATTCGAAACCGCATACGAATACCTCGGCAAGATGGGAGCGAACGTCAAGTTGATGGGGCCCAGCGGTGCGGGCACCGCGATGAAGCTGATCAACCAGCTCCTTGTGGGAATCAACACGGTCGCCGCAGCCGAGGCGTTCGCCCTGGCCAATTCGGCCGGTATCGATATAACGGCCGCAGCCGACCTCCTCACAGTGAGCTGGGGCAACAGCGTCATGGCAGCGCGGAGCGCACCCATTACAGCCACTCGGGACTTCGCCAATTCAGCAGCCCCGGTCCGCAACCTCGACAAAGACATGGGGATCATCAAAGACCTCGCCCGCGACGAGGGTCTCTCGCTCGAACTGGCCCTGAAATCCTATGAAATGTTCCACCACATGATCGAGCAGGGAAACACCGAGCACGACATCGCGGGTGTACTCGAAATAATTGAAGAACGCTCGAAAAATTAAGCACCTCGTGCACCAAATCACAGGAAAACACACGAATGGCAACTCATAAAATAGCGATCGTCAAAGGCGACGGAATCGGGGTAGATGTGGTCAACGAGGGCATGAAAGTTCTCGACGCCCTGGCCCCAAAATATGGAATCTCCTGGGACTACACGGAGTTTCCGTGGGGCTCGGACTACTACTTCGAGCACGATGAAATGATGCCCGCGAGTGCACTGGACACTCTCGCCGATTTCAATGCGGTCTTCCTCGGGGCCGTAGGTCACCCTGACATCCAGGACAACATCACGCTCGACGGCCTGCTCTTGCCCATCAGGCGACGGTTCGATCAGTACATCTGTCTGAGGCCGTCAGTGCTGTATCCCGGTGTCACCTCGCCCCTTTCAGGTAAAAACCCGTATGACATTGATCTCACCGTGGTCCGCGAGAACACCGAGGGTGAGTACCTGAACATCGGTGGGTTCGCATATCACGGCTCGCCAGACGAAGTCGCAATTCAGACGGCAGTCTTCACGCGAAAAGGCTGTGAGCGGGCCATTCGGTATGCCTTCGACCTGGCCCGCGAGCGCGGCAAGAAAAACCATGTGACCTCGGTAACCAAATCGAATGCGCTCGGTTACATGACGATCTGGGACCGCACATTCGAAGAGGTGGCTGAGGAATACCCTGATATCGACACCACATCGCTGCTGATCGACGCCGCGTGCATGGACCTCGTACGAAGGCCGGAAATGTTCGACGTGATGGTCGCACCCAACCTGTTTGGCGACATCATTACCGATGTAGGGGCGATCATCAGTGGCAGTCTGGGGCTGGCCTGCAGTGCCAACATCAACCCCGACAAAACCGTTCCCTCGATGTTCGAGCCCACTCACGGATCGGCCCCCGACATCGCGGGGCAGGGCATCGCCAACCCGATGGCACAAATACTGACCGGAGCCATGATGCTGCGGCATCTGGGGGAAGACGCAGCAGCAGCTGACGTAGATGCGGCGGTTCTGCAGTTGCTGGAGCAGGGGGAAACGATCACACCAGATCTTGGCGGGTCGTCGACAACTGAGGGCGTGGGCGACGCGATCGCCGAGATTGTCTCCAGATAATCGCGATACAAAAACAAAATTATTAAGAATTCGACAATGAATCCATTCGAAAAAGTAACAATCGGCGACACGGGAGTAGAAGTCCCCCGGCTCGGTCTCGGCACCGCGCCTCTCAGTGGCATGGTGCTTGGTGATGGCCTCTATGGCGGCACAGCGCACGAAGAAGCGGTCAGGATTATCGACCGGGCCAGGGAATTCGGCGTCTCCTACGTGGATACCGCCCCGCTTTATGGCAACGGTCGGGCCGAAGCCCGCGTCGGAATGTCAACCTATTCTTCCGCGGACAGAGACAGCTTCGTGATCTCGACCAAAATCGGACGTGTTCTCAACGCTGTTCCAGGCGGCGTCACACCCGAAGACGATCCCGACGGCATCGGCGAGCTGGCCGCGGTCAACTCTTGGACCCGAGACAATGTTCACCGGTCGATAGAAGAAAGCCTTGTCCGCCTGAAGCTCGACCGGATCGACATCATTTACGTGCACGATCCCGATGTCGAACTTTACGGCGAAGGACAGGCTGTAAACGAAGCCTTCCCGGCGCTGATCGAACTCCGTGAACAGGGAGTTATCAAGGCGATTGGCTGCGGCATGAACGAATGGCAAATGCCACTGAGGTTCATCGAGCGATTCAACCTGGACATCATCCTGCTTGCAGGTAGATACACATTGCTCGACCACTCAGGTCTTTCCGAATTCCTGCCCGCGTGTGTCGAACGCAATGTAAAGATCACGGTAGGCGGTCCTTACAATTCCGGAATACTGGCCCGCGATCTTTCGAAACCCGTCACGTTCGACTATGAACAGGCCCCGGATATCCTATTGGACCGGGCTCGCAAGCTCACCGAAATCTGCGTGGCACACGGTGTCGACCTCAAGGCCGCAGCACTGCAGTTCGTGCTGGCCCACCCCGCAGTCGCGACCGCAATCCCGGGTGTCCAATCGGTTGCTGAACTCGAACAAAACATCGCCTTGGTGCAACAGGAGATTCCGGCCGGGCTGTGGAGCGATATGAGGTCCGCCGGGCTGATACCCGACGCGGCACCGACTCCGGTGTAGCAGTACTCTGCCACACCGCTATCGCCACCGGCAGCGTTCCCCCTCAACCTGACTTTCTCCCCGGGGGAGGAGGGACTAAGACAGCGCCCTACACCCGTCAGCCGGTGTGAAATCCCGCCGCGTGGGCCGCCGGCTCCACATGCGTCACGACCGGTGTCCTGCCGATCAGGAAGTCGAAATCGCAGCCGTCCTGAGCCTGGGTGATGTGCTGCGAGTACATCTTGCCGTAACCGCGAACAAATCCTCCATCCACAGCAGGCTCAATAAGATCCGCTCGACGGCGGTCCAGCTCGGCCGCATCGACGTTAAGGTCGAGCCTGTGACCTTCAACGTCCAGCGTAATCATGTCGCCCGTCTGAACCAGGGCCAGCGGACCGCCAACCGTCGACTCGGGCGAAACGTGCAGCACAACGGTGCCGAAAGCGGTGCCACTCATGCGGGCATCGGAAATACGCACCATGTCGCGCACACCCTGCGCCAGCAGTTTCTTTGGCAGCGGTAAAAAGCCGGCCTCTGGCATTCCAGGCCCTCCGACCGGGCCGGCACCTTTCATCACCAAAATATCGTCTTTCGTCACTTCAAGGTCGGGGTCGTCGATCCTGTTTTTGAGATCGATCGGGTTTTCGAACACAACGGCGTGACCGGTGTGTTTCATCAACTCTGGAGACGCAGCAATGTGCTTGATCACTGCACCGTCAGGCGCAAGTGAACCCTTCAAAATCGTCAGGCCACCTTCTTTCGCGAGGGGGGCGTCGACTGAAAGCACCACATCGTCGTTGTGGCACTCGGCGTCTGCGATGTTGTCGCCAAGCGAATCGCCGGTCACCGTCAGGCAATCGAGGTTCAACAAGCCAGACATTTTTTTCAGCACCGCTTCGACGCCACCCGCGTAGTACAGGTCCTCCATCAAGTATTTCCCGCCCGGTTTGAGGTTCACTATCACAGGCGTCGATTCAGAAAGGTCGTTGAACCGTTCAAGGGGTAACTCGACACCGGCTCGACCGGCAATGGCGATCAAGTGAATAATTGCGTTGGACGATCCACCCGCGGCCAAAAGCATGCGAATCGCGTTGTCGAAGGCTTCTGGGGTCAGGATGTCGGAGGGACGAATGCCTTTTTCGACCAGCCCCACAACGGCGCGTCCCGATTCTTCGGCATGGACTTTGCGCCGGGAGTCGGCACCGGGAATAGCAGCGCCGCCGGGCAGCGTCATTCCGAGCGTTTCGACAATCGCACCCATCGTCGACGCCGTACCCATCACCATGCAGTGACCCGGCGACCGGTAGATAGCCGCTTCCATCGAATCGTACTCGGACTGCGTGATCGTGCCTGCGCGCAACTCTGCCCAGTAGCGACGGCAGTCGGTGCACGATCCCAGCTCCTCACCCTTCCAGTTGCCTTTCAGTTGCGGACCGCCGGTAACGATGATAGTGGGGATGTCGGCCGATGCCGCACCCATCAGCATTGCCGGTGTCGTCTTGTCGCAACCGGATAGCAGCACAACGCCGTCGATAGGCAGCCCGCGGATCATCTCTTCGACATCCATCGACATCAGGTTTCGGCAGAACATCGACGTTGGCGAAAGAAAGAATTCTCCAAGCGAAATCGTCGGGAATTCAAGTGGGAAGCCACCGGCGGTGAGAACCCCTCGCTTAACGTGTTCAGCCAGATCTCTCAAATGTGCATTGCAGTGTGTGGCTTCCGACCACGAATTGGCGATGCCGATAACGGGTCGCCCGGAAAACGACTCCTCCGACCACCCCTGGTTCTTCAACCCCGCCCGGTGCAAAAACCCCTCAAGGTCTCTTGAGCCAAACCACTCTGCCGAACGAAGAATCCTGCCTTCGGTCCGATCTGTTTCCAGCAAAATGAGTCCCCTTAAATATCGAAAGAAATCCGGAGAGGCGGCGAGTCTAGCAAACAACCGGGTATTATTTTGCCAGCAGTTCTAATGATTCAGACCATCACCAGAACCAGAGTTCCGATATGAATCCCAGCGAATCGTCAGCACCTGCCGACAAAGTCTCAGCCCGCTTCCCCGAGCTGACCGTTTCAGGTAGCCCGAACCAGATGGGCCGGCTGATTGGCGAACACTTTCGGCACCAGATAGTCGAACTTTCAGAACTGGTGCTCGAACGATTCAACAAAGGATCCGAGCGCAAGATCTCGTGGGCACAGGCCGAAAATGTCGCACGGGGTAGCTTCGACCAAGTTGGCGAGTACTTCCCTGACACCCTCAATGAGTTACAGGGCACCGCCGAGGCAGCAGGTGTGCCCGTAGAGCGCCTGATGATGTTGAACGCACGCAATATGCTTTCCGAAGCGTTGCACGCACCTCAGGTGCCGGACGGCTGTACTTCGATCATGGTTTCGGCGGCTTCGTCCAAATCGGGAGTCGGATTCGCCGGTCAGAACTGGGACAATGACCCCGCAATGCGCCCACTCTCGGCAGTTATCACACGAAAAAGCCCGGGCAAGGCAGACTTCACATCCTGGGGCCAGCCCGGCCTCGTCGCTTATATGGGTTTTAGCTCAGTGGGCATCGGAATCTGCATGAACGCACTCAACGGTCCTACAGACCCCAGGGGAGTGCCCTGGTATTTTCTGGTGCGGACCATACTCGAATCGAACTCGGTCGAAGAAGCGGTACGCAGGGTCGAATCAACCCCGCGCTCGATCACGGCGAACGCAGCAATGATTACGGATGATGGGCCGCTGAACCTCGAGATCACCCCGGGCGAGGTCCAGGCGATCGAAGCCGACGGCGATGGCATGCTCGTTCACACCAACCACTGCGTTAGCGCGTCACTCGTAGCAAACAACGATAGATTCCCGGAACGGATATACGGGCAGTCGTTCCAGCGCAGGGACCGCGGACGTGATCTGCTGGAGGAACGTGCGGTTAACGGCCGGGTGTCGATCGACGATGCCCGGGCGATTCTTTCCGACCACGATGGCTTCCCAACATCGATATGCCGACACCCGAACGACGATCCCGCAACAGGTTGGCAGCGGAGCGTAATATCCATCATTCTCGAACCCGGCGAGCGTCGAATGCACGTATCTGGCGGGAATCCGTGCGAGAACGAATACGAAACATACCTGATGGGCTAGTCGCCCCCCCCGTGGCGGTGAACGAAAGGTCGGATGATATTGAGATTCAGCAAGCCAGCCCTGACGGGCGCGGGCCTCGGTTTCGTGATGGGCATCGCCTTCACGGTGATCGCACTGCTGCAGTTCGACAACACAGAAACCAACGCTAAGGATGTGGCGATAGCCAGCCTGCTGATTGGTCTCCCATTTTCTGTGTTGATCGGACTCGCCATTGGCGGGCTATGGAGCCGGTTTATGGGGCCCAACAGCCTTTAACCGCCCCGGATTCACCCGATCAGCGCCCCAGACGTAGCACCCGCTGTACCGCCCTTAATATGCGCTTAGCAGTTCCCGTCGGACCAGACTGCGATATGCGCCCGAGCCGGTCCGCGGTACACGCGGCACAGGTGCAGTAAGGCGGGTGGTTCACCCCGCGGTAGGCGTTTTCATCGGGTGGCAATGGAGATGTTCCTGGTGTGGCCCTCTCGAGCAGGCGATCAGCTTCGATACTCACAAGTTTAGATGCAAAATGCGAAGATTCGAATCGGAACAGCTTCTGGAGCGGTATCGAGCGCGAAAAAAACCTCTTGGCGTGATCATGCTAGAGGTCAAAGCGGGAACCGATCCGGAAGGCGATCTTTTTGAAAAAATCAGTTGTTGATGGGCAGCAACGATTGGAAACCTTATTCGACTATTTCAGAGGTGAAAATAGTTGGACCAGCCCAACCGCTGACATCGATCTCTACCCCTTCACAAGATTTCAAGATTTGGGAACGAACAGACAGCGTGCTATTCGCAACTATGAGGTTCCAGTTGCATACCTGCGTCATTACGATTCAGAAGACATTGAGAACATTTTTCTAAGAGTCCAGTTCGGGATGGCACTGACCGCGGGTGAAAAAATCAAGAATGGCGCTTCACCGTATAGAGAGTTAATCCGCGAGATTACGACCCACTCAATTTTCGCCACTCCGTGGGGTTCCAATTAAAAAAACGCTTTGCACTGGATGCTGTCCACCAGCTTCTTTATGTTTACGTTTCGGAGCAATCCAAGGCCAAGAGTTGAGTATAAATCTGTGAGTGTGGAGGTCTATGAATCCCGGAGTGACGATCTGTCCTGACGCGTCAACGGTCACCTCAGCCGACGCCGCATCGAAGCGACCCATCGCTTCAATTCTGTCTCCAAAGACTCCGATATCTGCGGGGTACGCCGA
>ENA-ORDI01001121-ORDI01001121.1-marine-metagenome-genome-assembly--contig:-NODE-1121-length-15318-cov-2.957089_pt1 | contig 15318 bp, 18 predicted proteins | sample MGYA00248628_ERZ508525 | MGnify/ENA primary metagenome ERZ508525 (study PRJEB26195, sample SAMN05422138) | marine metagenome | isolation source: East of Porto Seguro, South Atlantic Ocean | place... | reverse complement strand
AATTCTTGCAAATAAATCAAATTTTGCAACACAAAAAAAATGTGCAATTTGATGAAAGAAAACTGCTTTAACGCCAGGATAAGTTAATACAACGCTTAACTTGGATTTTGCAGCAGGGTCTCTATCAATAACAGATTGTAAGAAATCGTTCATATTAAGTTATATGGGTACTATCTATGAAAATTAAAGTTTATTAAGATTTAATTTGTCTAAAGTAAGCCCTTTTACATTAGCTGGCACTGCGACATCCATCATTTTTGGATTTGCAAGATTTAGATTATTCATTATATCCGCGTATTCTTCCTTTGAACTTACTTGTAATCTTGGATTATTATTTTTTTCATTCTCTATTGTTGAGAATTTTTTACCATTATAATCATGCGCAGGGTAAATGAATGTATTATTTGGTAATTTTAATAATCGATCAAATAATGAATGATATTGATCATAGGGATTGCCATTTTGGAAATCTGTTCTTCCCGTACCTTTGATTAAAAGAGTGTCTCCGGTGAAAACTCGATCATTCATTAAAAAACTATATGAATCATCTGTGTGACCAGGAGTGTAGATTGAGGTTAATTGAATATTCTCAATATGAATATTTTCATTATCCTTTACTTTCATTGACACAACATCCGCTGGCGCATGTTCACCCATTAAAGTGATGCATTTTGTCCGATTTCTCAATTCTGCCAAACCTGAAATATGATCCGCATGAATATGCGTATCTATCACTTTCACTAACTTTAATTCAAGTTCATTTAAAAGTTTAATATATTGATCTGTTTTTTCTAAAACAGGATCGATAATCAAGGCCTCTCTACCTTTATCACTTGCTATTAAATATGTGTAAGTGAAAGAATTTTGGTCAAAAAACTGTCTAAAAATCATTATTTATACTTCTTGATATATTATTATAATTTAATTATTAATAAATTATTCATATAAGTATAATGTTATTGTACAATATATAGGAGGTTTTTTTTATGACCCTACGTATCAACGACACAGCACCTGATTTTACGGCAAAGACAACAGTAGGGGACATTTCATTTCATGATTGGATTGGTGATGGTTGGGCGGTGCTATTTTCACATCCACGTTACAAGACTCCAGTATGTTCAACTGAATTGGGAGAAGTAGAAAAACTAAAACCAGAATTTGAAAAACGCAATGTTAAAACTATTGGTTTAAGTGTTGATACTGTTGATGAAACTTCCTCGTGGCTGGATGATATTATGGATATATCAGGAGCGAAGCCAAGCTTTCCAATTATTGCAGATACTGGAATGGAAATATCGAAAATGTACAATATGCTACCTACTTCACAAGAAGGTAACTCTGAAGGTAGAACAGCTGTTGACAATCAAACAGTTCGAACTGTTTTCGTTGTAGGTCCTGACAAAAAAATTAAACTTTTTTTAACCTATCCCATGACTACTGGTAGAAATTTTAAGGAAATATTGAGAGTAATTGATTCAATGCAATTAACAGATCAACATCCTGTTGCCACTCCGGTGAATTGGGAAAAGGGAGAAGAGGTTATAATCAAACCTTCCGTACAAGAAGATGAGGCTAAAAGATTATTTCCTAATGGCTGGAAAACAATCAAACCATATTTGCGCAAAATCCCAGATCCGTCTAAATAAATTATTTTAGATTAAAAACACTTAAGAAATAAAGTTGATGACTGCTAAGCATAATCAAGTGGAATATTACGATTGTTTTTTATTTCTTTTTGTGAAAAACTTGTATGCATATTCGTACATTCAATTTCATTGATTAAAATTTGCTGAAAATCATCATAAGCTTCTAAAGAAGGCGATAAAATTTTAAGTAAGTAGTCGCTTGAACCTTGTACTCTGTGAGTTTCTAAAATTTGGTCATATTTATGAATAGTTTTAATAAATTTTTTTAACCATTCTTGTGTGTGATTTGGAATTGAAATTGATAAAAAAGCAGTGATTGGTAAATTAACTTTAGAATTGTTTAAAATAGCTACTTTGGAGTGAATTATTTTATCTTCTTCCATTTTTTTAATTCTATTCCAACAAGGTGTTGAAGAAAGACCAACTCTTTTTGAGAGTTCACTTAAAGGAATGGTAACGTTTTTTTGAAGTATCAATAATATACTTTTGTCTATGTCATCCATTTTTATGAATTTAACATAAATAAGAAAATTTTTCTATATTTTTAATTATATTAAAAAAGTTTAGAAAATTCATTATTTATTCCTTTCTATTGAAGAAAAAAATTCTTAAACAAATAATAATAATTACAAAAATATAGCTTAAATTTTTCCTCATAAAATATAATCGGTTATATTTCATTATAAGAAAGCAGGTTTTACCTGCTTTTTTTAAGATTAATTATTTGTGTTTATATTTGTATACATATAATCATTTTTCAATTTATGCCATCTAGTCACGACTTTAAAAAAGACAAACGAAATAATTCAATTAAAATAAATATTAATATCCCTTCAGAATTTTTAAGTATTTATAATGAATGCTTAGATATATACAATGAAATAAATTTCTTTAATCTGAATAATGAATACCAATAATATATTAAAAGCTGCCAATATACTTTTTCAGAACAAATTAAATGGAAGAGGAATAAACAGTTTGCCTCCAAACTGTACTCCACAAAATAATGAAGAAGCGTATCAAATTCAAAATGAATTAAAGATATTATGTCTTTCCCTAAAGGACAATATATCAATCGGCAAAAAAGTTGGATGTACAAACAAAATAGCTCAAGAACAAATTAAAGTTTATGAACCTTTTTATGGAGAATTATATTCTAAATTTTCATCTGAAAATAATTGCACATTAAAATCAAATAATTTTTATAAACCACATGCAGAACCAGAAATATCCTTTAGAATGAAAGAAGATGTTAATATTACAAATGCTCCCTTCGCTATTCATAATGTTGATGAATTGTTTGATGGTTTATTACCATCTATTGAGGTTGTAGATTTTCGATTCAACAAAGAATTGAAAAATATTGGAATATATAATTTAATATCAAGTAATGGTGCTTCTGAACATTGGATCTATGGCACAAATGTATATCCAATTAATAAAATTAATTTAGAAAACCATGTTGTGAGTATTTATGTTGATTCTTTATTAATTGATAAAGGAAACACCAACAAAGTTCTTGAAAACCCCTTAAATTCAGCTATATGGCTTATTAATCAATTAGCCCTTAAAGGCGAACCTTTATTAAAAGGTCAATTTATTTCAACAGGAACATGTACCAAGGCAATACAAATTAAGCCTGGAAATACTATTAAAGCCGATTTTGGAAGTATTGGATCTGTTAAATTAAATTATGTTTAAATTATCTTTATAAAAATATGAAAAACTTTATTTCTATTGTAAATTTAAGCAAAGTTTATGCAAATAATTTTAAAGCCTTAGATGAAATTAATTTAGAAATTGAAAAAGGTGAAATATTTGCACTTTTAGGACCAAATGGAGCAGGTAAATCAACATTAATCAATATTATTTGTGGGATAGTTACATCTTCTGCTGGCAAGATATTAGTAAATAATTTTGATATAAAAAAAGAATATCGAAAAGCTAGATCATTAATTGGTATAGTTCCCCAGGAATTAACTTTAGAAGCTTTTGAAACAGTATGGGATAATGTCTGTTATTCAAGAGGGTTGTATGGGAAATCATTAAACTCCAATTATATTGAGTCATTACTTAAGGAGCTTTCTCTATGGGAAAAACGCAAAAGTAAACTTAGAGAATTATCTGGTGGAATGAAGAGAAGAGTTCTTATTGCAAAAGCACTTTCACACGAACCTACAGTACTTTTTTTAGATGAACCAAGCGCAAGTGTAGATGTGGAATTAAGAAAAGATATGTGGGGAATTGTTAAAAGATTAAAACAAAAAGGCGTTACTATTATTTTAACTACTCATTATATTGAAGAAGCTGAAGAAATTGCAGATAGAGTTGGTATTATTAATCATGGAAAAATAATCGTTGTTGATCGGAAAGATGAGTTAATCAAAAGACTAGGTGAAAAAAAATTAATACTCGAACTACAAGAAACAATAAATAATATTCCTACAATTTTACAAGAATTTAATCTTGAATTAAGTGAAGATAAGAAGCGAATTACATACACATATGATACTAAAAATAAAAGAACAGGAATTACTACACTTTTAAATTTAATGCGAGATGAAGGTATCAATCTAAAAGATATGAATACTGAAAAAAGCTCACTTGAAAGTATATTTATAAATTTAGTGAAAGGGTCTAATAATGAATTATTACGGAGTTAAAGCTATTTATCTCCATGAAATGGACAGGATGCGCAGAACTTTATTTCAAAGTTTAGTGTCACCTCTTATTTCCACATCATTATATTTTATTGTTTTTGGATCAGCTATCGGCTCACGAATAAAAGAGGTTGACGGGGTTGCGTACGGATCATTTATTGTTCCTGGGATGATAATGCTGACACTTTTAACACAATCTATTAGTAATGCTTCTTTTGGAATCTATTTCCCTAAATTTACTGGAACAATATATGAATTACTAGCCGCACCAATATCAAGCTTTGAAATTATATTAGGCTTTGTTGGAGCAGCTGCAACAAAATCTTTGATCATTGGGTGTGTTATTATTGCTACTGCAGGTTTGTTTGTTGATTTGAACATAGCACATCCTTTAGTTATGATGTTTTTTTTAATTTTTACAGCAGTAACTTTTAGCTTATTCGGTTTTATTATTGGTTTCTGGGCAGATAATTTTGAAAAACTACAATTAATTCCCATTCTTATAATTACCCCATTAGTATTTCTAGGAGGGAGTTTTTATTCAATCAATATGCTTCCGGAGTTTTGGCAAAAAGTGTCTTTATTTAATCCTGTATTATATTTAGTAAGTGGTTTTAGATGGAGTTTTTACGAAATAGCCGATGTAAGCATATTCACAAGTTTAGCTACTATGTTATTTATTCTTTTTTCTTGTATTACAATAATATCCATAAGTTTTGCTAAAGGATATAAAATTAAGAATTAAATGTTAATAGATCAAGATACTGTTAATTTATATCAAGATCAAGGTGTAATTCTTGTTAAAAAGATAATTTCTTCAAATTGGATAAAAAAATTAAAAGCAGGAATTAAAAAAAATTTTAAAAATCCAAGCCAATATAAATGTGTTTATGAAAAAAAAGAAGATAAGGATATTTTTTATGATGACTACTGTAATTGGCAACGCATAAAAGAATACAAAGATTTTTTTTATAATTCTGGGATTGCCGAAATTGCATTGCAATTAATGAAATCTAATAAAGTAAATATATTTCATGAACATGTGCTAATTAAAGAAGTCGGGGCTACCAAAAAAACACCCTGGCATCAAGATCAATCATATTATTGTGTTAATGGTTTCCAAAACATTAGTTTTTGGATACCTTTAGATAACATTCCTCAGTCATCTTGTCCTGAATTTGTCATTAATTCACATAAATGGAATCAAAAATTTATACCAACTAAATTTTTCGGCAATACCTATGATCATGTAGATAAAGAATTTGAAAAAATACCTGATATAGAAAACAATAAGGAGCAGTATGATATTGTCTCGTATGACTTAATCCCTGGTGATGCAATAGCATTTAATTTTGCAACAGTGCATGGAGCTCCTGGTAATACAACAAAATATAGACGTAGAGCTTTTTCTGCAAGATTTACTGGTGATGATGCGACATACATAAAAAGAAAAGGTGAGATGTCCCCTCCTTTTCCTGAAGTCAAATTAAAAAATGGTCAACCACTTGATTGTGATAGTTTCCCTGTTATTTCTGTTTAAAAAAATTTATTTTTTTAATTGCAAAAATATAAATTAAAGAACTTGCAAACATTATCAAACTATAGGTAGCGGCTGGAATTAAATATAAACCACCTCCAAAAACTGACGTTGCAACAACGATTGCTAAAGTGCCATTTTGCAGTCCACACTCTATAGTAATCGCTTTTTTTTGATCGTTTCCTGATCCTAAGAATTTAGCGATATTATAGGCTAAAAACATCATCAGAACATTTAAAACTAATGTGATTAAGCCTGCTTGAGAAAAATATAGGACTATATTATCTTTTTCTGAAACAATTGCCCCCAATAAGACTAAAGCAAATAAAAAAATTGATATTTTTTTTGAAATAGATTCAAAAGTTATAGCAAAGTTGCTTGCTAATTTTCTAAGCATCATTCCTAACAAGACGGGTACAGTAACAATTAAGAACATTTTTATAGCAATGTCGGATATAGATATTGAGGTTGTTAAAGTTGTATCCATCAAAATATTAAGAGATAATAAAATTATTATTGGAATAGTTATTACGGATAAAAGGCTAATAATTGCAGTTAATGAAATTGAAAGCGCTACATCTCCTTTAGCAAAAGAAGTAAGAATATTCGAGGTCGCTCCCCCAGGGGCAGCTGCAATAAGCATAACTCCAACAGCCAATTCTGGTGATAAGGGCCATATTAAAACTAAAATTAAGGCAACAAGGGGAAGAATGATTATTTGTGAAAAAGCTCCAACTAAAAAATCTTTTGGTTGTTTAATAACGCGGCTAAAATCTTTAGAAGTTAGACCTAAACCTAGAGAAAACATTATGAAAGCCAAAGCTAAAGGTAATATTACATCTGTTATTATTCCCATGAATTGTATCTACATGAGATTCTTGTTATTTATTATAAAAAAAATGTTTATTATTAATAAATATAAAAATTTTTATAGTTAAATATGAACATTAATAAAATTAATACAGATAAAATTGCTGCTTGGGCAGTGCATGGTTTTACTGCCTCAGGTGCGGTTTTAGGATTTCTAGCAATTATTTCTATTTTAAACAATGACTTAGTTGGTGCTTTTTTGTGGCTTGGTTTAGCTTTGTTAATTGATGGTATAGATGGAACTTTAGCAAGAAAAATTGGGGTCTTGGATAAAACGCCCAATATTGATGGTTCTACACTTGATAATGTAATCGATTATCTAAATTATGTAATTATTCCAGCATTAATGATTTATTGGTTTCAAATGGTACCTAATGGATGGGAAATCATTTTGCCTGCAGGTATGTTTGCTGTCTCTTTATACACCTTTGCAAATATGAATATGAAAACCAATGATTACTATTTTTCCGGCTTTCCAGCAGTTTGGAATATCGTTGTTTTGTATTTTTACATTCTAAATACCCATCCAATTATTAATGTAATCATTATTTTATTTTTGTTTATTTTTACTTTCATTCCAATAAAGTTTGTTCATCCTCTTAGGGTAAAAAAAATTCGTAACTTAACAATATTTTGTACCGTTCTTTGGTCAGCTACAACTTTAAAATTAGTAACTACAAATTCAGATATTAATTTATTTGCTGAACAAAAAATTGTTTTGTTAATATGGATTGTATGTAGCATTTATTTTGCAACTATATGTGGTACAAGGTCTTTCAAAGATTTGCATTAATGTCTTTTTTGACCTTATAAATTTGAAAATATCAATAAGTGAAGTAGTATTAAAATATGAGAATTATATATTTAATAATAATTATATTTATATTTTCATTATGTGCTCAGGCTAAAGAAAAAAACAATATATTAAATAAAAAGGAAATTGTAATTCTTGGATTAACTTTGGTAAATCCAGCAATATCAATCGGAACTATAGTATCCAACACAACTACTTTTCAAAAAATTATATCTATGGCAAACATTGTTTATACAAATAGAAAAGGACATTCTATTGCTGAGACAGCCATCTCACAAAGTACAAATAAAAATTGCTTGATTAAAAACATAAGAACTAAGAAATATTTTTGTATTTGATATAAATCAAGTATTCACTATTTTATCATTAGAAAAGATGTCTATAAGAAAACAAAGAGAATTAATAATATAAAAATAATTGAATTAACCTTAATAATAACTATTTAAAGATTGTATATATGAATAATTTTATTGAATCTATTATCAAGCGAGATCCAGCCGCAAGAAATAAAATTAATGTAATTTTAGCATATCCGGGTGTAAAAGCTGTATTTTTTCATTTTATAGCTCATAAATTATGGGAATTAAAAATTTATCTTATTGCTAGGATAATTTCTCAATTTAGTCGCTTTTTGACAGGTATTGAAATCCACCCAGCCGCCAAAATAGGAAAAAACCTTTTTATTGATCATGGAATGGGTGTAGTTATAGGTGAGACTTCAGAAATATCAGACAATGTTACTATTTATCACGGAGTTACTCTTGGCGGAATATCTCCAGCTGAAAACTCGAAGGAACAAGTAAATGTTAAGCGGCATCCAACTATTAAGGATAATTGTATTATTGGTTCTGGCGCACAAATTCTTGGCCCTGTTGTCTTAGAAAAGAATGCTCGGATAGGAGCAAATACCGTCATTCTAAAAAATGTACCTGAAAATGGAACTATGATTGGCAACCCTGCTAGAAACATTAATAAAAATCAAAAAATAGATGAAAATTTTAAACCATACGGTGTTGAAGTTAAAAGCAACACTCAAGACTAATTGTGAATTCAATTTATAATAATTTTGTTGAAGCTATAGGCAACACACCTTTAATAAGATTAAACGGTCCTTCTAAAGAAACAGGCTGTAATATTCTTGGAAAAGCTGAATTTCTTAACCCGGGTGGTTCAGTTAAAGACAGAGCAGCTTTAGCAATAATCAAAGAAGCTGAAGAAAATAATATTATTAAAAAAGGAGGAACAATTGTTGAAGGAACGGCTGGGAATACAGGAATAGGATTAACTCTAATTGCTAATTCAAAAGGATATAAATCTATTATTGTAATGCCTGAAACCCAAACGAAAGAGAAAATTGATACGCTCAGATCAATTGGAGCAGATTTAAGATTAGTTCCAGCTAAACCATATAAAGATCCGGATAACTATATAAAGTTTTCTGAAAAATTAGCTAAGGAAATTTACAAAAAAAATAACGGTAATACTATATGGGCAAATCAGTTTGATAATACAGCAAACTTAAATGGACATTACAATAATACTGGTAAAGAAATTTGGAATCAAACAAAAGGCAAAATAGATGGTTTCATTTGTTCTTCTGGCACTGGAGGCACTATTGCAGGTGTAGGAAAAGCCTTAAAAGAAAAAAATAATAAAGTTAAAATTTATTTATCCGATCCTAAAGGTTCTGCTCTTTATAATTTTATTAAATTTAACGAACTTAAGATCGAGGGTAATTCAATTACCGAAGGAATTGGAAATTCTAGAATCACTGCCAACTTTAAAGAAGCACCTATTGACGGTGCTTACAGTATAAATGACCACGAAGCTTTAACAGAAATTTATAAATTAATAGAAAACAGCAGCGCGGGGGCAAGCCTACCCGCTCGCTGTTCTGTCGACCTATTCATTAAATCGATCAAAAAAACGATCAATATAATGAATAGGTTTTTATATAAGCCATTGAATTTTAATAATGTAAATCCCATATTAAAAATGTGTGTTTGCACACATGATATCTAATATGGGGAAGAAGTCATGACGAAGATTGTTGGTAAAAATGATGGTGAAAATGGACGTAATGAACATTACGATATTGGAAGTAGAAAAGATGTTCCTAGAAGGACTGCTGTAAGTGAAGTAAAAAAAGGGTTACATCCAGATGCTCATGTAGTGAAGGTAAATGGTAGGGAATATGTACGTGATAATCCAGATAGAAGTAAGTCAGATAACGTAAATAGAAATAAATAAAACATTATAAATGTTTGAATAAAGAAGAGCCCCGTAAGGGGCTTTTCTTTATATGGTATGCGTTATGACAAATCGATTGTAGTCATTGAGGATGTTTTTAGTGTCGCTTTGCAGGTGTTCAAAATTTAAACTCTGATGTTTATTTCGGGTAATTACCCTGCAGATTTTTAAATTCAAAATTCATTACTGAATACTTTTTTACTACCTGTTTTATTTATCAGTCCAACAATAATGATCCAGTGAATCAGATCTCAAATTCAGATTGATCGATATTCAAAGATCGTTTGCTGACATCATTAGTTGTTTTCCAGTTTTGGTATTCTTCTCGATGCTGGGTTAAATATTCAATACCAACATTTTGGCCGGTTCGTTGACTGTCGCAAATCTACTGCAAGCCGTTAAAATTATTTAAATTTTTAACTAAAGATTGGATTGATAATAACTATTCTGGCCGCTTCAGTGGCCGGATGATTGAAACCATTTCAAACTGTTTTGCCCCTATACCGTACACAACCTCCCCTAAAGAGTAGACTGGCTGTTCGTTTAAAAGGGAGAGAAAGAGAATGATTCAATCTGTAAAAGATGATGGTCGAGGGCCTTCTGGTCCACCAGACCTGTTTGAATTAATGAAAAAGTTTACTGGCGGCGGCCGCTCGCGTGGCAAGTTCGGTGGCGGTTTTATTGCCGTTATCCTACTCATCCTGCTGGTTTGGGGTGTCATGACCTCTTTTTATACTGTGCAACCAGAGCAACGCGCTGTAGTGAAACGATTCGGTTCCGTCACGGGTATTACCGATCCTGGTCTGCATTTCAAAATTCCTTTTGGCATTGATCAGATACAACTGGTCGCCACTGAACGTGTGCTGAAACAGGAGTTTGGCTTTCGCACTCGGGGAACCCGTCAGGGAGAAAGCTCCACCTACAGTGCTGCCGAATTTGAAGACGAGTCACTTATGCTCACAGGCGATCTCAATATGATCGATGTCGAGTGGGTGGTTCAATACCGCATTGATGACCCTATCAAGTTTCTATACCAAATGCGTGAGCCGACTCGTACTCTTCGCGATATTTCTGAATCAGTTATGCGTCGTATCGTCGGTAATATGCTTGGCTCTGAAGTGCTAACTATCGGTCGGGTAGAAATTCAACAAAAAGCGGGTGACGAGATTCAGGAAATACTCGATCAGTACGATGCTGGAATCCGCATCAGCACCGTTGAAATGCAGGACGTGGTGCCGCCACCTGCCGTTCAACCTGCTTTTAATGAAGTCAATGAAGCTCGCCAAGAACGTGAGCGAATGATTAATGAAGCTCAAAAACGAGTAAATCAGGAGATTCCAAACGCTGAAGGTGCTGCCCTTCGTACGGTGGCCGAAGCTGAAGGTTATGCCACAGAACGGGTAAACCGGGCCGATGGTGAAAGTACACGCTTTAGTGCTGTTCTGCATGAATACCAACAAGCACCGACAGTGACACGCTCACGCCTGTATCTGGAAACGTTAAATGAAATCCTGCCAAATATTGGCCAGATTTTAGTTGTACAAGATGGCCAAATGACACCACTGCCATTACTTAATGTTAATCGTAACGCCATTGGAGGTGACAAATGAAAACCTCAGTACTTGCTTTAGTCGCCGTGCTGGTCATCATCATTGGTAACCTGACTCTCTACACCGTAGATGAAGCCCAACAAGCCATTGTGGTCCAGTTCGGCGAACCGATCGGTGATGTAATTAATGAGCCGGGCCTTAAGTTCAAACTCCCATGGCAGGATGTACGCTATTTCGACAAACGCCTGCTGGTTTGGGATGGTGATGTAACGCAGATTCCTACGCTGGGTCGTGAGTTTATTCTTGTTGATACCACTGCGCGCTGGAGAATTACCGATCCCCTACTCTTTTTAACCAGTGTTCGGGATGAATCCGGTGCACGTACAAGACTCGACGACATTATCGACTCTGTGGTCAGAGATATGGTCTCCTCTACTGAACTGGAAGAGATCGTTCGTTCGAAAGATTGGCAAGTGAATGTTGAAGAGCTGGATGATCCAGCCTTGGCAGAACGCAGTGACGTCAACCTAGAGAAACAACCCAAACTAGGTCGTGAATTGCTGGAAGCCGGTATTCTGAAACGGGCCCGGGATTCTATGCCTGCTCTGGGGATCGAACTTGCTGATGTGCGTATTAAACGGGTCAATTACATTCAATCTGTTCGTCGTCAGGTAGAAAGCCGGATGATTGCAGAGCGTCAGTCTATTGCTGAACGTTTCCGTTCTGAGGGTCGTGGCCGTAGCCAGGAAATCCTCGGTAATATGGAACGCGATCTTCGTCGTATTCGTTCTGAAGCAGCACGTGACGCCGAGAAAATTCGTGGTGAGGCGGATGCTAAAGCGACCCAAATCTATGGTGATGCCTTCGGTGCCGACGCTGAGTTCTATTCCTTCTTCCGTACGCTGGAAAGCTACCGAGCTTTAGGTCAGAACAGTACCTTGATGCTTAAAGCTGACTCCGACTTCTTCCGGTATCTAGAAGAACCGCAAGCTCAGTAAACCATTGCCTACCAGAGTGTCATGCCCGTTTGGGTGTGACGCTTTGGATACTGGGCATAACACACATCCCATTCTCAAAATTCAACTAAAACGTACTTAACCCCGTTGCTTCCATTGTCCGGTATAACAATCTGGGCCAGAGTCTTTCATCAGCATAGTTTTTATAGTCGACACTGTAATGTCGGCCATAGAGGTTATACCAACATTCATCAAACCAGCTTTGGCCTCGTCGCAAAGGTGCTGCGTTGGCAGGTCCTGTTAGGACTACACTGGTTTCAAGATTGAGGTTATCCAGATTACGTCGGGTGAAGTTGGTTGAACCGAGAAGCATAGTTGTTTTGTCGGCTCCGCGGAGCATTAACCATTTAGCGTGACATTGTTCGCCATGAGTATCACACCAGCGAACGGTAATACCGGCTTGTGTTAATTCATAAGCGACCGGACGATTGGGTATGCCGTTCTTTTCTCGTCCGAAGGCGTCTTTATTTGGGTCCAGTAACACTCTTAAGCTCACGCCTCGTTTTTGTGCTGATTTAAGGGCGTCGATAATCTCCCGATCGGATAAGTAGAACATCGCCATATCAAGCTTATCGCCTGCTTTGGCTTGCTCAATCATGGCTAATGCGGCTTTTTCTACAGCCTGTTCAGTGACGACCTCAACGGTAAGGTTCGTTTCTGTGTTGTCAGAAGGTTGCTCTAGTTCGACTTTAGGCAGAGTCTTCCCCGACATTGCCAGCACGGCTTTTTCACTATCCAGTAAGTCCCAGGCGGCTTGTCCGTTAAAGCGTAAAGCCACATTATCGTGAGCGCTGCTGCCATCGTGTGGATTAGCTGAGGTGACTAATGCGGTTAATTCTTCTCCATTATCTGCAATGATCAGTTTGCGATGATTCGCTTTGAAATTAAGTAAGCTGAGATAACTTCTTACCGAGACTTTTCCTTCGCCAAAAGGATTCGGTAGCCAGCCGCCTTCTTTATTGCCAAATGGTTGAATAAACAAACGCCAAAAACCAGAATAAGCCGGGTTGCTATCACGTAATTTGCTCAGATTCGTTTGCGTGACAGGTATGCCAGCCGCTCTAAGCTTATTGAAATGTTTGGAAGGCAACCCACCGTACACGCTATTAATAGGATCAGAAATGACCTGTATTTGCAGATCAGGAAAACGTCTTTTCTGTGTAATCAAAGCTTCGGTCAATTCATCTGAAAGTGCCCGATGCTGTTCCGAACCTTTGCCTTGATAGTCGTTAAACAAAAACATATCGACCAGCACCAGGTGGCGAGCAATAGCAATCATCTTGAACACTTCATCGAAAATCTGCTGCTGCGTTTGACGCTCACCATCGACAGTGTAGGTTCTGTCTGCCAGAAACTGTACGTCACTTGCTGCTCGTTGTGGGCCTGAGAAATCAACACCCGGAGGCAATGGCTTGTTAACGTGATAGACGGCGACACCAATTGATATCAAAAGTAATAAGAATAGCCAACGCGATATACCCTTTCCCTTTCCGTACTTTTTATTGCTGAATAAGGATCTGTGTTGTTGTTTTCTGAATAGCATGTGTTATCAGTCATTCTGTTGAAGCATGAGATATTTTTATTATTAAGCTTTATATAGCTATTTAATTTAGATGGCGAAATTGATGGTTTATATAAAGTAACATTATTTAATGATGTATTAAGTGCTCGTGATGCTTATTGACTTCAGTTATTGGAAAAGCTGAAGGCTCGCCTTTAATTTAATGACGTTTGCGAACGTAAGTGTTCAACCATCCAGTCAATTAACGTTTTTGTTCTGGCTGAGGAGTATCGCCCCTCTCTATGCATCACATGTACGGGAACGGGCGGATGTTCGTAATCACTCAATATGACTTTTAAAGCCCCACTCTCCAGGCTGTCTGCCACCTGATAGGAAAGAAATCGAGATATGCCCATATCGGCTAACACGGCTTTTTCAGCCGAGAAGTTATCGCTGACAGATAAAAATGGATCCACCCTGACATGTATAGTTTTGCCATTATTCATAAACTTAAGTTCATTCGTTGGGCTCATGCCTCTGGCCAGAATGATTCTGTGGTCAGATAAATCTTCTGGTTTTTTGGGAATGCTATGTTCTTTCAGATAAGGTGTCGAAGCACATAAGACACGGCGTATAGTGCCGACTTTAATGGCTTTATATGATGAGTCCTGCAATTCACCGATTCGTATTGCGACATCGACACCCTCATCCAACATATTGACCACACGATCAACAAATAAGGCATCGACCTGCATTTCCGGGTAGTTTTTTAAATAACTGATAATGCCATCCATCACATACAGCCTTCCGAATAAGACGGAAGCGGTAATTCTGACCAGCCCTTTCGGTGTGGCATTTCTGCCCCTCACCGTGTCGTCGGCCTCTTCTGCTAAAGCGACAATTTGTTTGGCATCTTTGTAATAACGTTGGCCGGCATCGGTAATTTGCAGGTGGCGTGTTGTTCTGTGCAGCAGCTTTACACCAAGACGGGTTTCCAGTTCGGACACTGCCCGACTGACGGCTGGAGGGCTTAATCTGAGTTTACGTGCGGCACTGGCAAAACCTTCGTTTTCAACCACGGCAACGAAGACAGTCATCAAATGTAGTCGGTCCATTTATTATTCCACTATGCGTAATAGTTAATTAATCATTTAGCCTATTATTCTATTTCTGATAATAGCTAATAATGTACTTGCTGCAAACAAAACAGCATCAGTCACTGACAACAGGAGAACAGACATGAGCAGAATCAAAACTATTACTAACGATATAGCGAACGATGAACAAGCCAAATTGTTTGCCAACATCCAATCGTCATTAGGTGGCGTACCGAATTTACTTCGTGTATTTGCCAACTCACCAGATGCATTGAAAGCGTTTCAAGGATTTCATCACATTGCCAGCCATGGCTCTTTAGATGCCGCCACACGTGAACGTATTGCCTTGGCGTTTGCTCAAAAGAATCAATGTG
>ENA-ORDI01001120-ORDI01001120.1-marine-metagenome-genome-assembly--contig:-NODE-1120-length-15319-cov-2.730547_pt1 | contig 15319 bp, 22 predicted proteins | sample MGYA00248628_ERZ508525 | MGnify/ENA primary metagenome ERZ508525 (study PRJEB26195, sample SAMN05422138) | marine metagenome | isolation source: East of Porto Seguro, South Atlantic Ocean | place... | reverse complement strand
CAAATAACTCTATTTTTCATTCTTAAAAATTAACAATCATATTCATATCCTCATATGATACTTTCATGTTACTTAACGGAAGTCTGGTATTTAGCTATATTGTAACGCATAGATTTCATAACTAATACTGCAAAAGTGTTAGCTAAGTTTACAACATACATTGTAATAAATATTAAAAACAAAAAATAATTTTCTTGAAAACTACTTAATTGATACTAAATGTCCACGATTTGTAATCATCTGTGTAACTACTTGACTATTTGAAAAACTGGTCAATCTGATCTCTATATTTAAGAGCAATCTTTCCAAAATCTGTAAAATCTTCCACAGTTGGGTTTTTCATCTTCATTGTAAATTGATTAACAAATACAGACAATGCACTACCAATAATTAGATTGTAAACACTATCAGCTACATTGTTTGAGTAAGGAAATACAATTTTGATAAAAGGCAAATATGTCTCAGTCTGAGAAATCATTAATTTAATGTGTTTTTCAACAAATTCTTCAATGTCATCCGGAATTACCATAATTTTACTCATGTTGATTTCTTATAAGTAGACATTTACTTCTTAGGCATGATTAAGTTACTGTTGTAAACTCTTTTCAAATAAAATTGAATTTATAACACGAATTCCAATTTCTACTGTTGCTTGAATTAGACAAAAAAGTATTTGGTAAAATTACAACCAAAGAAATCATTGGTGCTGAACCCCCTGCAATTCCTGACACTAAAGATATTCTTGAAAAAGAACTTGAAATTTTACTTGCAGAACTAGAATCTCAACCAAAAGAGAATCTTGTGAATCTCTTAGAACAACAAAAAATCACCGAAAAGCATGTGAATAGTAGACCAGGTGCTATGGCTTTGTCTCAAAATAAAATTAAACTATTCAACGAATACAACAAAAAATATATTCAAACAATCAAAGAAAAACTAGAATCTTAGTTTCAACGTTGACTGTTAGATTAACAGTTGATTTGTGTATTCTTCCTTGAATTACTCAATAATGACTATTCTGTTGTTATTCAGCTCAAATCTGACTTAAAATTTGAAGAAAAAGTTGTTGATTAATAAATACCAAATAACGAGGAACCTAGACTCGTGAATGGTAAGTAAAACAGATAAAATGTGTCCAAGATGCGCACAGGGAACATTAGTTACTGATAATGAATCAGGAGAGATGTTCTGTTCCAAATGTGGATTTGTAATTACCGAAAAATTACAAGAATCTGGACCAGAATGGAGATCATTTTCTCAAGATGGTCATGGTGATAGAGCGAGAGCTGGTGCACCAACATCATTAACAATGCATGATATGGGTCTTGCAACAATCATCAATCCTATAAACAAAGATGCTTCTGGTAAACCACTTTCAGCAACTATGAAAAGTACAATTGAAAGACTCAGAACTTGGGACAGTAGAAGTCAAGTTCATGAACCAGTAGATAGAAACTTTAGACAAGCATTTAGTGAATTAAATAGACTAAAAGACAAACTAGCAATTAATGATGCAGTTATTGAAAAAGCAGCTTACCTTTACAGAAAAGCACTTGAAAAAGGTCTTGTTCGAGGTCGTTCCATTTCAGCTTTGATGGCAGCATCACTTTATGCAGCTTGTCGTGATACTGGAACTCCAAGAAATCTAAAAGATGTAGAACAAGCTGGTAACATCAAAAGAAAAGATATTGCAAGATGTTATAGATTACTAGTTAAAGAACTTGACTTGAAGATGCCAGTAACTGATTCAGTTCAGTGTGTTGCAAGAATTGCAAGCAGAATTGGAATTGCTGAAAAAACTAAAAGATTTGCAGTTAAAGTACTAAAAAAAGCACAAGAAAATGAAGTTTCTGCAGGAAAAGATCCAATGGGACTAGCAGCTGCAGCATTATACCTATCCTGTGTTAGAAATGGTGAGGATAAAACTCAACATGATATTGCTGAAGCTGCAAATGTTACTGAAGTAACTATCAGAAATAGATACAAGGGTCTCAAAGAAACACTTGATCTATAATTTAAAAAAATAATTGAACTTACGCTTGTGCGTAAGTGAAAAATTTTTCATTAAATTCAAAGCTAGGTTCTTCTAATGTCAAACCTAATCCCTGAATATCTCTCCAAGATAGTTTTTCTTCAAAAGACGGATTTTCTTTTTTTGGAATTGTTGGAATTTCTACCATGAAATCAATAAAGAAATTTTACATATAAGGCGCGCGTAGAAATGATAAATCGTTCATTTATTCTCTTTGTGAATCCTCAGATGGTTTTTCAACAAATCCACCCTCAACTGGTTCAGGTGGTGGAATACTCTTTGATTTTCCTAATCCAATTGTTGTAATAATTACTGATGATAAAATAATAAAGAATATGATTTGTGAATATGCTTCTGCATTTGGTAAACCCATAGTTACTGGATATGTAGCAAGTACTGCTGCAGCCAATCCTCTAGGAATCATTGAGTTTGTTACTGCTCTATCCAATCTGGAAAATCTTTTTGTTAGAGTTATTTTGCCAACAAATATTCTTCCACCAAAAACAACAATTGTAACCAAAATTCCAAATACAACATATTCTATTTGTCCAAAACTTGCCATTAACCCAACAAACACAAAGAAGAATGTTCTTACCAAAAATGTTAGTTGATTATGTGTTGGATCATCCATCTCGATCTTTGGCAGCTTAAATCTGAGTATTCGTGAGAGATGGCGTTTGTTTCCAAGCATTAAACCAAATACTAGTGCTGTCAAAGCTCCAGATTCTCCAAATGAGTTTGCTAAGAAGAACAAAACAAACAAGATTCCTAATGTAAGCATGTATGCGTGTTGAGCATTTCCAAACTTTGTTGAAAAATACATCCAAGGGATTCCTACCCCAAATCCAAGAACCAAACCTACAACAACTGCTCTTCCAAGGGTTTCTTGCAATGTTTGTATATCAAAATGTCCTACAAGTACTGCTTCAAATAATATGAATGCAACAATCATGGCTAAAATATCAGTTAGTGCAGATTCAAAACTTAGCATTGATTTGACTTCTTCTGAAATTTTGATATTTCTGACAAGACCAAAAACAATTGCTGAACTACTTCCACCTACAATTGAAGCTAACAAAATACTCTCTAACCATAACCATCCTAACGCATAATGAGCAGCAAGTGTAATGATTACAACTGATAAAATAAAACCAAAAACAGCTAGTGTTACAGAAAAGTGTGCAGTTTTTACAATATGTTTGATATCTAGGTGTAATCCCCCATCAAACATGATAATTATCAATGCAAGTGCCGCAAAATATGGTACTACTTCGATAACAGCTTCTGGTTGAATAATTCCAAGAACAGGTCCTATAATTACTCCAAAAATCATCAAAAATGCTACATCTGGAATTCCTGTTTTTTTGAAGAATGCTTCTCCTGCAACTCCAAGAAAAATTACTACTCCTGCTGCAAGTAATATAACATGAGCCGAAGCAATTGGTGCATCCTGAATAGATAACGTCGCTATAGAACTTTGTATCTCAACAATTTTGTCCAAAATCAAACTTGTATCAAAATCAAATAATGGAAATACCTCGTCAATTTGTCCTCTGATCAGATTCAAAACAGACAAAATAATGGGGTTCATTTATGACTGAATGTAAATATTTACTGATAAAAGTTAAACTGGATATGTTTGACAATTTTAGCCTCTAAAGTTGATTTTTAGATACACATTAAATCAACTGTAAGATACTTTTCTTACTTGAGCGCAACAGACGAATTACGCAAGGATCACAAACAAATTGTACGATTAGAAAAGGTGATCATAAAGTGTTATACAGAACTTTATGCAGGAAAAAATATTCCTTTATCTGATATGGATAAAATTTCATTAGTTATAGATGAATTCTTAGATTCTATTCATTATTCAAGAGAAGAAGATTCCTATTTTCCTTGTGTTGCAAGCTATGATCATCTTAAACAAGAAATTAGAGCTTTGTTAATAGAACATGAGTTTTCTAGAAGAATTGCATTACAAATCAAAAAATATCTTAAAAGATGGAAAGAAGGAGAAGATGTAAGAGAACCTGTTGCCAGGTATCTAAAAACATATTCTATATTTCTGATTGACCATAAAACCAAAGAAGAAAACTTTTTTGATAAAGCCGAATCGGAAGTACTCTCAAGAGAAGAAGAACATGATATGTATGAACAATTTAAATCAGTTATGACAATTTCAAAAAAAATGGAAGATATGATTAAAGAGATTGAATATCTAGAAAATCAACCTTGGTTTCAAAATTAACGTAAGCTCTTTATTGGTAGTTACGGGATTTTAATTTGTGAAACCTTTTGTGCTTTGGATGACTGGTCTTCCTTGTTCAGGTAAGACTACAATTGTAAAAGATCTGCAAAAAGATATCCCAAATTTGGCAATGCTTGATGGTGACGAACTAAGAGAATGGTTTTCACCAAAAGACTTTTCAAAAGCGGGGCGTGATGAGCACAACAAAAAAGTTGCTTATTTGGCTAAGCTTTTACTAAATCATGGTGTTCCAAGTATAGTATCTCTAGTATCACCATATATTGAGAATAGAGAAAGTGCTAGAAAGATTATTGATGCAGGTGAACAGTTTGCAGAATGTTTTGTAAAGTGTTCAATTGAAAAATGTGAAGAAAGAGATGTTAAAGGTATGTATGCCAAGGCAAGAAAGGGGGAAATTAAAGGATTTACAGGAATTGATGATCCTTATGAATCTCCGGAAAATCCAGATTTAGTAATTGATACAGAACATGATTCACTTTCAGATAGTGCGAACAAAGTAAAGGACTTTCTTAACGGAAGAAACCTACTTTAATTTTTTAAATTCTTCAACTATTTTATTATGAATTAATCCATTTGTCACTAGAATTCCATTTTGGTGAAAAATTTCTTTGTTATTATATGTGATATCATTTCCTAACATATCTGTCATTTTTCCCCCTGCTTCTGAAATAATACAATAAGATGCGGCTGAATCCCATTCCTTCATTTTATTTGTGGTCGTGATGTATACTTCAGCTTCTCCCGAGCTAATTTTTCCAACCTTTAATGAACTACCTATACTTGTAAAATCCTTAATACCTAATTTTTTGATAAATAATTTTTCTTTATCTGATAGATGATGCCTTGAACCAATTGCTCTACACTTTGAAAGTTCTGTTGATGTAGTTACAGATATTTTCTCCCACTCATCATTTGAATATCTAAAAGCTCCACTTCCTTTTTGTGCAACAAAGAATGTTTTTTCTGTAGGCCAACCTATAACTCCAAGAACTGGTTCCTTGTTTTTTATCAGTGCAATCATAACTGTAAATTCACCTGTCTTATCAATAAAATCAGAAGTTCCATCAAGAGGATCTATAATCCAAATTGTATCCTTTGATAATCGACGTTGATTATCTTTATCTTCTTCAGACAAAATTGCATGTTCTGTTTGTGAGAGAACCTCTTTGATAATTTCATTACTCTTAAGATCTGCATCTGTAATTGGGGAATCATCGTTTTTTTTCGATGTTTTAAAATCTCCCTGATAAATCTCTAAAATTGCATTTCCCGCCTCTCTTGCAGCCTTGATAGCAATATCTAATTCAGGAATCTTATCAACTATGTGGATGTCTTTCAATTGAAATTTCCTAAGTTGTAAGTTCCGGTTTTAATGTCCATGCAACCCCTAGAACAATAAACGGAATTGACATAACTCCTACAATGGCAAGTATGGTGTTAAACTGTGTTTCTGAAACCAATGGGTTGTTTACTAACCATGGTAGTGGTAATGTAACTATTATCCAAAGACCTCCTAAAAGTATGATCAGCTTAGCCTTCGCTTTTCTATCTTTCATCACATTTTCTCCTTCAAAGCTGTATTAAATTGCTGTAGCAAATCCATTCCTCAGCTTGCAAAAGCTACAAATATAATTTTTCCACATAATCTTATATTTTTTAAATAAAAATTCAAATTTATAGCTCAATTAGACCTATAAATAGGCACAAAATATTTTATAAAATATTATAAATTTTAGAATTTATTGAATTAAATGTTAAATAGTTAAAGTTACTATAGTAATTAATGCCGAAGGGAATAATTCCTATCGACTAAAACTGCGTAGCCCCGCAGAACCAAAAAGGCAATCAGACGACATAACGTTCTGACCACGAGAGGAAATCTCTCAGTGTTCTGCAGTTAAGGGGTATACGCCTTTTAATTTTCTAAAATATCCACAGATACAGAGCCAATTACGTTTCCATTTGGATTGATAATTATGAAAACCTCTTGCATCTCAGAAATTGAAATGATTTCTTGTCCAGCATATTTCCATGTAAAATATTCAGAAGTTCCAGTTTGGTGTAAAGTACTTTCAAGATTAAAATCTTCAGAAAAATCAAAATTTTCTCCATTTAGTATTATTGATAAGATCTCTGGACTACTTCCATTTGGGACAAACCTAAAAGAATACTCGCCCTCATTGATAGTAAATGTATCAGTATAGACACCATTAGCGTACAAGCCAGAATCTGCAAGAGTTACATGAAATACAACATTGCCATTTCTTTCAGATGGATCTAATGAAAAAATTGTTACAAAAGTTGCAATTATCATAACTATGGGAATTAAAACAATTTTCTTATTCATTTGAACAATCTCTAAATTCCATTATAAAAAATGCCTAAATAGATTTTTTCAAATGATTTACTCACCAAAATGACAAAATCTCTACATTATTGAGACCTCAAAGAATGTCTATTCTTATCGCCTAGTTTTTGTTAGTGAAATTTTATCAAGTGTAAATCAATATTCACACCCGAAATTAAGTACATTTTCTAAAATCGAGTTTGATGTCTAATTTATCCAGTAAATGGACAAAACAACCAAAACCAGGTATTACTGAAAAAATTAATGATTCTATCAAGCCTAAGGGACCACTAAAACCACGAATTTCAAACGCAGTTAAAAAATTACAATTACAAATTAACAAATTAGATTCGATGCTAACAAACTTACAAGAACGTGATACAAAATTATTTCAAAGAATTGTAGAGGCAACACAAAAACATGATACTCGAACCACCAAGGTTCTTGGTAATGAATTAGCAGAGATAAGAAAAGTTACAAAAATTTTGAGTAGTGCTAGAATAGCATTAGAACAAATTGAATTACGCCTATCTACTTGTAGTGATCTTGGAGATACTGTAGTAGCAATGATGCCAACAGTGGGTTTGATGAAGAATCTAAAATCATCTCTTGGAAAAATAATGCCTGGAGCTGAGCAAGAAATTGGCCAAATGGCAGAAATGCTTGGAGGCTTTATGACAGAAAGTTTCTCAGGCGATACAACATTTGGAGTTGATGAATCTACTAATGCAGAATCTGAGAATATTCTAAAAGAGGCTGCTGCTGTTGCAGAAAGTTCTGCAGGTCAAATGTTCCCTTCAGTTCCAACAAATACTCAAGAAGCAACTACTTCAAAATTCCTTTAACTCTAAAATTTTTTCAACATTTGATATTTTTAATAATCTAAACTGTCATCTCAAAGATCTAACTAAGTTATGTCTAATTGAACATAGAATCAATCATCTAGCTGTTCTCTGGATTCTTTAATTTTCTTAACTCTGTCACCCTCATCACCAATAATTCTATCAATCCCTGAGAGCCTATCTCTTAACGTATTGATGATTGTGCCTACTTGATCAGCTTCATTCTCTACTTGCTGTCTCTTAATTGCAAGCTCCTTAATTCCTCTATTTTCCTCTTCTATGTATTCACTAACTTTCTGTAGTTTTTCTTTGAGATTCTTAATATCTACTGATTCTTCTTCAATGTCTTTTTCAAGCAAAGTTCTCTTGTCTTTAAGATTCTTAATCATCAAACCAACATAATCTATTGCCTCTTCTAATTTTGCACGTTTTCCTATCAAGTCTCCAATTCCAATCTCACTTCCAGATTCAGCTGTTGAAGTAGATTCTACAGATTCTCCAGCATTTTCTTGTATTCTTTCTTCTACCATCTCTCCTTCCCCTTCTCTGAATTTATCAAACATTTTATGATTTTCTTTTCAATCTGAGAATAAAAAGTTACTATGAATCGCAAAGCTGACCTTGTGAATGATTTTTAGTCAACTAAAGAAAAAAGTTATGATTTTCTCCCCCGCATCAATTTTCTGAAAAATCAAGGTATTTCTCTAACTAAATCCCTGTTCCGCTTTATGTTCCGCTTTAGCGTTTCATAATGTTACTCTTAAACTAAATAATTCTGTACTATAGCATGTCAAAACAACAATACAGATCAGAAATGGGCATAATGGGTGATATCTTAAACGTGACAGCCGATGGCGGCCGTGATGGAATCATTGTATCTGCAATATCTCGAAAAGCCAACCTATCTCACTATGCAGTACTAGACAAATGTGAGAAACTAATTGAAGCAGGTTTGGTCGATTTAGTTAAAAATGACAGAAATAGAGTCTTTCAGATTACTGAAAAAGGACTTAAATTTTTCCAGGAGTTTAAGAAATTTCAGGGACTTGTAGAAAGTATGAATCTAAGGTATTAAGCCTATGAAACCCGAAATCGTACCAATTCATAGGAAAGAGTATCTTCGAGAAGATGGAATGCTTTTTGTAAGGACAGATGATATCCTTGAAACAATGGTTAAGGCACCTTTGATACTTGCTGGCTTAATTGTTATTGCACTGACAATACCTTTGCAGACCTCATTTAGTTCTACTCGAACTCTAGATCTGATCATTCAGTCTGATGGTTCTACACACGTTTCCTCTAACATAGATGTGGATTCTTCTTATTTTGAACTAAGTCTCTTTGGTTCATCTATTGACAATTTTATTGCTATTGGGAAAAATGACTCTTTACTATTTGGAGATATTATTGATGATAAAGCAATAATTGACACTCTTGGTTCATCAAGTATCACTGTTGATTATGACATTCATAATTTAATTTCAAAAGAAGGTAGAGTCTGGACTTTTTCATTTGACTCTCCATCAAATTACTCATTACTAATGCCAGAAAACTCTGTAATTGTTGGAATGAGTGTTTTACCAAATAATATGAAACAAATTGACGAACAAATTAAACTAGAACTTTTCAGCGGACCTACTCAAATAGATTATATTTTTGGAATCATTCCAGAATCAACTACAAATCAACGTGAATATACACTTGATTTTATGACTATGGGATTAATTTTTGGACTAATAGTTACTGCTAGTATTACAGCTGCAATTCTTATCAAGAAAAAACAATCAAAATCTTCACAAGTCTATGTTGCAGAATTATCAAAAAAACAATCAGAACCAGAATCTTTAGACACCCACACAATTTTCAATCTTAGACCTGAAATGCGTGAAGATGACAAAGAAATTGTAAAATTTATCTCTAAAAATGGAGGCCAAGTTTTTGAGAGTGATCTACGAAAGAAATTCCTTCAACCTAGAACTACTATGTGGAGAGCAGTTAAACGACTAGAAAGATTAGGTATAGTTGAAATTTATAAAAAAGACCTACAAAATAAGGTTAAATTAAGAAACGATTTGGAGGAAGAGAATTGAAAGTTATTGCATCATTAGGCTTGTTAATTTTAGTTGCTAGTGTGTTTTTAGGAAATCCAGCATTTGCTGAATTACTTGATAATATTCAAATATCTGTATCAAACTTTGATGGTAATTCTGCAACTGTTAAAATTACTTGGAATCATGATGATCAAGCAACAAATTACAAAATAGGTTGTGTTAGCTGTAATCCAAATACTGAAAAATTTACATCTGGTGATAGTGTAACATTAAACAATGTAACTCCATTCCCTAATAGTTCCAATGCAATGCTCTATGTGATAACCTATGATTCTGAAAATAAGATCATTTCTGCAAAGCAACTCATAGTTAATCTCAATCGATGAACTGAAATCAGTACAAGCAAAACAAATCCAGCTAAATTATCATAAACTTCATATACATTTTTGAAACACAAATGAACATGGCCTCTAAAGTAATTACAGTTGGAGTAGGAGTTCCAATGATTGTTGTAGGTGCTTTGATGGCATGGTTATGGGCTCCAATGGAAAGTTATTTTCAAAATCAAATAGAACTTATTGGAAGCACTATTGGAATCTTAGGAGTAGTGTTCTTTATCTCTGGATTATTCTATTCAAAAGAGCCAGTCATGCATTAGTAGAAACTCATTAAATAAATAATGAAAAAAATTACTATAATTACTTGAAAGTAAGACTATTTGAGATATTTACATCAGTTGAAGGCGAAGGTATTCTTTATGGAACAAAGACTCTATTTGTGAGACTTGCAGGATGTCCTTTCACTTGTTTTTATTGTGATACATTAGAATCTCTTCCTCTTGATTCTGGTACAGAATATACAATTGAAGAGGCAAATCAACTAATTGATTCCAATCTCAAAAACCAAACTTACAAAGTAAATTTTACTGGAGGTGATCCATTAATCCAACATGAGGCTGTAGCACTACTTGCAAAGCATATCCAAGACAAAAAAATTCCTACATATCTTGAATCATCATGTTTTGATATTGATAGATTTAATCATGTTTTACCATTTTTTGATATTGTTAAAATTGAATTTAAAACAAAAGACTCTGATTTTGTAGACTCAAAACACTATGAAAAATTAATTGTTCATGCAATGAAATGTCTTGAATCTTCAGTAAAGGCAAAGAAAACAACTTACATCAAAATTGTAGTCAGTTCCAAAACTCAGTTAAACGAATTTGGAGAATTGACAAATCAAATTTTTGATGTCATCTCTAAAGATGATATTGATGGATTTGTCATTCAGCCTACCTATGGTGTTTCTGAACCACCACTAGATCTTTTATTGAATTTGTATGATATAGTATATCCTTACTACATTGATGTCAAGGTAGTTCCTCAGTTACACAAATTTATTGGAGCCCCATAACATTAGCACCTACCTAAAAACCTGATTAGGTTCAAATACTAGAAAAATTCTGTGAAAATATCAAATGGACAAAGAACGTGTAAAAAAACTCATTAGAGAATTAATTATTGAAGTTGGTGAGGATCCCACTCGTGAAGGATTACTAGATACTCCTGAAAGAATTGCAAATATGTACAAAGAAATCTTTTCCGGATATGATTCTGATTCGGAGTTATCTGTACAATTCTCAGAAGATTCTGATGTAGTTATTGCACGTAATATTCAATTTTATTCGATGTGTGAACACCATATGTTACCATTTTTTGGAAAAATCCACATTGCTTACTCACCAAATGGCAGAGTTTTTGGAATCTCAAAACTTGTCAGATTAGTTGAAAAATATTCAAAGAGACTACAAATTCAGGAACGACTAACCAAAAATATTGCTGATGAACTGTATTCTCAAGGTGTTAAGGGTGTTGTAGTTTTTGCAGATGCAGAGCATCTCTGTATGAAAATGCGTGGTGTTAAAAATGATGTAATGCTCTCTTCATCCGCATTTAGAGGGATTTATGAAAATAAAGAAGAAAAAGAGAGCATAATGACACTCATTAGGAAACGTTCCTCAGACCTATCTTTTTCAAAATACTGAAAAATTAAATAATCTATCTTTTTAATTACAAACATGGTAGTACACCCAAATATTCACATTCCAAAAGAATCATTCCCTCATTGGATATGGTATGCAATAGAATGTGTAGCTCTTATTGTAATCTCTTTTCTAGCAGCAGTTAAAATTACTGACTCATTTGGAGAACTTCCAGTAGACGTACATAACTATATGATCACAGGAATTTTTGGAATGTTCTTTTTAGTGTGGTATATTGGAATTAGAGGCTTCATTCTAAAAAAGAAGATTCTTCAAAATCGTTTCTAGAATTATTTTAGATACTTTGTTTTATCTTTAATACCAGCTTTCTGAAATGCAATTTTTCTGTTATTACAAGATTCACAAACTCCACAATGATATTTTTTATTTGAATAACAACTCCAAGTCTTAAAGATAGAGTCTCCCAAAACTCTCATTCCAGCTTTTAGTAGATCCTTCTTTGATAATCCTTCGCGATAAGGTGACCAAATCTTAATACTCTTTCGTAATCCTGAATTGATTCCATCATTCTCTCCTTGATTAAACGCAGCTTCTAGTTTTTTTGCAAAAGTTGGTCTACAATCAGGATAGTGTTTGTCTCCAGTATGAGCACCATATACAACTAGTGAGGCATTAAGTGTAAAAGCCCATGCTGATGCAACTGATAGAAATACTGCGTTTCTAATTGGAACCACAATTGAGTACTCAAATTTACTAGGAATCTTTCTTTTTGTGCTTGTTAAAACGTTGGAATCACCATACAACTCTTTCATAAAACCAATATCGATTACTTTATGCTGCTTTAACCCTAGTTTCTTTGCAAAAGATTTTGCTGCTGTAATCTCCCTACTTGCCTTTTGTCCATATGAAAACGTAATACCATACAACTCATACCTTGATTTTAAAAATGAAACTGCACAAACAGAGTCAACTCCTCCACTAAAGACAATGACTGCTTTTTTCATAAAATCCCCCTAAAATTATTTTCTCTTATCTGCAGCACCCTTAGTAGGTTTACAGATTATTGTTTGGCATTTTATTTTTTTAGATGCAAATCCTCTTGACATAGATAGACAAATCTTTTTCAAATTAGCTGAACTTTTTGAAAATGCAATTACTGAGGGCCCCGCTCCGCTTATTGTAACACCTAACGCTCCTGCTTTTAGGGCATTTTGCTTGACTTTAGCAAATCCAGGTATCATATGTCGTCTTGCGGGTTCAACTATCACATCTTTAATTGAATTTCCAATCAACACTGGATCTTTTTTCATAAATCCTGCAACAATTGCTGATGCATTTGATAGATTCAAAATACTATCCGTTAATTTGATTTTCTTTGGAATTACACTTCTTGATACTTTGGTCTTCTTTTCTGGAACGTCAATATTTGGAACAGCAATACACATTCTAAGATTTGTTGGAGGTTCAACTCTGATTATATCTAAAGGATCTGTCTTTACAATTACAAATCCTCCTAAAACAGAAGCAGCAACATTATCATAATGAATTGAACCAGCACTGGCTTTTTCACCAGAACCTGCAAATTCTACTAAAGAATTTCCATCAAGCCTTAGTGCAAACAGTTTATCAAATGCTACTGCAGCAGCTGCAGCTGATGCTGCACTACTTCCCATTCCAAATCCTGCAGGAACTCCTTTTTTGATTTTAATTTCAATACCACCTTTGATTTTGAATCTTTTTTTCATATTTTTTACAACTAATCCAGCAGTATTTTTTTCAGGATTTGTTGGGATTTTATCGTCTGTAATTATAGTAACCCCACTTTTTGTTTTGGTTAATGTGACTTCGTCATGAAATGCATCTATTGCTAATCCAAATACATCAAATCCTGGACCTAGATTTGCAGTAGATGATGGTGCCTTTACAGTAATCTTTGATGCCAACTAGTCTTCTACCTCTTCACCCAAGTTAAGAATTCTACTAAGAGCGCCTTCAAGATTCACAAAACCCTCACCTGTAACATTTGAAATTGGAATCAATCCCTGTGCAAACCCACCAAGATTCAAACCCCGTAAAATATTTGTAGTCAACGTATAGGTATCCCCATCTGCTTCTTTGCCAATAGCATTTTCTAACGTACTCAGACTTGTTGTCCATTGTAGTATCTCTTTTAATTTGGCACCAATTAGATCTGTTTTTGTCAAAACATTGACTGTCGCTATTTTCAAACGTAGCCTTATTGATGTTGCAAGAAGTGCAATTGAAACAAAATTTACCGGAGTATTAATCAAAGCACCATCAAAAAGAAAAATATTTGTTTTTTCTTCTGATGAAATATTTTCTACTAGAAAAGGTCCACTAGAACGATATGCGAACAACTCAATTTGTCCAGGCGTATCAACAATTAGATAATCAGGATTTACTCTATTTACTTCGTTTTGGATTTCATCAATTTTTGATGCAATCAAATCATTTGCCATTATCAAAGCGCCATTTGGACCGAGATCATACTTTTGCATTATAGATACATAATCAACATAGTCTCTAACATCAACATCACAAGTATATGGCATATTCTCTACACCAGGATCTAAATTCAAAATAGCTGCAAATGCTCCATTTTTTGTGTAATAATCGTATAATTTTGATGTCAGTAGTGACTTTCCTGAACCAGCTGTCCCAGAAATAAAAATTGTTTTCAATCCTGTCTAATTTTTCTTTGCTTATATTTCAAACTAGCTTTACCATCAACTTTCATATTTGATTATTTAAAAAAATTATCCAATGAACTGGAGACTTGCAGCTATACCTGTTACCTTAATTCCAATTTTCATTATTGCCATTCAATTTGATATCAAATTAGAAGATGTATTGGCAATTGGGTTCTTTCCATTTGTTGGTGCAGTTCTTGCAATGATGATCAAACTAGGTCTCCAAGGAATCAAATTTGCATACATCACAAGAAAATATCTTGGTAGTTTTGATTCCTTTTGGAAATTGACAGGAGTTAGAGTTGGCAGTGAATTTATCAAATTTACAACTCCGATGTTTGTTGGAGCAGAATTTATTGTAATCTATTATTTGAAGAAAAAGGGAGTAAAACTTTCAAAGGCCACATGGATTGCAATTATGGATATTGTAACTGAAGTTCTTGCAGCAGGCTTGTTGTCTATAATGGCAGGAATAATTGCATTACTTAATGGAGCATATATTGTTGGAATAATTATTTTAGCTACCAGCATTTCTGTAACAACTTTGTGGGCAGTAATGTTCTTCTTATCTTCCAAACGTACATTCCAAGTTCCAAAAGTACTAGTATATTTTGTTAAAAAATTAGGAAAAGAAAAAGGTAACAAGATCATTGATCAAACAAACACTTGGATGGAAGAAACGTGTACTATGATCAGAGAAAACATACACACTCCTGAATCCAAAAAAATCTTTACAGTATCTTTTCTATTCTCACTTGCGTCTTGGCTATTCTATGGAATATCATTTATGATCATTGCAATGGGAACAGGATATGTGATTAATGCATTTGATTCAATCATGGCAGTAATGGGTGCAAATGCAATTGGAAACTTGCCAATTACTATAGGTGGTTCTGGTTTGGCTGAATTTGGAATTGTAGCATATATCAACAATTTGAATCCATTTGACTTTGATATACCTAAAGGAGTTGTTGCTTGGGATGCGGTTATTGGCTGGAGAATTGCAACTTATTATGTACCAATTGTGATTACTTGGTTATTTTTAGTAAAATTAGCCTT